>PPYE01000987.1_pt1 | contig 12398 bp, 10 predicted proteins | sample 1559881 | NCBI WGS metagenome assembly PPYE01 (sample SAMN08240022, study PRJNA423297) | Human gut metagenome, whole genome shotgun sequencing project.
GTAGTATATAATTACTCTTGATAAAGGTTTACTATGTCAAAAAACTTGTAAAAAGGATGAATAGAATGAATAAATTTAGTACAAAATTGTTAGCAGCAGTAGTGACAAGTTCACTGATTGTGACACCGGTTATGGCTGCGCCATCAACAGAGAGTATAGAACAGGAGAAAGCGGCAGCTCAGAGTGAAGCGGCATCTTTAAAGTCTCAGTTAACAGAAGTAGTGACTCAGATCAACCAGATTGAGGAAGATTTGACTGAGAAGGGTGAGCAGATCATCCAGACAACTGCTGATCTTGAAGAGGCAGAAGAGACAGAGAAGCAACAGTATGAGGATATGAAACTTCGTATCAAATATATGTACGAGCAGGGAGACGGAAGTGCAGTAGAGGCATTAATCTCTTCAAAAGATTTTTCCGATCTTGTAAACAAAGCAGAGTATGTGCAGAACGTACATGATTATGACAGACAGAAGCTTGCAGAATATGTAGCAACGAAAGAACAGGTTGCTGAGCTTAAGACGAGTCTGGAAGAAGAGCAGAAAGCGCTGGAAGAGAAAGAAGCAGAGTTTACGGAAAAACAGGAAAACCTGAATACAATGATCACTTCTAAGGAAGCAGAGATTGCAGATCTGGATGCAGAATTACAGGAGATTGCAGCAGAGGCAGCCCGTCAGCAGGAAGAAGAACGTCGGGCACAGGAAGAGGCTAATAGAAATAATAGCAATAATAACAATAGTAACAACAGTAACAATGGTGGAAACAGTAGCGGCGGTAATAAAGGAAATGGTGGAAGCAGCGGCTCCAGTAGCAGTTATGTTCCGGGAGATGCAGTGTCCCGTGCGAAGTCAGCGCTTGGGAAACCATATGTATGGGGAGCAGTTGGACCAAATGCTTTTGACTGTTCAGGATTAGTAGGCTTCTGTCTGACAGGAAAGTATAAACGTAGTTATACATCCAGTTCTTTTGCCGGACTTCCGGAAGTCAGTGATCCGAGACCGGGTGATGTATGTTACAGAGTGGGTCATGTAGGAATTTATGTAGGTGGTGGTCAGATGATTCATGCACCTCATACTGGATCAGTGGTGAAATATGCATCAGTTCCGGATAACATGATTATTGTCCGTCCATAATTGAAAAATTAAATAAGGTATATTAAGTCAATGGCAGTCCTAAAAGGCTGCCATTTTTAATGTATGTTAAATTGTGCTTTAACTTCTGATTTTAGGTTCCAATTTTTGGATGGGAAAAAGTATTGAAAATTGCAGAAAATTGTTGTATGCTACTCTTATACTACGTGGGGGCGTATGAGGGAGATTAATAATTGATAAGGATGGGTGATAACATGAAGAGACGATTGTTGCAGACGCTCATCACTTGTGTTGTGATGAGCTCTTTAATTGTAGTTCCTGTTTGTGCTTCTCCGACAGAGGATAAAGAGACTCTGGAAGCAAAGAAAAGCGAGGCTGAAGCGCAGGCTGCCAGTGTAAATGAAGAGCTGGTTTCACTTCTTGTGGATTTTAACGCTTTAAAACAGGATATGGCAACGCAGGAAGATCGTATTGCACAGGCAGAGACTGATCTTGCGAAGGCAAAGGAAGAAGAAGAAAAGCAATATGAAGATATGAAGCTTCGTATTAAATATATGTATGAACAGGGCGATGCTACCTTTTTTGAGACAATGGTAGACTCTTCTTCTTATGCAGATCTTGTCAATAAGGCGGAATATGTGAAGAATGTCCATGATTATGACAGGGACAAGTTAAATGAATATGTAGAGACTAAAAACGAAGTGCAGACATTAAAAACTGAATTGGAAAGCGGACAGGCAGAGATGGAATCTATGGCGTCGGAGATGGAGACGCAGAAATCCAATCTGGAAGGAACGCTTACCGAGATGAAGAGCCAGATAGAAGATTTTGATGCACAGCTTGCTCAAGCGGAAGAAGAGGCGCAGGCACAGCTTGAGCAATTGACGGAAGAATCTAACACCGCAGGTGACGAGTCAAATGCAGTATCGACGGGTGATCACGAGTCATCCAGTAATCAGGATACAAGTTCCCAGTCGTCTGGCAATCAAGACACAAGTTCTAAACCGTCCGGCAATCAGAATAATGGTAATCATGGAAGTAATAGTAGTGGTAATAATGGTGGGAATAATTCTACGTCTAAGCCATCTAATGAATCCAAACCATCGAAGCCATCCAATGAATCTAAACCTTCGGAGAAAGAAGATAAAGAAGAGAGTTCTGAATCCAAGCCGAGCAATGCTTCTTTGGGACAGAAGATTGCTAATAAAGGACTCAAATATGTTGGAAATAAGTATGTATATGGTGGTAATAGTTTAACGAATGGAATTGACTGTTCTGGTTTTGTTCAGCAAATACATAAGAAGTTTGGCATATCAACGCCGAGAAGCTCCAGCAGCATACGTAAGGGCGGTAAGTCCGTAAGTGTGTCCAACATGCTGCCGGGCGATGTGGTATGCTATAGTGGTCATGTAGCAATCTATATTGGAAATAATAAAATTGTACATGCATCTAACAGCTCACCTTACCCAAAGGGCGGAATCAAAATATCTTCTCCTGCGGATTACAGAACAATCCTTGCGGTTCGCCGTTATTGGTAGGTATTTGTCTGGAAGGTATCTATAAAAAATAGAGAAAATCAAAGGGAAGTTTTGAAAAAAGCTTTCCTTTTTTTGTGTTTTCTGAGAGAATAGAGAAGGATTAAGAAAGAAAGGAAAAGTCATGGAAGCATATACAAATTTTGCAGAGGTTTATGATACATTCATGGACAACGTCCCGTATGAACAGTGGGCAGCCTATATAAAAGAAACCTTAAAAGAAGATGGAATTGCAGACGGGCTTGTGCTCGAGTTAGGGTGTGGAACCGGAAGCATGACAGAGCGATTGGCAGAGGCAGGATACGATATGATCGGAGTGGATAATTCAGCAGATATGCTGGAGATCGCCCTTGACAAGCGTGAGAAAAGCGGACAGGATATTTTATATCTTCTTCAGGACATGCGGGAATTTGAACTATATGGAACCGTTCGGGCAATCATCAGTGCCTGTGATTGTGTAAATTACGTGACAGAGGATGAGGATCTTCTTCAAGTGTTCCGGCTTGTGAATAACTATCTGGACCCGGAAGGCCTCTTTTTGTTTGATTTCAATACCCGATACAAATATGAAACAGTGCTTGGCGAGCAGGTGATAGCAGAGGACCGGGAAGACTGCAGTTTTATTTGGGATAATTATTATGATCAGGAAGAACAAATCAATGAATATGAACTGACTCTTTTTGTAAAGTGCAGACAAGAGGAGGATTTATATCGAAAATATCAGGAAGTCCATTTTCAGCGGGCATATACCCTGGAGGAGATAAAGACATTAATTGAGAAATCAGGATTAACATTTCTTAATGCCTATGATGATTATACGAGAGAGACTGCGACCGAAGAAAGTGAGAGAATCGTAGTTGTTTGTCGGGAATGTGGAAAAGTTACAGAGAAAAAAGTATAGAGAAAGAAGAAAACTGAGAAGAAAGAGGTTGTTAGAATGAAGGATTATATTGTAAGAGCAACAGCGGCAGGAGGTCAGGTGCGGGCTTTTGCCGCGGTGACAAAAGATATAGTAGAAGAAGCAAGAAAGCATCATGAGACAAGCCCAGTGGCAACAGCGGCACTTGGAAGGCTTCTGACAGCGGGAGCTTTAATGGGAAGCATGATGAAAAATGAAACCGATATGCTGACTCTGCAGGTGCGCGGAGACGGTCCGCTTGGCGGAATCACGGTAACTGCGGACAGTAAGGCGAATGTCAAAGGATATGTGGAGCATCCGGAAGTAATCCTTCCTGCGAAAAACGGGAAATTAGATGTGGGAGGCGCAGTCGGTATCGGTCTTTTACAGGTGATCAAAGATATGGGGTTAAAAGAACCGTATGTAGGACAGACGATTTTGGTGAGCAGTGAGATTGCAGAAGATCTGACGTATTATTTTGCGAATTCGGAACAGGTTCCATCTTCAGTTGGTCTCGGAGTGCTGATGGAAAAGGATAATACAGTGAAGACAGCCGGAGGATTCATCATTCAAATGATGCCGTTTGCCGAGGAAAAGACAATTGCACAGATTGAAGAGAATCTGAAAAATGTGACTTCTGTGACCAGTTTGTTGGAGAAAGGATATACACCGGAGAATCTGCTGGAAGAACTTCTTGGCAATACAGGGCTTGAGATTACAGATACAATTCCGACACAATTTTACTGCAACTGTTCCAAGGAGCGTGTAGAGCAGGCGATTGTCAGCATTGGGAGAAAAGAAATTCAGAAAATGATTGAAGACGGTGAAACGATCGAAGTGAAATGTCATTTCTGTAACAGTGCTTATCATTATACGGTAGAGGATCTGAAGGCGATTATAAAAAGAAGCAAATAATAAGGTGAAATGTAAGGAAAATGGAGGCGGATGCCATGAGACATGGTTTTGTAAAGGTTGCAGCAGCTACACCGGATATCCGGGTTGCGGATGTGGCTTATAATGTAGAACAGATAAAAAAACAGATGGATGAAGCGGATGAACAGGGCGCAAAAGTGGTTGTTTTCCCGGAACTTTGTTTGACAGGATATACCTGTGGCGATCTCTTTGGTCAGGCGATTCTGTTGAAGGCAGTGAAGGAAGGGCTAAAGGAGTTAACAGAGTATACGAAAGAAAAAGACGGACTTTATTTTGTAGGGGCTCCGGCAGAGGTTGAAGGAAAACTTTATAATGTGGCAGCGGCAATGAATCAGGGACGTCTATTGGGGTTGACTACGAAAAGTTTTCTTCCGAATTACGGAGAGTTTTACGAGATGAGACAATTCACTCAAGGTCCCCGGAAGGCGAGAACGGTACTCTATGACGGAAGAGAAGTTCCTTTTGGACCACAGCTTTTATTTGCGGCACGGCAAATGGAAGAACTGGTAGTTTCCGCAGAAGTATGTGAAGATGTCTGGTGTCCGGTACCGCCAAGTATTGAGGCGGCAAGAGAAGGTGCAGTTCTGATTGCGAATTGCTCTGCCAGTGATGAAACTATTGGAAAGGCTTCTTATCGGCGCAGTCTGATTGAAGGGCAGTCTGCAAGACTGATCTGTGGCTACATTTACGCAAATGCAGGGGAAGGGGAGTCTACAACGGATCTTGTATTTGGCGGACATAACGTGATTGCTGAGAATGGTACGGTGTTAGAAGAGAGCAGCCGGTTTGAAAATGGGGTGATCTACACAGAGATTGATGTGAGACGTCTTGTATCTGAGCGGAGAAAAAATACAACCTTCCGCATGAAAGAAGAGCAGACATTGCTTCGGATTCCTTTTGATATCACAATAGAAAAAACACTGCTTACGAGATCGATTTCCTCGCGTCCGTTTGTACCGCAGCAACAGGAAGAAAGGGCAAGAAGATGTGAAGAGATCCTGACAATCCAGGCAATGGGACTTAAGAAACGTCTTGCTCATACGAATGCAAAAAGTGCAGTTGTCGGCATTTCCGGAGGACTGGATTCCACACTGGCTCTTTTAGTGACAGCAAAAGCTTTTGATGCACTGGGGCTTGACAGATCAGGAATTACAGCGGTGACGATGCCTTGTTTTGGAACTACAGACCGCACGTATAAGAATGCCTGCAAAATGTCCATAAAACTTGGAGCGGAACTTCGGGAAGTTCCTCTTGCTAAGTCAGTGGAGCAGCATTTTATTGATATCGGCCATGATATCAATGATCACAGTGTTACTTATGAGAATGCGCAGGCAAGAGAACGGACACAGGTGTTGATGGATATTGCAAATCAAACCGGAGGTCTGGTGATCGGTACCGGAGATATGTCTGAGCTTGCCCTTGGATGGGCTACTTACAACGGAGATCATATGTCTATGTATGGAGTAAATGCCTCCGTGCCTAAGACACTGGTTCGTCATCTGGTACATTATTATGCAGATACGTGTGAAGATCAGGAATTAAAGGATGTGCTGTACGATGTGCTCGATACGCCGGTGAGCCCGGAACTCCTTCCGCCAAAGGACGGAGAGATTGCGCAGAAGACCGAAGATCTTGTAGGACCTTATGAACTTCACGATTTCTATCTCTATTATGTGCTTCGCTTTGGTTATGAACCAGAGAAGATCTATCGATTGGCAAAGATTGCCTTTGACGGTGAATACGATAATGAGACAATGAAGAAATGGCTCCGTACGTTCTATTGGAGATTTTTCAGTCAGCAGTTCAAACGTTCCTGTCTTCCGGATGGACCGAAGGTGGGAACAGTGGCATTATCTCCAAGGGGAGACTTTCGTATGCCAAGTGACGCCTGTGCGACTGTTTGGTTAAATGATGTAGAAAAGCTTTCGTAAAAGAAAAGAAAACAAAAATGGGGATGGTTTTTCAAAAACCGTCCCCATAAGTTTTTTCGGAAACTGAAATTATAATTGAATGTTTTTAAACAGATCTCCGAGACTTGTACCGATATTCTCGGCTTTCGGAATTTCGACCTTTTCCTCCGGCTCTTCCTGTACTTCTTCCAGTGCCTTTATACTGAGACTGATCTTACCATCTTTGATTCCGATGACTTTCACAGTGACTTCATCACCTACATTTAACACATCTTTTGGAGATTTGATTCTCTTCTGGCTGATCTGTGAAATGTGTACCAGACCGGACAGATCGTCTTCCAGAGTAATAAATGCACCATAGGTCTGTAAGCTTTCAACGGTGCCGGTAAGAACGCTGCCGATCTTAATACTTGCAATCTTTGCTTCGCGTTCTTTTGCTTCTTTCTCTTTTAAGAGTTCTCTTGCAGATAATACGAGACGGTTATTTGCCTGATCTACGTCGATGACCCGTACTTCAATGTCTTTGAGAAGATAAGACTCCAGATCTTCAATATAAGACAGAGATAATCTGGAAGCCGGGATAAATCCGCGCAGTCCCTCTACCATTGCAATGGCGCCGCCATTTACGATTCCCTCGATTTTTACAGGGAGTACCGTGCCTTTTTCCATATAAGAAGAAACTACGTTCCAAGGGTTGGCATCGTCAAAATGTTCTTCGTAATCGGCCATTGTTTCTGTGTGTTCACTGTTTTGTAATAATTCTTCGCTCATAGTTTGATTCCTTCCTTATCCTTGATATTCATGCTGATTTTCCGATGAATTTTGGAAACTAACTTTAGTATAACACAAATTTATAGTTGACGAAACCGCAAAAAAATGGCACTCTTACTAGTAGAATATGAATAGGAGAAAGATTATGGCTAAAAAATCTGGAAAAGTATATGTAATCGGACACAAGAATCCGGATACAGATTCTATCTGTTCTGCTATCGCATATGCTGAGTTGAAAAAAACGATAACAGGGGAAGAATACGTTGCGCGCCGCGCCGGTCAGATCAATGAAGAGACGCAGTATGTACTGTCCAAGTTCGGTGTGAAAGCGCCGGAACTTTTAAAAAATGTAAAATTACAGGTCAAGGATATGGATATCCATAAAATTGACGGTGTGTCGCCGGATGTTTCTATCAAGGATACATGGGCAAAAATGAAGGCCAATAATATAAAAACAATACCGGTTTTAAAAGAAGAAGAACTGGTAGGAGTGATCTCCACCGGAGATATTGCGACTTCTTATATGGATGTGTATGACAATACGATTTTATCCAGTGCAAGAACAAGATATTGCAACATTATTAAAACCTTAGACGGAACATTGATAACCGGAAATGAGCATGGATATTTTACCGGTGGGAAAGTGACGATCGGAGCATCCGATCCGGAGAAGATGGCGGAGTTTATCGATAAAGATGATCTGGTCATCCTTGGAAACCGCTATGAGGCGCAGGCCTGTGCGGTAGATATTGATGCCAGTTGTCTTGTAGTCTGTCAGAATGCAGAAGTACCCAAGGAGCTGGTCAAAAAAGCGGAAGAGCAGAGCATTGTGGTAATTCGCACGCCGCACGATACATTTACTGCGGCACGTCTTATCAACCAGAGTATTCCGGTAAAATATTTTATGAGTAAGGGTCCTTTGGTGACTTTTCATATGAATGACTATATCGATGATATCAAAGAAGTGATGACGAAGAAGAAATTCCGTGATTTCCCGATTCTTGACCGTCATGGACGATTCAAAGGATTTATTTCCAGACGTCGTTTCATGGATGCAAGCAAGAAAAAGGTAATTCTGGTAGATCATAACGAGAAATCGCAGGCGATTGATGGTATTGAAGAAGCTGACATCATGGAGATCATTGATCATCACAGATTGGGAAATATCGAGACGATGGGACCGGTCTTTTTCAGAAATCAGCCGGTAGGATGTACGGCAACGATCGTAACACAGATGTATCAGGAAGCGGGGGTGAAGATTCCGACGAAAATTGCAGGACTTCTCTGCTCTGCGATCATCTCCGATACACTTTTGTTCCGGTCACCGACCTGTACCGCAGTAGATGAGAAAATTGCAGAAAATCTTGCAAAGATTGCAGGCATTAATCTGGAAGAAATGGCAAAAGCAATGTTCAATGCGGGAAGCAGCATGAAGGGAAAGAGTGCAGAAGAAATCTGTTTCCAGGATTTCAAACAATTTACGGTAAATAATACAGTCTTCGGTGTGGGACAGATCAATTCTATGAGTAAAGATGAATTGGCAGAGATCAAAGAGATCTTAGAACCTCATCTGGAAGAAGTAAAAGAAAAAAATCAACTGAATATGGTATATTTTATGCTTACTGATATTCTCGGAGAGTCCACAGAGCTTTTGTGCTGCGGCAATCATGCGAAGGAATATATCATTTCGGCATTTGATTTGAGAGAAGATTCGGATAAGATCGTGTTAGAAGGCGTGGTATCCAGAAAGAAACAGCTGATTCCGACGCTGGTAGCGGCATTACAGCATTAAGAAGATAAGGAGCTTACAAACAGCATGGGAAAACAGATATGGAAACCGGGTAATATGGTCTATCCTCTTCCGGCGGTTATGGTCAGCACTGCGGACCGGGAAGGGAATGATAATATCATTACAGTTGCATGGACCGGGACAGTATGTACGAATCCGGCAATGCTTTATATTTCTGTAAGACCGGAACGTTATTCGTATCATATGCTCCGGGAGAGCGGAGAGTTTGTTGTAAACCTTACGACAGAAAAACTTGCGAAAGCGACAGACTGGTGCGGTGTCCGGTCCGGCAGAGATTTTGACAAATGGAAGGAAATGCACCTGACAAGAGGAAAAGCCGAGAAACTTACCTATGCGCCGATTATTCAGGAAAGTCCGGTAAATATCGAGTGTAAGGTGACAGAAGTACAGGAACTGGGCTCACATCACATGTTTCTGGCAAAGGTCGGGGCTGTGCAGGTGGACGAAAGCTATATGAATGAAACCGGGAAGTTTGAACTGAATGATACACAGCTTCTTGCATACTCTCACGGCGAATACTATATACTTGGAAAAAAGCTTGGAACATTCGGATACAGTGTTCGGAAACAGACGGCAGGAAAGAAAAAGAAGAATAAAAAAGGTAAGAAAAGATAAAATTTGGGACGTAGGATTTTTACAAAATCCTACGTCCCAAACTGCATTTACGGGTGTTCTAAATTGAAAAAGCCTATGTCCTTTTTTACATCGGATCAACCTTCAACCGATAAATCCGTTTTAAAAGAACGGCAGACAAGGTAAGAGAAACAATCTCTGCGATCGGAATAGACCACCATACCATAGAAAGTCCAAAAACTTTTGCGAACAGATATGCTACCGGAAGGATTACCAGTAACTGTCTGGCAACTGATACGATCAGGCTGTAGACACCATTTCCCAACGCCTGAAATACAGAACCGGCAATGATACAAAAGCCTGCGAACAGGAAGCTTAAGCTGATAATGCGAAGGGCAGGAACGCCGATCTCCAGCATGTGGTCAGAGGCGTCAAACAGCGTTGCAAGCAGGAAGCGCGGGCAAGTCTGGAAGATGATCAGTCCGACGAGCATAATTCCGATTGCCATGATAATACTAAGCGTGGCTGTCTGTTTAATACGTTCTTTATTTCTTGCTCCGTAGTTGTAAGCAATGATCGGAATCATTCCGTTATTCAGTCCGAAGATTGGCATAAAGATAAAGCTCTGGAGCTTAAAATATACACCGAATACAGCGGCTGCTGTAGATGAGAACATCAGTAGGATCTTGTTCATACCGAAGGTCATCACAGAACCGATGGACTGCATGATGATAGATGGAATACCTACTTTATAAATTACAGAAATCGTACGCTTATGCGGACGGAAATGCCGCATGCTCAGGTTGATTTCTTTGTTTTTAGTATGATTAAAGAAAATGGACATAGTAAGTGCGATAATCTGTCCGATAATTGTGGCAAGTGCAGCTCCTACAACTTCCAGTCTTGGGAGACCAAACCATCCAAAGATCAGGATCGGATCTAAAATAATATTAATAATAGCGCCTGTTCCCTGTGTGATCATATTGTAGATTGTGCGGCCGGTAGACTGTAACAATCTCTCGAAAGTAATCTGTAAGAAGATTCCTACAGAAAAGAAAGTAATGATCGAGAGGTATTGAGTTCCATAATCTACAATCTGCTGGTTGTCTGTCTGAATAGCGAAGAAGAAATGAGAGCCGGAAACTCCGAGTATGGCAAAGATGATACAGCTTACGATGGCAAGAAAGATTCCGTTTTTTGCTGCTCTGTCAGCACCGGTAAAATCTTTTTCACCCAGATTTCTTGAAAGGAGCGCGTTAATTCCGACTCCGGTACCGGCTGCAATCGCGATCATCAAAGACTGAATCGGAAATGCCAGTGACACAGCAGTCAGTGCGTTTTCACTGAGTTGTGCAACAAACATACTGTCAACAATATTATAAAGTGCCTGAATGAGCATGGAGATCATCATCGGCAAAGACATAGTGATTAAAAGCTTGGGAATCGGCATAACTCCCATTTTATTTTCTTCTTTTTCTAAAGTAATTTCATTTGTATTTGTCATATTATCCCTCCTTAAACGCAACTCGTATTATAGCATTACAAAATTTATATTGCAATGTATTCCATAAGACTTTTGAATGAAGCTTTTGAAAGAGGCATATATAATATATGAAGCAAAGTGTCTGAGGAAACGGTATGTATAAATGGTCAAATGAGTGGAAAAGAAAGGGATTTTATGCGATTCTGATACTTTTTTGCGGCTGCTGTTTTATAGGAATTTCGAAAAAAACGAAAGAGACAGAAGGAGAGATACAACAAAAGGAGTCTGTGGAGGAATCGGGAGTGAAAGAAAAGCCAAGTATTGCGATTACTTTCGACGACGGGCCAAGCGGCCGCTATACAGGCAGACTTCTTGATGGGCTAAAGGAAAGAAGTGTGAAGGCCAGTTTTTTTCTGATCGGTGAAAATGCGGAGGAAAATCCGGTGCTGGTGGAGAGAATATATAAGGAAGGTCATTTGATCGGAAATCATACATACAGTCATGTACAGATGACACATCTGTCGGAGGAAGCGGCTGTTAGAGAGATTGAGAGAACAGATCAGGTAATCAGCGCAATTACCGGAGAACATGTTGCATATATGCGTCCTCCTTTTGGCGCGTGGCAAAGAGAACTGGAAGTCAGGATGGAGGTACTTCCGGTGCTGTGGTCGGTGGACCCTTTGGACTGGACGACAGAAAATGTAGACGAAATTGTGAGTAAGGTAGTGACGGAAGTGGAGGAAGGTGATATTATTCTATTGCATGACTGTTATGCCTCTTCCGTAGAGGCGGCACTTCGGATTGTAGATATTCTACAGAAAGAAGGATATGAATTTGTAACCGTTGACCGGTTGCTGATCGATTGATCAGATGAAAAATAAGGATAAATAAGAGGATAGATAAATGATAGATGAATTTTCCAGAACAAAATTATTGATCGGAGAAGAAGCATTTCAGAAGCTTCGCAATACAACCGTGATGGTATTTGGCGTGGGAGGAGTTGGTTCCCATTGTATAGAGGCGTTGGCAAGATGCGGCGTGGGAAGACTTGTTCTGATAGATAATGATACGGTTTCCTTGACGAATTTGAATCGGCAGTCTATCGCATTTCACCGGACGATCGGCTGCTATAAGACAAAGGTAATGAAAGAAAAGATTAAAGAAATCTGCCCGGAGACAGAAGTGATCACGCATGAAATGTTTGTGCTGCCGGACAATATAGACAAGTTGTTCCGAGAAAAACCGGATTATATCATTGACGCAATTGATACAGTGACTGCCAAGCTTGCGTTGGTGGAGAAAGCAAGAGAATATAAGATTCCGATGATCAGCAGCATGGGGACGGGAAATAAATTACACGCAGAGTTATTTGAAATTACAGATATCAGTAAAACTTC
>PPYE01188607.1_pt1 | contig 12398 bp, 17 predicted proteins | sample 1559881 | NCBI WGS metagenome assembly PPYE01 (sample SAMN08240022, study PRJNA423297) | Human gut metagenome, whole genome shotgun sequencing project.
AAAAGAGGAGCCAGTCCAGACTCCTCAAAGGTACGTTATTTCAAAAAGTTGCTCTTGTGTTCCAGCGCGTGCAGATTATAGCCAAGTGTAGCCAGGTGCGCTACCTTCAGCGCAACCAGATTGATGTCGGTGGACATCGCACTGGCGATCTGCTCGGCTGTGTATCCATACTCATAGATGTAACGAAGGACTTCATCGCTGTCCATCAGAATCTCTGCTGCTACGATGTTCGCTTCATATTCCGGTTTGGATTTCATATCGTAGAGCATGAACTCATGAATCGGGGTGGTTTTCGCCATATTCCGGTGAAGCTGATCATGCCCTAATTCATGTGCGCACACGATGCGCAGCATATTTTCATCCAGACTGTTATTCAGGAAAATAAAGCGATTTCGCTTAATCACCCGGTACATTCCCTTCAGGGAACCGAAATTTTCGCAAAGCATGACATTGATACCAAGCTGCCTTGCAATTTCAAAAGGGTCTCTGGAACCGCAGCGTTTTACCAGTTTCTCACCGACCCGTGAAAGCTGTTCCGCATTCATCATACCACCTCCAGTTTACAGTATAGCGAAAAGTGTGTACGATAAATATCACTGATCGGATTTTTTACGCCTACTCAGTAGTAGTATTCAGCGCATCCGCAATCTTCTGGATCGTAACCATATTGGATGGTTTGCGGCTGCCAAGCTCATAATTCTGAATTGTGCGGGCGGTTACACCGGCCTTCTCTGCAAGTTCTACCTGAGTTAAATTGGCTTCTGTTCTTTTTTCTTTCAACCTTTCTTTGAAGACCATAGAAATACCTCTTTCTTTTTTGATAACGAACACGAACACTTTTTCATAAAAACCTATTGACACGAAAAACTGTGCTTGCTATAATGACGATGAAAACACGAAATACAATTCGTGTAATTATAGTATCACAAGAAATGCTGTGTGTCAATGCGTTCGTGAAAAGTTGTTCGTGCTTTCACGAACGGAGAGGAGGAATACAGGATGCAAAGAGTGATTCTTCACTGTGATATGAATAATTTCTATGCCTCTGTCGAGTGTATGCTGAATCCGGAACTGAAGAACAAGCCGGTGGCAGTGTGTGGTTCTGTGGAGGAACGGTGCTGGCTGGATGTGACCGGAAGCGGCTGCATGGGAACCGGATTTGAAATCGCAGATGAGATTCGCAGAACGGTTAAGTTTGAATTGGGACTTACGATTTCCGCAGGAGTGAGCTTCAATAAGATTTTTGCCAAGCTTGGGTCGGATATGAAAAAGCCGGATGCGATTACCTGCATCGAAGCAGATTCGTTCCAGGAGAAGATTTGGTGTCTTCCCGCCTCTGACTTGCTTGGAGTCGGCAGAGCGACCGAGAAGGTTCTGTCCGGTTATGGGATTCATACCATTGGAGAGCTTGCTGCAACATCGGATGATTTCTTGAAGTGCCGCCTTGGAAAGAATGGACTGGCGATTAAGAAATATGCCAATGGACTGGATGATTCGCCGGTTATGCGTTCCGATTATGTCTCCCCAGTAAAGAGCATTGGGCACGGAATAACGACCATGCAGGATTTGGAGAATAACGCCGAAGTCTGGTGTGTCATGCTGGAACTGGTGCAGGAGATCGGAACCAAGCTGCGAGCACATAAAAAGAAAGCTGGCGGAATAGCGATTTCCATCCGCAACAACGAGCTTTACACGAAAGAGTGGCAGTGCCGGATTGGTATTCCGACACAAAGCCCTACCTATCTGGCGAAAACCGCATTTGCACTGTTTGCAAAGAACTATCAGTGGGAGCATCCGATTCGTTCAGTGACGGTTCGGGCAATCAACCTGTTTGAAGAGGATTGTCCGATACAATACGACCTATTCACCGACGTGAAATCACTGGATCGCCAGGAACGGCTGGATGCAGCGATTGAGCAGATTCGATTCCGATTCGGGAAAGATGCGATTAAAAATGGGGTACTTTTTCAGAAAAGCAAGATGCCGACAGAGCGAAAAGTGGATTTGGTTATGCCGACAGGAATGATTGGTTAATACAGCACCGGTAGAATCTGGTGAGTTCTTTGCTAAAAGAAGTCAACACATTCGCCGGTTTACAGAGGAGGAGCGTAGAATATGTCGGAACAGAAATGTAGAAAAGTATATGTACCTGTGAACTTAGATGTGGATGCAGAGGGAAATATTCGCCCGCGCCTAATTCGATGGATTGACGGACGGGTGTATGAGATCGACCGATTGAAGCATAAGTGCCGAGCTTCTTCCACGAAAGTGGGCGGCTGCGGAATTCGTTATACGGTCATGATCGGTGGGCATGAGAGTTTTCTGTTCAACGAAGATGAAAAATGGTTCGTTGAGGCAAAGGAGCAGTGCCTATGATCCTTTCACAGAAAAAAATAGAAGAAATCGCTGTTGCAGTGATAAGAGATTTTCAAAAGTCCTTTTTCGGCAGCGAAGCAGATGATCCGGCAAGATTTGCGCTTCCGACACCCATTGACCAGTTTGCATCCGATTATCTGAACCTGAAGGTGTCATTTCAAAAGTTGTCCTCGGACGGAAGCATCTATGGTCTGACCGCGTATGTGGATACAGAATATCAGATAGAGGTTGATGGAAGTCAGAGGAGCATCTTCCTGAAAACTAATGATGTGGTTCTGGACAAGAGTTTCATTGAACCAGAGAATATTCGGAAACTCTGCGGAAAACGCAGATTTACGCTGGCACATGAGTGCGCTCACCAGATATTGTTTCAGCTGGATGCCGATGACCGAAAGATAGCCTGCCATAAGAGACCGGAAGTGAGGAAAAAAGGTTCCCGCGTTCTGAGAACACAGGAAGATTGGAACGAGTGGCAGGCCAATTCGCTGGGAGCTGCCATCCTGATGCCCCAGTTAGAAGTGGATCGGGCGATGTGGTTCATCAACAGCAGAAAGCCTCTGACATGTTATGGATGGCGTTTTTATAACAAAGACCAGGTGAAGATAGATACTTTCTGTGGTGTCTTTGGCGTTTCGAGATCGGCAGCTGCTATCCGCTTGGAACAACTGGGCTATCTGAACCGGAAAAAGGATTATGAATATCGTGATCCATTGGAGGTGTGGCCATGAGCAGGAATATCAGAGTATCGGAACCATCTGCGGAAATGCAGATTAAAATCATCCGGGCAAAGGATGCGATTGCTTCGCAAAAGCCCAGGATTGTCAGGTGCCCTTATTGCCGACACAATTCAATCATCGTCTTTGAGGATACCAGAGGACATGTGCAGACCAAATGTAAGGCCTGCGGACGCGAGACCGTCTTCAATGTTTTGGAGATGAGAAGATTACGGAGATTGCAGCTCTACTATTCGTCTTTGAATGGTTGAGATGACAATAAATAACCCTATTAACACAATTTTATAAGTCATAGCTGTGCTGTGGAGCCGCTGACAGGCGAAGTCTTCCGAATGCCGCATGAGACAGAATTATGGGATACCCATGTTCTGTTTTATCGGCACAGGATTTTTCTTCACCGTCATGCGGCTCTTTTTTTGACCTTCCGTCGATCCGGTTCTGTACCGGCTGTGCGGAAGGAGAAACGTATGTATTTTGACGCAAAAGAGTTTGGTAAGAGACTTCACGATGTTCGCACTTCCCGTGGCATTACGCAGGAGGAACTGGCGGTTCGCCTGGGCCTGGCAAGCAAGCAGCATGTCAGCCGCATGGAGAACGGTGAACGCAGCTGCTCTATTGACTTGCTGATTGAACTGTCCTGCATCCTCCATGTCAGCACGGATTATCTTTTGATGGGCAGCGAGCCAAGCAAAGAGGAAGTCAAAAATGATCTTCTTAGTATTATTTCGGAGCTGTCTACGATTGCGAAGAAAATCTAAAAAGCATTAGGCGCAATATAACTGCTGACGGCGTAGAATCATGGTGGCTATCTTGGTGGATACCTTGATGGGTGTCATCCTCTAAGTTATCATGGGTTGCGTCATAGGACTTATCATTGGCTGTACCCATGATAGAGTGAGCATGAGTGATTTGAGCACCCTCACTGCCGTGGGCAATAAGGTGGATACAAAGATTCAAAACTGTGTGTGGGATGTCCGGCGATTTATCTTGCTCACTAACTTGGTCATTGACTAAGTTTTTCTGACTAAGTTGGTAATTTACATTTTTCAAGATGACTCTGAAATCTGTTGCCGTTGAGAAAATTTTCGGATTATATGCCGCTGTATATCCAGGCGGCTTTTCGGTTTCCCTGACGATTTTGCGTAGGCCGCTTCCATGACGCTCCATGTATTTCATGCGGTGGAACGGGTCAGCAATCACAGGGCTTGCCATATTGAACGGATACTTTTTAGTGTCAAAAACAAATCGGAAAATAAAAACGGAAAATCCGTTGATATTTTCTGATTTGCGGCGTATAATAAGATTATAAGAAAATAAAAACAAAAAAACTGTTTTTAGAGGAGGGCTACCTATGAAAATACTCCGCATCACCGCACAAGGACTCCCATTATTCAAAAAAGACTTGGATATTTGCTTTTATACGCAGCAACGTGTTTGCGAAGAGGACAAAGATAGTCTTTACCGTTTGACGGATAACTACTATCTCCACTCTGCCTGTGCTTTCATTGGAATTAACGCATCTGGCAAGACCTCGGTATTAAAGGTCATTAGCTTGGCCTTAAATATTGTGAAAAATGAGCCCATCAATCATGTGGAGGCAAAAAGCATTCTTGGCGGAGCGAAGAATGTTACAATCCGCACATATTTTTATGATAAGCGTAGCTACGTCTGCTGCTTGGAAACTGTAATTGCGGCAAAGAAGTCGAAAACAGGGGAATATGTGTATTCGATTCTGTCTGAAAGCCTTTGGGAAAAACCGATTGCAACCGTTAAGTCGAAAAAGTATCTGACAGATTTTACAGGAATGAAGCCTGTAGAGCAGCGCAATAGCGATGAAGCATACCTTTCTGATGATGTCAGCTTTGTCATTGCACATAATAAAAAAGCGAATGATACAGTGGAAATATTCAGCCTGCTTTCCTATACGAATGTGAATGTGCTTCCATTTACCGAAGATATTCCATTGGAGGTAATTGCATTTCTCGATCCGACCATTGAGAAATTGTGTTTTGAGCAGACAGAGGGAAAAACATTTATCCACTTGAAGTTTAAGGATGAAGAAGAGATTATCCTGAATAATGCGGCAGACCTTGAGCAGTATCTGTCCTCTGGTACGATTAAGGGTATTATTACATTCTCGATGGTAAAGGAAGTTCTTCATTCAGGTGGTTATCTTCTGGTAGATGAAATAGAGAATCATTTCAACAAGGAAATTGTAACGACCTTAATGCGCTTCTTTATGGACAGCCGACTGAACAAAAATGGCGGAACGCTTATTTTCACTACGCATTATCCGGAACTGCTGGATGAATATGACCGAAATGACGGAATTTGTATTGTAAGAAACCGTAATGGCATTACAGCAGAAAATTTGAGCTATATATTGAAACGTAATGATATAAAAAAGAGTGATGCCTACCAGAGCGGCTTTCTTGAGGGAACAACGCCAGCATATGAAGCGTATATGTGCCTGAAGAAAAGCCTGGCTGCTTCAATCAATTAAGGAGGTAGCAGAATGGAGTTAGAACATAACAGTATGAGGAACAATATACTGCATGAATGTAAATATTGCTTGGATATGTGGACTATTGTCCTTGAAATGCTCTTTTAAATATGGTATCATTAGTTCGGATAAGGCGAAATAATGAAATGGAGGCTCTAACATGATCGTATTAGACCTTGAGTTAAAGGGAATTTATGGATTCAATGATTTTCATATCAATTTCAGTTATCCAAAAAAGATTGTCAATTCGATTATCGATCAGGAATATCTGAAAGGAAGAGAGCGGTTTCGCTATAAGAAGGCTGTAATTCTTATGGGTACAAATGCTACTGGAAAGACCAGCCTTGGAAAGGCTTTGCTTCGTATTTTCGGATATATGACTGATGGAAATCCAACACCGCTGTATGAGATGGTTTCAGGCGATAAGGGATACTTCAGTATTGATTTTGTAAATGGTGATTACCGCCTGCAGCGGTTGTCAGCTCAGATTGATGCTTCTAATCAGGAGATTGACATTCAGTATCAGACCGCAGACATTGATACGATGGATTCGTATGAAAAATGTGTAAAGAAGCTGAAAGATCAAACGATAGAGGCAACCAGAACCGCTACAGCACTTAAGAAGCTGGTAGGTGCTGTTCGATATCGTTTTGCATATCCTGAAATAGAAAAATCTTTGAAACTTACAGGTGCAAATAAAAGCATTTTGTTAAAGACACTGCGTGCTGTTATTGGAACGCTTGATCCTACATTGCAGGACGTTAGTTTATCAAAAGATTTGAAGGATACCTTTATTATTCGGCGCGGTGGAACGGAAATCATCATTCAGGAAGGTAAACTGCTGAATCGGGAGATACTGTCCAGTGGTACAGCAGAAGGAATAGATGTCGCAATGTTCCTTGCTGCAATGGCGACAAAAGAAAGCAGTTTCTATTATTGTGATGAACATTTTTCTTATATTCAGAGCGATATTGAAAAACGGATTTTCGGTATTATGCTGGATCGTATCGGAGACGATGAACAATTGATTTTTACAACGCATAATACAGATATGCTGGATTTGAACCTGCCGAAGCATAGCTATGTGTTTTTGCGTAAGCATCTGGAGGAAGGCATATATCAGGTTTCTGCTGTTTCTGCATCGGATGTACTGAAACGAAATACAGACTCTTTACGCTGTGCGGTTGAGAATGATGTGTTTGCCTCGCTTCCGCAGGATTCGCTTTTGGACGAGTTGGAAATGGGGTGGGAAGATGAACAATAAGTGCATCTATTATGTAGAGGGCCCCTGTGAACAACAACTGATCGCGGCCTTAAAAGAAGCACCGGAAAGATTGATTCCAGGGAAGATAAAGGTCTTCAATGTGGTGCAGAATTTGATTCCCAAGTCACAGATGTTGTCTATTCAGGCGGGAACGACTGTCGTTTTGGTATTTGATACCGATGTACCACAGACATCAAACCTAAAAAAGAACTTGGAACTTCTCACCCGGTATTGCGGAAAGCTGAGAATCATTTTTCTTCCACAAGTTCTGAATTTGGAGGATGAGTTAGTTCGGTGTACAGATGTGCGAACTGCGATGGAACTGACCAAAAGTGGAAGCGTTAAAAATTTTAAGACGGACTTTTGTAAGATGAAAACAAAAGATTGTCGTTCCATGCTTGAGCGTCATAAGCTGGATTATGCACGTTTGTGGATGACAAAAACGCCTGAAGCATTTAATTTTGTGGAGAATAATAGTTTTCAAATTAAAACATTATAATCTTTGATGCCCCGTTGGGAAACCAACGGGGTATTTTTTTGCCCTAAGCTGGTTGTATAGAACACTGAAAAGTCAAAACGAACCGTATGTAGTCCTGCAAGGACAACCAAAGTGCGCCTACGAGGCCAACGCGAAACCGGAGGATTCTTGTTAAACTTACTTTGTAAGGACGAAAGTCCGGATGTCCCTTGAAAACTGCATACTCATTCTTCAGGTACATTCCTGTTTGGTCGAGCCTTCGACTGCACGCCATGAAGCCCATCGGGGCGATAGCGGTTTCGCAGAAGCAAATGCCGGATTGCAACCGGCGGCGGTGTTAAAGCCAGACAGGGACAATGATACTTCCGTAATTCGCGGTCCGGCCATAAGGAAGGCGGGATGGTTAAATTCCAATGGAGCAGTGAAGCACACTGCCGCCTGTGAGAAATCCTACATCTCTGGGGTGATAAGAAAAAGTACAGAGAAACCATATTTTCAGAAAGCGCTGCCGGGTGCTGTATCAGCATGATACCTGGCAGGCTTTATCCATATCAGTGTATGGAGATTGGAGACAACAGCAAAAGGGACTGGCAAAACCGTCTATGGTATTGGCAGAACAGCTCGACACCTGCGATAAGATATGCGTGATTCGCTATCTTGGGCGGGTAAGTAAGGGGCAGATGCGTGGGATTGATGAAGCCGTAAGGATTCAACTTGGATATTACATTCCGGAACAAGCAGAGAAAAAAAGGCAGGGCAAATGCCGAAAGGATGGCGAAGAAGGCGATGGATAAACTGATTACAAGGAAAGAAGCAGCCAGTATACTGGGAATCAGCGTAAAAACACTGGATGCTGCAAGAACAGACGGTTTGATCTCCTATGTTCAGTATGTGGAAAACGGCTGCGTTTATTTCACGGAAGTGGGGATTCAGGAGTACATTGCAAAATGTACGCACCGTGCAAAACCGATGGAACGTGCTGCGACATATCGCAAACCTCGGAGCGTTCGGCGGTGAAAATCGACATCGTTGAGTATGGACGATGAATCCGCAATAATGAAAGCATCAACAGGATTGGAGGTAATGATATGGCGGCAAGAAGAATGATGCTTCCCGATTATGGTACGGTGAGTATGAAGGGAACGCAATATTATCGAACCCGTGTAACAGATCAGCAGGGACGGCGGGTTTCCTTATATGCAAGAACGAGAGAGGAACTGTACCAGAAGGAACAGGAAGCGATCCAGCAGATTGAGAACAAGACGTATCGCCGCAGTACACCTACAGTGGAGGAGTATTGCGAGAAATGGCTGCTGATGCAGTCGGCACAGATCAGGATGACAACGCTGATTGACTATACATCGAAAGTGAAGAACTACATCATCAAGCCATTGGGCGATATGCATATGGGAGATGTAACAGCAGATGACATTCGCCTGGCACTGTTGGCGGCATCGAAAAAGTCGGCATCCGTGTACAAATCAGTGAACGTTCTATATAAGTGTATTTTCACGGCAGCAATGGAGAGTAAGATCATTGATGAGAATCCGACCATCTATCTGAAGAAGAATGTGGGCGGGATTCCCCAGAAGGATCGCCTCCCGCTTACGGATGAGCAGGTGGATAAGCTGCTGGATGCCATTTACGGCTTACCGCCGTATGTGTTCGTGATGCTGGGGCTGTACGCAGGATTGCGGAGAGAAGAAATCCTCGGACTTCAATGGGATTCGGTGTATCTTGATTGCGAGGCTCCGTACCTTACCGTTCGGAGAGCCTGGCATACGGAGCATAATCGTCCGGTGATTCTGACAGAGCTGAAAACAAAGGCAGCGCATCGGAATGTCCCTCTGCCGGACAATCTTCTGGAATGTCTGAAAGAGGCGAAGAAGACATCGACATCGGATTTTGTGGTTGCAAACCGGGATGGAGACCCGTTGTCCTATACGCAGTTCAAGAGATTATGGCAGTATATCGTAACCCGTACCACCAAGGAACGCTGCTATTACCGCTATGAAGATGGCAAGAGGGTGAAGCATACGGTGAAGCCGGTTCTGGGGCAAAAGGCAGCACACAATGGAAATGTGGTTTACAGTCTGGACTTTGAGGTGACTCCGCATCAGCTGCGGCACACCTACATTACGAATCTGATTCATGCTTCGGTTGATCCGAAGACGGTTCAGTATCTTGCCGGTCATGAAAGCAGCAAGATCACCATGGATATTTACGCCAAGGTGAAATATAATCGCCCAGAGCAGCTCGCAGGAGTGCTGGAAGATGCTTTTGCATCGTGGGATTAAGAGTAAATCAGAAAGAAATTAGGGCAGGGATGGTCAAAAATCCCTGCCCTTTTTACATACATTCGACATCCTTGAAGGAAGTGCTGTACGCCATGATAATAAAAGTGACAACACGCAATGTATGAAGATAGATAGGAGGAGAACACATGGCTAAAGGGAAAAAGCGTCCTGCTGAACTTCCGGAATACGGAACAGTGATGATGAAAGGGGTACAGTATTACCGCACCCGGATTACAGATGCAGACGGAAAGAGAGTGGCGATTTATGGGCTGACACGCGAAGAATTGTATGACCGGGTGGAAGATGCCCAGAAGAAAATCGCAGAAGTGGTTTTCCATAGAGAGAATCCGACCGTGGAAGAGTACTGTGAAAAATGGTTGCTGATGCGGTCTGGAACGGTAAGAACTAATACGTTGGAAGGATACGCACGGATGGTGAATCGGTACATCGTGGGTTCGATTGGACAGATGTATATGGACGAGGTGACCACAGATGACCTGCGGCTGCTGATGGTTCCGTTATCAAAAGGTTCTTCCGGAATGTATGGTCAGCTCAATATGCTGATTAAGAACATTTTTAATTCAGCAGAAGAGAGCAAGGTGATTAAAGAGAATCCATCCAAAACGATTTGCGCAAGAGGCGGAAAGCCAGCGAAACGGCGCGAGGCTTTGACGGATGAACAGACTGCCATTTTGCTGGATAGCATTCGTGAGCTTCCACCGTATGTCTTCGTGATGATCGGTTTGTACGCGGGATTGCGTAGAGAAGAGATCCTTGGATTAAAATGGGACTGCGTATTCCTGGATGAAAAAACGCCGTACATTTCGGTAAGGCGTGCATGGCATGTGGAAGGCGGTGAGCCGGTAGTCAACACGCTATTGAAGACACCGGCAGCAAAACGAGATGTTCCGATTCCAAAATGCCTGGTAGCCTGTCTCAAGGAAGAAAGGGAAAAATCAGAATCGGAATATGTGATCTCGAATTCGAAGGGAACTGTTTTAACGGAAACACAGTTTGTGAGAGTCTGGAAGTACATAACAGTCCGTTCTACTGCAGAACGCTGTTATTACACTTATGTAAATGGACAGTCCATCAAGCATAGAATAAAGCCAAGGCTTGGTGAGCATCAGCCGAATAATCCCAAACTGGTGTATACGATGGACTTCAAGGTGACTCCGCACATGCTGCGGCACACCTACATCACCAATCTGATTTACAAAGGTGTTGATCCTAAGACGGTGCAGTATCTGGCAGGCCATGAGAACAGCAAAACGACTATGGACATCTATGCGAAAGTCAAGTATAATAAACCTGAGGAATTAAGCAGCGTTGTGAATGCTGCATTCGGGCTACGTTAAACTACACCAAAAATTTCGCGATTTCGTGGGTTTACCTATGGGTTTACTGAGAGAGGAAAGCCCGAAAAACCGCATGAATACTGGTCTTTTTGGATCAAGGTCAGGTGAGTACGGTGTTTTCTGTTACAGTCAGGAACATAGTGCCTGCCCATTCAGGCGGTTGGACTTGATGTGGAAGGGGAACTTATGTTATCAACAAAAACAAAAGAGCATATCCGGCGCCGTGCCGCGCTTGGATTGCCGCGGTGGGGAACTCTGCTGGTAAGCCTGGGGGCGCTGGCGGGCTGTGTGGCCTTCACCGGCAGCCAGCTGCATGTGGTTAAAATTACCGATACCCACGGTGCACAGGGCATGGCTATCACCTCGGCGCATGATATCAAAACGCTGATGCAGCAAGCCGGCATTGAGGCACCCGATACCGAGGACGAGCTGGAAATTACCGAGGATGCAGGCCTTGACCAGATCCACATCCTGCGCGCTTACACCGTGCCCGTCACGGTGGACGGCGGTGTGCAGGAGGTTGTGGTGACCGGCGGCACCGTGGGAGATGTTCTGGCGGAAGCCGGCATTACCCTTGGCCCAGATGACTGGATTGAGCCTGCGCTGGATACCCCGGCCCAGGAAAACACCATGGTGACCATCCAGCGGGTGCGCTATGAAGAATACACTCAGGACGAAGTGATTCCCACTGAGACCCAGTATGTGGAAACCAGCCTGTTCTACCGCAAACAGAGCAAAGAACAGCTGATCCAGCAGGGCAGCGACGGCCTGTGCAGCGTGAGCTACCGGGAAACCTATGTGGATGGCGAACTGACTGACACAACAGAAACGAACCGCGAAACTGTGATAGAAATGGTGCCCACCATTATAAAACACTATGACGAGCAGGCACCTGTCAGCTCCTTCGTGGGCCCCGAGATCGTGGACGGCAAACCATGCGAGGGCATTGCGGCGACTTATACCGCACAGCGTTCCACCGGGTATTCGGCATCGCCGACGGCAAAAGGATCTTCGGGGCGGCGGCTGACCTATGGTACGGTGGCGGTCAACCCCAATGTGATTCCCTATGGCAGCCTGATGTATATTACCTCCGCAGACGGCCGGTTTGTGTACGGTTATGCTTATGCGGCAGATACCGGCACAGCCATGATGACGGGGAGCGCATTTATTGACCTGTATTACGAGACTTACTCCGAAAGCGTTGATAATGCAGTGATTGCCGTGAATGTGTATGTGCTGGACAGCGATACCGCAGCCAAGTATAAAGAAGAAAACGACGCCATTTTAGAGGCAGATAATACGCCCGGATTATAAGGCAATACCGCATAATTCTAAGTGCCGATACGGCGAGCGAGGTGCGGCAGCTGCTAAGCCAAAAGCGCAGATAA
>PPYE01295560.1_pt1 | contig 12398 bp, 13 predicted proteins | sample 1559881 | NCBI WGS metagenome assembly PPYE01 (sample SAMN08240022, study PRJNA423297) | Human gut metagenome, whole genome shotgun sequencing project.
GACAATACGGTAACTATTAAAACAGATGAGAAACTTACTGCCACCATTACCTGTGAGAAAGCAAAATTCACGATACCTGGTAAATCCGGAGAAGATTTTGCATATCTCCCACTGATTGAGAAAGAAGAAAGTCTTACTATCTCTCAATTCACATTAAAAGAGATGATTAGACAGACTATTTTCTCAATTGCCTCCAATGAAACCAATAAGCTGATGACCGGTGAACTTTTTGAAATCAAAAATAACTACCTGAAAATAGTATCTCTCGATGGACATCGTATTGCGATCAGACGTATGGAACTGAAAAAAGATTATGCTGACCGCAAAGTGGTAGTACCTGGCAAAACACTTAATGAGATCAGTAAGATTTTATCCGGTGAAATTGATGATATTGTAAATATTTATTTCTCAAAAAATCATATTTTATTTGAGTTTGACCAGACTATTGTTGTTTCCAGATTAATCGATGGAGAATATTTCCGTATTGATCAGATGCTTTCCAGCGATTACGAAACCAAAATTAAAATTAATAAAAAAGAATTTCTGGACTGTATCGACAGAGCCACCCTGTTGGTAAGAGAGGGAGAAAAGAAACCGATCATTATTGAAATTACAGATAATTCTATGGAATTACGTATTGATTCTGCAATGGGTTCCATGAATGAAAATATTGATATTGATAAAGAGGGCAAAGATATCCTTATTGGCTTTAATCCAAGATTTCTGATCGATGCACTCAAAGTAATTGATGATGAAACAATCAGTATCTACCTCGTAAATCCAAAAGCACCATGTTTTATCAGGGATGACGAGGAAAATTACACATATTTGATTCTGCCTGTAAATATCAACCAGAATCAGGCAAGATAGGGAGTAAATGAAAATGGAAGAAATTAAAATCAGAGATGAATTTATAAAACTGGGGCAGTTACTGAAACTTGCAGATATGGTTCAGGACGGGGTTGAAGCGAAATATGTGATCACTGACGGACTGGTAAAAGTAAACGGAGAGGTAGATGACCGTCGTGGCCGAAAGGTTTATGAAGGTGACATCGTTTCTTATGATGGAAAAGAAATTAAAGTGATCAGGTGAATAAATGTATATTGAATCTGTTCAGTTAAAAAATTTCAGAAATTATGATTCTCTGGAACTCGATCTGGCACAGGGGACGAATATATTTTACGGCAATAACGCTCAGGGAAAGACCAATATCCTGGAGGCACTTTATCTTTGCGGAACTACAAAATCGCATAAAGGAAGCAGAGATAAGGATATGATTCAGTTTGGAAAGGATGAATCTCATATCAGGATGATGGTAAAAAGAGATGAGCTTTCCTACAGGATTGATATGCATCTTAAAAAGAATAAAGCAAAAGGCGTTGCGATCAATGGTCTTCCTATCCGGAAGGCCAGTGAGCTTTTCGGAGTAGTTAATCTGGTGTTTTTTTCTCCTGAGGATCTGAATATTATAAAAAATGGTCCGGGTGAGAGAAGGAGATTTCTTGATAAGAACTAAATGAAACGGTTCGAAAAATACATGGTAATCTTACAGGGGGATTGGAAGAACTGAACGTTATTTATGAACCGGACTGTACAGCAGAGAAACTGGAAAGTACCATTTGTGCCAACAGAGAAAGAGATATGAGGATGAGACTGACATCCGCAGGCCCACACAGAGATGACCTGTGTGTAATGGCAAATGGGATTGATATCAGGAAATACGGTTCTCAGGGACAGCAGAGGACAGCGGCACTTTCACTTAAATTATCAGAAATATATATAGTAAAGAGAAAAATAAAAGACACACCGGTTCTGCTTTTGGATGATGTTCTGTCCGAGCTGGACAGCAGCAGGCAGAATTATCTTCTGGACAGTATCAGTGATATCCAGACATTGATAACATGTACAGGGCTGGATGATTTTATCAGTCATCAGTTTCAGATAAATAAGGTATTTCAGGTAGTTCAGGGAACAGTATCACAGCCTGTGTAAGAAGAAACAATCTTTTGACAAGGGTACGGGCTTATGATACACTGAGCGTAATTATGGAAAGTTGGTGAATGCATTGGATAAAGAAGAATTTCGGATAAAACTTGAAGAGATTAATAAGCTGGTTCAGGACAAAGATTATAAAGGTGCCATGAACATTGTAGACAGCATAGACTGGAGACGCGTCAAAAATGTCCGCACCTTATGTGTTGTCGGTGAAATATATGCAGCAAACGGAAGATATGAGGACAGTAAGGAGATTTTCCTTCTTGCATATCATAAGGCATCTATTGGAAAAAATATTCTTTACCGTCTGATTGAGATCTCTCTGCGAATGGATGATATCAATGAAGCAGAAGAATTTTTTGAAGAGTATAAGCAGGTGGCTTCGAATGACAGTACACAATATATTCTGCAGTACAAGATTGCAAGGGCAAAAAATTCTTCATTAAATGAGCAGATCAGAATCCTGGAAGAGTATAAAGAACAGGAATTTACAGAGAAATGGTCATATGAACTGGCAGCCCTGTATTACAAAGCAGGAGAAAAACAGAAATGTCTGGATTTATGCAATGAAATCATTCTCTGGTTCAGTGAAGGCAAATATGTTATGAAAGCCTATGATCTTAAAATGAGAATGGGTGAGCTGACAGGTGCTGAGAAAGCAAAATTTGAGAAACAGTTTGTTCCGAAACTTCTTACACCAGAGCAGGCGAAAGAACTGGAGAAGAAAAAAACGGAAACAGAAGTAAAAGCGCAGGAAGAGCCTGAAGCTGAAGAAGTGGAAGAAACGACAGAAAACAATGAGCCGGAAGTTCAGGTCAGCATGGAAGGCATTCAGGAAAAGATTTCAAAGGGGATCAGGGATGTCTTTGGAGGTAAGACTCAGGAAGAGAAAGAAGAGTTTCCGGAAGAATCCATGGATATGGTTAACGAGGCTGGTATCACCAGGGAAGATGAGATTCCGGAAGAAATCATAAAGAGTGATGCGTCACAGAAAGAACCTGAAAATGTTCCGGAATTGGAGGCAGAACCCATGGCTGCAATTAAGATGCCTGAATTAAATATTCCGGCATCCATGAAAAATATGGAATTGAGCAAACCGCCGAAAGTTGAGGAAGTTGCTGAGACGAAACTGAATATGGATTCTTTTGATCTGGAAGGGAAAGAGTTGAATCTGGAGGATACGATCCTTGCTGCTGCCAGTGCGCAGGGAATTGAGATTCCGAAGGAAGAAGAGTCAAAAACAGAAGAAGTACAGGAAGAAAGTTCAGAAACTGATGTTGATAATAAAGAAATAAAAGCCCATGATATTTCAGAGGAACTGGAAGAACCGGATTTCCTCAGCGGAGATATAAAAGATATAAAGGTTGCTGATCCAAAGCCGGATGAAGAACCGAAAAAGGAAATACCGGTGCAGCCGGAAATAGAAGAAGAATGAGAAGCAGTTATTTACATATTTTGTAAAGGTTCCGGGTATGAAAGAGCAGCTTGTGGATACTTTATATGATGTACAGATGGCTGCAGCAGACAAGACTTCTAAAACTGGAAATATTATTGTGATGGGCGGTAAGGAATGCGGAAAGACCAGACTGATCTCAGGCCTGATTCCGGCAATCTGTAAAGAACTGAATCTGGAAGCGTCAAAAGTAGCATATGTTTTTGCAGATCAGATCAACGGAAAAAATATTTATAAGATTTTTTCAAAGCTGGCAGGTGGCTTTCTTGTGATCGAAAATGCAAATCAGCTGACACCGGAAACAGTAGAGATGCTTGACAAAGCCATGGAAGTTAATACAGACGGACTTACAGTAATCGTGGAAGATGAGAAGATTGGTATGCGAAAACTGATTGCCAGATATCCGAAATTCGCAAAGAAGTTTACTTCAATGATCAATATTCCTGTGTTTACCAATGATGAACTTGTCAATTTTGCAAGGGTTTATACAAAAGAGAATGGTTATGCTATTGATCAGATGGGAATGCTTGCGCTGTATAATCTGATTGGAATTAACCAGAAAGAGGATTCTCCTATGAATGTTGGCGCAGTAAAAGAACTGATAGATGCTGCGATTGCAAAATCACAGGGAGGAATCCGTAAATTTAAACGAAATGTATCTAAGAAACGTATAGACAGAGATGGATATATTGTTCTGTACGAGAAAGATTTTACTAAATAATGCGTATTTGTACAGTTACAGGTAATAAAGAAAAAGGAGTAAAGATTATGCCCAGACCGTATCTAGGAGATCCAAAGTATACCATAGAAGTGCTTCAGAAGTATAATTTTGCATTCCAGAAAAGGTTTGGTCAGAACTTTCTGATCGATACTCATGTTCTGGATAAGATTATAGATTCTGCACAGATCACAAAGGATGATTTTGTATTGGAGATTGGACCGGGAATCGGAACCATGACACAGTATCTGGCTGAAGCAGCAAGGGAAGTGGCAGCAGTTGAGATTGATAAAACACTGCTTCCTATTCTGGACGATACTCTGAAAGATTGGGATAATGTGACAGTCATCAACAACGACATCCTCAAAGTAGACATCCGCCAGCTTGCACTGGAAAAAAATCAGGGGCGTCCGATCAAGGTTGTTGCCAATCTGCCATATTACATTACTACCCCGATCATCATGGGATTGTTTGAGAATCAGGTTCCTGTTGATTCTATTACTATTATGGTACAGAAAGAAGTTGCGGACAGAATGCAGGTAGGACCCGGAACAAAAGATTACGGGGCGCTTTCACTGGCTGTGCAATATTATGCGAAACCAAAGATTGTGGCAAATGTACCGCCCAACTGTTTTATGCCAAGACCTAAAGTGGGAAGTGCGGTGATCAGACTGGAACGATATGAAAAACCGCCGGTTGAGGTAAAGAATGAGAAGCTGATGTTTCGTATTATCAGAGCATCTTTTAACCAGAGAAGGAAGACACTGGTGAATGGTCTGAAGAATTCACAGGAGATACCATTTTCTAAAGAACAGATTGAGCAGGCGTTGGGGATGTGTGGACTTTCCCTGAGTGTCAGAGGAGAAGCACTGACACTGGCACAGTTTGCACAGCTGGCAAATGCATTTACAGAAATTTCATAAAAAGATAAATATAAAAAGCATCCGGTGGCTAAGCGGATGCTTTTTATATTACGTTCAAATTTATTTTTTAAAAGGAAGGAGAGTTAATTGCCTCTTCCGGCAATCAACATATGAAAAAGAAATTTTATAAAAATAACGTTGGCTTTATTATTTTTATGGCTTTAGTATATCCTGCAATTATGAGAAAATCGTGTTTAAGATGTGAAAAAAATTTGAACAAATGTCGAAGGAATTATGAAGACAGAAATTGGGATATTTATTTTACAGAAGGCATAAGATTTCTGATATAATGAGCCGGTAAATGAAAATGCCTGTTCATTGTCTGTAATCTGCTGACAGTGAAAAGACAGAGACTTATTATTGACTGGCAAAAGTATGGAGGTAATTAAATCATGAGAATAAAAAAAGCAGGAATACTTATTATTGCGGCAGCAATTACATGTACGACACCGGCAGTACCGGCGATGGCAGCAGATACTTCGGAATCTGTACAGGAGATTATTTCTGATAATGAGATTGATTCTCTTGTATCAGATCCGGACAAAGTAGTTGATATCATTATGTATGTGAAAAATGAGGCAGCAAAACAGGATATTTCAGATGATCAGATCAGATCGCTGATCCAGACTGCGGAGAGTACTGCAGGAGTTAGCCTTTCGGAGGAAGAAGAGAACAGAATCATAAAGATCGTTAAACAGATCAAGGATTCTGATATTGATGAGGAACAGCTCAGGAGTGCTGTGACGAAGGCATATGATAAACTGGAAGAAATGGGGATTGGTAAAGAAGAGGTAAAAGGAATCCTGCATAAACTGGCTGATTTTGCAAAGAGTCTTTTTGAGTAAAATCTGCTCATTCTCAAATCGTAACTGTGAAAAGACGAAATAGTTATGGAAGATTATGGGGGATATACAAGATAGACAAGCATAAAATAAAACAAGAACTATAAATATGTGGTAATTCTATAAAAAAATATTAAAAAATATAAAATAATTGTGCAAATAAACGAAAAGTTAACTGCAAGTTCATAATTTATTCACAAATGATTGCTACTATATAGATAGTTCGAAAGAACCTACGAAAGACGTTGTAATGTGTTATCATTACACATAAATTTTTTTCATAATAATAGCCCCGGTAAACCACTGCCGGGGCACTCCTCGTTTTACGGGGATTTTTTATTTTTTATCTGATAATTTTCCATATTTCTGGATTTCATTATTGAGTTCTTCCATGCGGGTATCCAGTTCTGCTACATATCGCGCACATTCTCTTAATTCTTTTGTGATATAGTCAGGTCCGTCTCCCTCAAATTTGTAATGCATCTTATGCTCCAGAGTCGCCCAGAAATCCTGTGCAACTGTGCGGATCTGAATCTCTACTTTGGTATCAATGATACTGTCGGAGAGAAAGACCGGTGTGGTAACCAGCATATGATAACTGCGGTAACCGCTCTTTTTAGGATTTTTCATATAATCACGTCTTGCAAGGATCGTCAGGTCATTTTGTTTGGAAATCATATCTGCAATCAGATAGATATCAGATGTAAAGGAACAGCTGATACGGATTCCTGCGATGTCATTTACATAGCGTACCATGTTCTCGATACTGGATTCATATCCATGTCGTTTCAGTTTTTTTACAATGCTTTCCGGAGTTTTGATTCTGGATTTTACATGTTCGATCGGATTGTATTTATGTCTGTGCTGAAATTCACCGTTTAGAATATCAATCTTTGTTTCTACCTGTTTAAGGGCAGACTGATAGACAAAAATAACTGTCTCCCAGTCATTCAGTTCTTTAAAATCCCTCAAGGGGACAGAATCATAATCCATGTATAATAATATCCTTTCCTGATACAGGCAGTTCCCTGTTGATTTTTGTAATCTCACAGGGGACTTGTTTATAGATTTGCTGTAGTTGGTTGATGATATTATTGTAACATATAAATATCCGTTTGTGTGAACTATCTGTATGAAAATTCAGATTTCCATTATGAAAGTGATTGTGTTATAATGTTTGAAAATAGCTGAGATGATATACTTTATTTGTAACTGTTCAGTATCCTGTAACAGATGGAGAAGAGTTACATTTATTCCAGGTAAAGGAGAAAACAGATAATGGCTGAATCAATGAAAGATTACGAAACAGAACTGGAAGCCTCTTTTAAGAAAATTGAAGAAGGGGATATTCTTACAGGAACTGTTATCAGTGTAGATGAAAAAGAAGTTGTGGTAGATCTGAAGTATTATGCGGAAGGCATTATTCCGGCAGAGGATTACAGCAGAGAACCGGGATTTTCTTTAAAGGAACAGGTGAATGTGGGAGATGAAGTTTCTGCGACTGTTGTGAGTAAAGACGATGGAAATGGAAATATTCTGTTGTCCAGAACAGAAGCAGCAGATGTGCTTGCATGGGATAAGCTGAAAGAATTAAAGGATTCAAAAGAAGTAATTGATGTGGTGGTAAAAGGCATTGTAAATGGCGGCGTGATCGCCTATGTAGAAGGTGTACGTGGATTTATTCCCGCCTCAAAGCTTGCCCTGAATTATGTGGAGGATACAAACGAATATCTGAACAAACCAATCCAGGTTCAGGTTTTCGATATTGATAAAGAAAAAGGAAGATTAATTCTCTCTGCAAAGGAAATATTAAGAGAAAAAGCAGAAGAGGAGAGAAAAACAAAAATCTCCAATGTGCAGGTCGGACTTGTAACAGAAGGTGTTGTTGAGAGCTTACAGCCATATGGTGCATTCGTAGATCTGGGAAATGGTCTGTCAGGTCTGGTTCATATTTCACAGATCTGTGAGAAGAGAATTAAGAAACCATCAGAAGTTCTGACAGTTGGAGATAAAGTAAAGGTAAAAGTAACTGCTGTCAAAGATGGAAAATTAAGTCTGAGCATCAAAGAGGCAACAGATATGATGGCTAAGGAAATTGAGGAGGAAGTGATCGAGCTTCCAGATTCAAAGGAAGAGGCTTCCACATCTCTTGGCGCACTTTTTGCAAACATTAAATTAGATAATTGAGGTTAGAATCTGTATGAGAAATCAGGAAAAAATATTTGTAATAGGTCACAAGAATCCGGATACGGATTCCATCTGTTCAGCAATTGCCTATGCGGACATCAAAAACAGGACTTCTCAGAAGGTGAAATACATTCCAAAACGTGCAGGACAGATCAATGAAGAGACAGAATATGTGTTCAGGCGATTGCGCAGAATGTTAGCTGTATTATCGTTGGTATGGGAATTGAAGTCAGCGAAAAGGTGATAAAGCTTGCTCATGAGAGAGAAATTGTAATTATTATGTCTCCGTATGATACATTTACGATCGCAAGACTGATCAACCAGAGTATTCCTGTACGGTATATTATGAAAACAGATAATCTGGTTACTTTTAATACAGAGGATTTTACGGATGATATTCAGAATGAGATGATCAAACACCGTCATCGTGCGTTCCCTGTAATTAACAAGAAGGGAAAATGTATCGGAACAATTTCCCGAAGAAATTTCCTGGATATGCACAGGAAAAAAGTAGCACTTGTGGACCATAATGAGAAAGATCAGGCAGTTGACAATATCGATAAAGCTGAAATTGTGGAGATTATTGACCATCATAAACTGGGTTCTCTGGAAACTATGGTACCGATTTCTTTCAGAAATCAGCCGGTCGGATGTACAGCAACGATTCTGTATGAAATGTATGGGGAGCAGAAACTTGAGATTTCACCGAGTATTGCGGGGCTTCTCTGTGCTGCGATTATTTCAGATACACTGATGTTTCGTTCACCTACCTGCACATTATCTGACAAGATGGCGGCAGGTGCGCTGGCACTTATTGCAGGAATCAATATTGAGCAGTTTGCAAAAGAGATGTTTAAAGCAGGAAGTAACCTGAAAGACAAATCACCGGAAGAAATTTTCTATCAGGATTATAAGAAATTTATTGCTGAGGATGAGATCAACTTTGGTGTTGGACAGATCAGTTCTATGGACAGCGATGAGCTGGCAGAAATCAAAGAGCGTCTGGTTCCGTTTATGGTCAGCGAGTGTGGCCGTCATGGTGTTACCCGCGTATTCTTTATGCTTACCAATATTATTGAGGAATCTACAGAGCTTCTCTATTATGGTGAGGGAAGTGAGGAAATGGCACGTATTGCTTTCCATATGGAGCCAAAGGATGGTGTATTTGATCTGAAAGGCGTTGTTTCACGTAAGAAACAGCTGATTCCGGCACTTATGGAAGCTGCACAGGCCGGACAGAACGATTACAACTGATGGCAGCAGACAGAATAGCTGAGGATAATAAGAAATGGAAAAAGAAACCTGGAAAGCAGGAAATATGCTTTATCCACTTCCGGCAGTTATGGTAAGTGTTTCTGACGGAGAGGGGAATGACAATATTATTACAGTTGCATGGGCAGGGACTGTCTGCACGAATCCGCCGATGGTGTCTATTTCTGTGCGACCATCCCGTTTTTCCTATGATATGCTCAGAAAGACGGGAGAATTTGTAATAAATCTGACAACAGAGAAACTGGCATATGCAACGGATTACTGTGGAGTCCGTTCCGGCAAGGATGTTGATAAATTTAAAGAAATGAAGCTTACCAAAGAGAAGGCGGATTTTGTGAAAGTTCCCATGATCGCAGAATCTCCGGTGAGTATTGAATGCAAAGTAAGGCAGGTTCTGGAATTGGGTTCCCACCATATGTTTCTGGCGGATGTGCTTGCAGTTCATGCTGATCCGCAGTATATGGACGAGAAGAAGAAATTTCATCTGAATGATGCGAAACCTCTGGTGTATTCTCATGGTGAATATCTGGGAATTGGTAAAAAACTGGGAACATTTGGATACAGCGTTAAAAAAAAGAAGAAAAAATCCGGAAAAAAGAAACAGTAATCCGCAATTTGCAGACTCAGACAATGTATGATAAAATGAAAGGACATAAACATGAATAATGTGACATTAATAGGAATGCCCGGTTCAGGGAAAAGTACAATAGGAGTTATTCTTGCAAAAGCATTGAGATATGAATTTCTGGATTCGGATCTTCTGATACAGAAACAGGAGAAAAGAAAGCTTTCAGAGATCATAGAGCAGGACGGACCGGAAAAATTTAAGGAAATTGAAAATCAGGTTAATGCAGACATTCATGTGACAGATACGATCATTGCACCCGGCGGAAGTGTTATTTACTGTGATGAGGCAATGGAACATCTGAAGTCTATAGGTAAGGTTATATATCTTAAATTATCACTGGAATCTTTATCCAAAAGACTGGGAAATCTGAAAGGCCGCGGAGTTCTGTTAAAGGACGGTCAGAGCCTGAAAGATCTGTATGAGGAACGTGTACCTCTGTACGAGAAATATGCAGATATTACCATTGATGAAGAGGGGAAAGATTTGGATGAAAGTCTTCGGGCAATTCTGGAGATAATACATATCAAAGAGCAGGGAAAGTGATTATTACAGCTCGGGAAAAGGACAGTGGTAAATAATTTTTGTTTACAAATGATAAATATATGATATAATATACAACTGACTTTAAAATAGGATGATCGTTTAGTATAAACATATATGCATTTGAAACAGAAGTTACATGTTCGCAGAAAACGAAAAACAGAGTGAACAGTGACCATTAATTCTGCTCATGGAGTGAAAATAAATAAGAGGTGTGATATGGAACAGTATGTTATAAAAGGAGGCAACCCTTTAGTCGGTGAAGTTGAGATTGCCGGTGCCAAGAATGCGGCACTTGCTATTCTTGCAGCAGCCATAATGACTGATGAGACGATTCTGATAGAGAATTTGCCGGATGTAAGGGATATCAATGTATTGCTTGAAGCGATCGCTGGTATTGGAGCACAGGTAGACCGTATTGATAAATCTACTGTGAAGATTAACGGATCTACAATTGGAGATGTAAGTGTTGATTATGAATATATCAAGAAGATCAGAGCTTCCTACTATCTGCTGGGAGCACTTCTTGGTAAGTATAAACATGCAGAGGTACCGCTTCCTGGTGGATGCAACATTGGAAGCCGTCCAATTGACCAGCATCTGAAGGGATTCAGAGCACTTGGTGCAGATGTAGATATCATGCATGGAGCAATTGTTGCGAAAGCAGATGAACTTCATGGAAGCCATATTTTCCTTGAGTATTCTATTATTCCGGATCAGATCGAAGCAGGTACATTTATGTTTGCAGCAGCAGCAACAGGCGGAGATGTAACAGTTAAGAACGTAATTCCAAAGCATCTGGAAGCAACTACAGCTAAACTTGAAGAAATTGGATGTGAGGTTGAGGAGTTTGATGATGCAGTTCGTGTACGTGCACCAAAGAGACTTCACCGTACTCATGTAAAGACGCTCCCATATCCTGGATATCCCACAGATATGCAGCCGCAGATTGCTGTAACTCTGGCACTCGCAGAAGGAACCAGCATTGTAACAGAGAGTATCTTTGAGAACAGATTTAAATATGCGGACGAGCTTTCACGTATGGGGGCAAACATCAAGGTTGAAGGTAATTCAGCAATCATTGATGGAGTAAAGAAGTTTACAGGTGCAAGAGTAAGTGCTCCGGATCTGCGTGCAGGTGCAGCTCTGGTAATCGCAGGTCTTGCAGCAGAGGGAATCACAGTTGTGGACGACATTGTATATATCCAGAGAGGATATGAGAATTTTGAAGATAAGCTGAGATCCCTGGGTGCTGAGATTGAAAGAGTATCCAGTGAGAAGGAAATCCAGAAATTCCGTCTCAGAGTGGGATGATAAAAAATACAAAAAATTGCTTGACATTTGTAAGTGTTAAGTATATTGTATGGTGTGCAGCAATCTTATAGCAGTTCTATAAAATTAATGCAAGTTAATAATTAGTAATAGCCTTTTATTCAGAGTGGTGGAGATACAAAGGATCTGCGAAGCCACGGCAACCCCTGTTTCAATGGAGAAAATTTTATTTACTTCTGAATCTGTAACTGAAGGCCATCCGGATAAAATGTGTGATGCTATTTCCGATGCTATTCTTGACGCTCTTATGGAAAAAGATCCTATGAGTCGTGTTGCATGTGAAACTGCTACAACTACAGGTCTTGTACTTGTTATGGGTGAGATTACAACAAATGCATATGTTGATATCCAGAAAATCGTAAGAGATACTATCCGCGAAATCGGATATACACGTGGAAAATATGGATTTGATGCTGATACATGTGCTGTTATCACAGCAATCGATGAACAGTCTGCTGATATCGCTCTTGGCGTAGATAAAGCTCTTGAAGCAAAAATGGGTGAAGA
>PPYE01682792.1_pt1 | contig 12397 bp, 9 predicted proteins | sample 1559881 | NCBI WGS metagenome assembly PPYE01 (sample SAMN08240022, study PRJNA423297) | Human gut metagenome, whole genome shotgun sequencing project.
CAGTAATCGGATTAAGTTCGTGTGAAAGTGACGATTCACTTACCAATGAGCCACCTGCACAGGAATATATTGATAAGGCAAAGGAAATCCTCAACGGCGACATCGTACTCTCTACCAAAGCCACTATGAACGGCGTGGACAAGACTCTATTGGAGAGCGGTTGCCCAACCAAATTCAACTTCTCATGGCGGGAAGACGGGATGATGGTGCTTGACCTGAGCGACTTCACCGTAGGTGCCATGCCATTTGCCATCACCTTTCGATGCGCAACGCAGTTTATGAACCTTAACAGTTGGGAACAGGACGAATATCCCGACGACGGCTGGGTGAAGTTCGTAGGCACGGACGGGAATGTCACCACCAGTGGCGATGACGCTGCGGACAACCAACAAGGTAGTGGCGCCCGTGTGGACGGTTTCCTGAATGTGAACACTAACCAGATGGAGTTCATCGTGGACTACAACATGATGAACGTACGTACCGAAACTTTCCTGCAAACTATTGACAAGACCCGCATTGACCGCTTTGAAGAAGAATTTTCGCAGTATGAGAAAGACCTGGAAGAAGCAAAGAAAGAACAGGGTAAGAATTGAATATAAACAGTTGGAATTGTAAAAACAAAACGATAGATGAAACAGATTACAACCTTCATCCTGCTGTTGGCGCTATGCGTCTGTACGGATGCGGCAGCCCAGCGGAGCGTCAGGCTGACGGTGCTGGAGAAAGGGACGGAACAGCCGGTCATAGCCGCTAATGTGGCCTATGCCGACAATCCGGAACTGAGGAACGCCATGCACACCATCACGGACGTGGACGGACAGACAGTGCTGAAGCTTGCAGGGAAAGGTAGTTGGTACTATAAGGTGACATACGTCAGCTTTGTACCGGAAACAGGGAAAATAGATAAAACCGAAACGGTGAAGACCGTATATATGAAAGATGATGCACTGGGGCTGAACGAAGTAGTCGTGACGGGTTCGCGTGCGGCACGCCCCATCAAACTGTCCCCCATAACCACGCAGGTATTGGGGGGTAAACAATTAGTGGATGCCGGATACGCCAATCTGCAGCAGGCTCTCCAGCAGGAAACTCCGGGACTGAATATACAGAAAGTGGGCTTCGGAAACGAAATCTCCATGCAGGGACTGGATGCCCGGCACGTGTTGTTCCTGATGGACGGCGAACGTATGACGGGCGACATGGCGGGCAACCTGGACTATGAACGTTTCAACCTTCATGCCATAGACCGCATCGAGATAGTGAAAGGTGCAAGCTCCACCCTCTACGGAAGCCGTGCGGCTGGAGCTGTCATCAACCTGATAACCAAAAAGACCTCCAAACCGTTGTCGATAGACGCCGGAGTGCGTTATGGACAGATGAACGAGCGCAACTACAAGAATCCGCAGCCAAGCGACTTCCTGTATATGTTCGAGCAGAATGCCGACCGCCCCAACCTGCAAGGCTGGGTGTCAGCCGGCTTCAATACGGGCAAAGTGACCTCGCAGACCGATGTGTGGTACAGCTCCACCGACGCATTCTATATGTATCAGGCGGAGAACGACAAGAAAGTCTATACGCAGGAGGCCAACCCTTTCCTTCCCCATGACATCACGGTGGTCAGCACCGCAGCCCGCCCGCCAATGGGTATCGAAGGCAAGGAGCACATCACGATGTCACAGAAAGTCTATTACGATCCGATAAAAGATTTGTCAGTTTTGGTATATGGAGGAGGCTTCTTCATGAACACGTACGACCTGATACAGGACATGACATTCAGTCAGGCGAACGAATGGAACGCCGGGGCCAAGGTGACTTACCATATGAAAGACTGGTTCAGCGTGACCGGAAGCCTGCACGGGGATTTCTATAACCGATACAAGCGCCATGAGCGCATCGATACCCGTAATAAGGACTATGAGAGCAGCATCTGGCAACCCCGTCTGACCGTGACGAGCGACTACTTCGACGGCCACAGTCTGATATTCGGCATCGAACACACTTCTGACGAATTGACCAGCGACCGTTTTTCGGGCAATGCCAACCATGACCTGAAAACCCGCGCCCTGAAAGAGACGGAATATTTCCTGCAGGACGAATGGACCATTAATCCCCAATGGATGGTGTCTGCCGGACTGCGCACTAACTTCTCGCGTGCGTTCGGTTTCATGGCTATGCCTAAAGTGGCTGCAAAATATTCACCCAATGAGCAGTGGGCTATCCGCGCCAACTATTCAATGGGTTACCGTTCTCCCAGTATCAAGGAACTTTTCTTTAACTGGGACCATTTGGGAATGTTCATGATTCGCGGTAATGAGAACATGCAGCCGGAGAAGAACAATTACTTTTCGCTCGGTGCAGAATATTCGAACGACCGCCTGTTCGTGTCCGGTACGGCATACGGCAACTATTTCCGCGACAAGATTGAGGGAGTGTGGCGTATTTATGACATGCAGTACAATTTTGAATATACCAATCTGAGCAAGCAGCGTCTGTTGGGTATTGAAGCTTTGTTACGCTGGAGGGTATTGGATTGTATGACCCTTAACGGAACTTACAGTTATGTCAATGTGAGCAAGAACGAGGGCATACAGGTAAATACCACATCTCCACACGCTGCTACTGCAAGTCTGGATTATAAATATGCACGGAAGAATTATCGTCTGAATGCTGTGTTCAGTGCATCGTATATGGGAAGCAAGAAGTTCGATGTGCAGGATCGCGTATTCGTGGAAGAGGACAACAAGAGCTATGATGCCTATTTCCGTTGCGACCTTCCGCAATATGTACTGTGCAACCTCTCCGTATCGCAGACTTTCTGGAACAAGGTGAAGCTGACTCTTGGTGTGGACAATCTGTTCAACTATGTGCCGAAAACACTGGGTTCTGGGATTACGATGTTCAATGTTCCGGCTACAGCCGGAACCCGCGGATGGGTACAGATGGAATTTATGCTTGATGATGTGATTAACTCTTTAAAGAAAAGGAAATGAAAGGTTTGAAATTGAAAATAATGGTTTTTCTGTTGGGGTGTCTGACGATGACCGCTTGTGTGGACTATGACGACATACAGCCTTTCAACGGAAAGACACTGCCTCGCAAGTCGGGTTATTCCACCGGTGTGACGAATGACTGGATTTATTTTAACCTGCGTACCGGCGAAATGTTCAATGCCTATGGGGTGAACAAGGACATCAAGGAAGGCGAACAGTACGGCCGCACGGATTGGGACTTGGCTTTTTGCGGCTACGTGTTGAGAACAAACAGCGGTACCAGTGGCATAGGCCGTGGAGGTGCTGCCGACTTGGGATATGGCGAATACAATAAGTGGACAAGCGTTTCACAGTTACCGTCGGATTTGGAATGGGTGGTCGATAATGGTGAGGTCAGTGTGACCATGTCGCAGAACGACTGGAACCATTACCTAGTGGAGAACGGGCTGGATTTTGATTCTAATCCCTGGTTCGACCCGAACAACGGACCACAAAGGACAAAGACCAATGCCAATCCGTTGCTGGCAGAGGCGATGACGTTTGCCGGACCTCCTCCTGTATATACTCCGTCTTTCCATACATACGTAGTGCGTACGGCAGACGGACAGCGTTACTTCAAAATACAGATTATCAGCTGGTATGATGCCAATGTGGAGATAGGTGACGAAGGAGGAAGAATCAGTTATTACTGCGACGAACTGAAATAAGCATGCTTATGGAAAAGACACTCTTTCGTTTTTGGAAATTCTGCAACCGCAAATGGGTGAAATGGACGCTGGTCACTATTTTTGTGCTGGCGGTCACCGTCGCCCACTTTGTCATGTACGGCAAGTACGGCGGCACGGAGAAGTCACCTGCATGGGAGTTCACCCTTGCATTGCATTCCGTCCTTTTGGTGGCGGCACTCCTGATGATTGTGATTTATAAAAAGTATATCAAACGAAAACTGTTGGAACATTATGGAACAAAAGACTGAAACGACAAAGACGGCGGGCACGCCGCCGGGCAAGAAACTTTACTGGTGGAAAGCCTCCGCCTCCTTCCTTTTGGTACTGTTCACCATGCCTTTGGGACATGCGCTGATGATTATGATGGAACACCTGATGAGCGAGACCGTGCTCCACTATTCCGCCTTTGCGATGGGCGCGGTGGGCATGGCGATGGTCATCATCGGCGTGTTTGCCAAGGGCGACACGCGGCAGACCCTTTGGGGGCTGTTCGGCGGCCTGCTGTTCTGGACGGGCTGGGTGGAGTTCCTTTTCATGTACTTCGCCAACCGCTTCGGCACGCAGCCGCAGCTCGACCCCGTGACGGGCGAGGTGGTGACGCGGCCCGAATACCTCATCATGCCCGCCTCGTTCGGGTTCTGGATGATGATAATGATCATGTACCTGTTCAGCACGAAGAACGGCTGCAACTTCATCAACTGGTGGCAGCGGCTGCTGTTCCGGGGGCGGAAGAACGACATTGCCGCACGCCCCATGACACGCCACGCCAGCATCGTGACCTTCATGGAACTGATGATGATTCTGTGGGGCTCGTACCTGCTGCTGATGTTCTGCTACGATGACGTGTTCCTCGGCGACCACCATCCCGTAACCCTGCTCGTGGGGCTGGGCTGCCTGATAGGGTCGTTCTTCATCTTCGCCAAGCAGCTGCGCATTGCCTCGTGGGGCGCGAACATCCGCATGGCCATCGCCACGGTCATCGTGTTCTGGACCCCTGTGGAAATATTGGGGCGCATGAACCTGTTCAGCGAGATATGGGTTGCCCCGATGGAGCACAAGACGGAGATGATCATCATCCTCCTGGCATTTGTGGCATTGGCGGTCTACCTGTGGTACAAGAGCGCGAAACGTAAAATGGCTGCGCAATGAGCGGGACGAAGCAACTGCACTGGGGGAAGGCGGTCGTCTCGATAGCCGTCACCCTCGTGGCCATGCCGCTGACCCACATCCTTGCCCGTGCGCTGAAGGACGGCACTTCGGGCGTGGAGCAGTTCTATGCCGGTATGGGTATGGGTGCCGTAGGACTGCTGATGGTCATCGTCGGCGTGTTCGTGAAGGGAGACGCACGTCAGACCCTGCTCGGACTGTTCGGCGGTATGTTCTACTGGATGGGGGCGGTGGACTTCCTCTTCATGTACTACGCCAACCGCTTCGGCACGCAGGCACAGCTCGACCCTGTGACGGGCGAGGTTGTCAGCCGCCCGGAGTACCTGCTGCTGCCCGCCACCTTCGGTTTCTGGGCGATGACGATGATGCTCTACCTGTTTTGCACACGCAACGGCTGCAACTTCCTCAACTGGTGGCAGCGGCTGTTCTTCGGCAAGCACAAGAAGGAGATTGCCGCCCGACCCATGACGCGCCACACCAGCATCGTGGTCTTCATGGAGGTGGTGACGATGCTCTGGACGTGCTACCTGCTGCTGATGTTCTGCTATGACGGACGGTTCATCGGCGACCACAGCCCTGTGACCCTGCTTGTGGGCATGGTCGGGTTCATCGGTTCGCTGTTCATGTTCGCCCGGCTGCTGCGCTATCCGGCATGGGGCATGAGCCTGCGCTACGGCTATGCCACGGTCATCATCTTCTGGATAGGTGTGGAGGTGTTCGACCGTATCCACGTGTTGGAAGGCCTGTGGGCGGCACCGTCGGAACATACCGACCAACTGGCGGTCATCGGACTGTCGCTACTGGCGACTGCCGCTTACCTCATATATAATAAGTTGCACAAGAAACAGACGGCAACGGCATGAAACGGATTACATGGAAAAAACATCATAAGTGGCTGGGCATCGCGCTCAGCCTTTTTCTGCTGATGTTCTGTCTGTCGGGCATCGTGCTGAACCACCGGTGGCTTGTGCGTGATGTCGACATCAGCAGGAAGTGGCTGCCTGTCCGTTACGAATACACGAAATGGAACGGCGGACTGCTGCGCGGCACGCTGCCCTATACGGATGAGGACAGTGTGCGCCGCGTGCTGGTGTATGGCACAAGCGGCATCTGGCGGACGGACGCTTCCGCCTCCACATTCACCGATTTCAACAAAGGATTGCCTGATGCAGCGGACTACCGGCAGATACGTGCCGTGACGCAGGCGGCCAATGGAAACCTGTATGCCCTCAGTCCGTTCGGGCTGTACCGCTACGGAATCCACGCAGGATGGCAACCGGTGCAGCTCCCTACGGACGGAGAGGAAATGCTGACGGACATGACCTGCAAGGGCGACACGCTGGCGGTGCTGGGCCGTTCTTATCTCTATATCTCCATGTCTCCCCATACCCAATTCCGTAAGATACAGTTGCAAGCCCCGTCGGACTATGACGGCAAAGTCTCCCTGTTCCGCACGGTGTGGATGCTGCATACGGGCGAACTGTTCGGTATGCCGGGCAAGCTCGTCATGGATGCGGTGGCCGTGGTATTGGTGTTGCTCAGCCTGACGGGTATCCTCTACTGGCTACTGCCTAAATACATGCGGCGCAGACACAAACAAGGAAAGAGTGCGGACAAGGCGGCACGCTGGACGCGCCTCTCGTTGCTGTGGCATGACAAGTTAGGCCGCACCACCCTTGTATTGACCCTACTTATTGCCGTGACAGGCTGGTGTCTCCGTCCGCCCGTACTGATAGCTCTTGCACTGACCGATACGCCGGCCCTACCCGGAAGCACCCTTGACAGCCCGAACCCGTGGAAAGACAAACTGCGAATGGTGCGCTACGACACCGCCTGCGGCGACTGGTTGCTCTCCACTTCCGAAGGCTTTTATTCCCTGAAATCGTTCGACGCCATCCCCGAAAGGCTGACACATACGCCACCCGTCAGCGTGATGGGCTTGAACGTATGGCAGCGCGATGTGCAAGGTCGTTGGCTCTGCGGCTCGTTCAGCGGACTGTTTGTATGGAACAGAGCGCAAGGCACGGCGACCGACTGGTTCACAGGCAAACAGGCAGATGACAAGCCCGGCCCTCCGTTTGGCAAAAAGGCCATATCGGGTTTCAGCGCGGACTTGGGCAAAGAGCCGTTCACCGTGGAATACTACAACGGGACGAACGCGCTTCCCCAGCCGGAAAGCCTCGCCGCGCTCCCCATGTCGCTTTGGAACTTCGCTCTGGAAGTCCACAGCGGACGCATCTACATCGGCATTGCCGCCACGTATGTGTTCGTGTTCATCGCCGGCATTGCCATTGTGTGGTGCCTGTGGAGCGGATGGAAGTTGCGGAAAAAGAACAGAAATAAACAGGTTCATAACTGAAAATCCCTAAAAATAGGTATTGCACGACAATTTCAAGCCTTATACCTTTGCAAAAAATTAAAAACAGACATTGTTCGTTATAAATGCAAGTGCTGAAAGAGGACATAAGGGGTCGGATATTGACGATTGCCAGACAGCAATTCGAGAAGAAAGGCTATTCCAAGACTTCCATGCGCGAAATAGCGGAATTGTCGAGTGTTGGTGTTGGGAATATCTATAACTACTTCACAAGCAAAGATGAATTATTCCGTGAAGTGGTCCGTCCTGTTTTGTGCGCTTTGGAAGCCATGCTGCAAGAACACCACGGCATACGGGGCGAAGATATTATGATGATGCGGTCGGAAAAATACCTGAAATCCTGCATTGACGAATATGTTTCGCTTATAGACAAACACCGTTCGCTAATGGAAATACTGTTGTTCCGTGCGCAAGGTTCTTCATTGGAACGCTTCCGTGAGAATTATACCGACCGTTCCACGGAATTGGTTAAGGCGTGGTTCGCGTCCATGCAGCGGAAACATCCCGAAATCAATACGGCTGTGTCCGATTTTATCATTCATTTGCATACGGTATGGATGTTCACGATGTTCGAGGAGCTATTGATGCATTCCGTACCCCGGCAAGAGATGGAGGCTATTTTGCACGATTATATTCTGTTTGAAATCCAAGGTTGGAGGGCTATTATCAAGATATGAGATACAGACAACGTACATACGAACATTCAACCGCATCAGAACGGTTGGTAAGGAGGAAATCTTCACGGAGGTTTCCTCCTTTTTTTATGAACAATTCTGAATATCGTTCACTATTAAACACTCCAAAAATATGAGACAGAAATACGAGTTTAAGAGTATTGTAGCGGAAACATTGCTTATTCCGCTATACATGAGAGCCAAAGAAAGTCGCCGGAATAATCCCATTCTATATGACAAGGCTGCGGAATGGCTGGCGGACAGTTTGGAATACGATTATTCCCAGTTCGACGGGGCAAAGTTGAGCGAAGTGGGATGCGTGGTGCGTGGATGGTATTTTGACTGCGCTGTGCGCCGATTTATTAAAGCACATTCGCATCCGGTCGTGGTCAATGTGGGATGTGGACTGGATACCTGTTTCCAGCGTATCGGAAGTCAGAAAGCAGTCTTTTATGATTTGGATTTGCCTGAGGTCATTGCTCTACGCCGGGAATTGATACCCGAACAGCCGGACAATGTCTATATTGAAGCGTCTTTGTTGGAGACCGACTGGATGGATGACCTGCGCCGGAAGCACCCCGAAGCAGAATTTATCTTCATCGTGGAGGGGGTACTGATGTACTTCTACGAGAAGCAAGTAAAATCCTTCCTGCATCATTCCGTTCACGCTGGGGATTCTTCTTCGGGCAGATATTGGGGCGCATCCCTTGGCTCTGCTACAAATTCAGTTCATTGCTCGGATATAAAATCACATCAAAATAGCGTAATAACAATGGAAAAGTCAAAAAAGAAAAAAGGTTTGTCCCGTCTGTTCGAGATAGCGGGACAAAGGAAAGGTCTGCTTATATTAGCAGGTCTGCTGTCGGCTGGCAGCGCGGTGTGTATGCTTGTGCCTTATTGGGCAGTTTATGAAATTTTGAAAGAGTTGCTGTCGAATGGCTCCAATCTTTCCGCTTTGGACGGAACGTATATGATGCGCTGGGGATGGATAGCCTTCGGGGGGCTTGTTGGCGGATTGGTATTGCTATATGCAGCCCTGATGTCCTCGCATGTGGCTGCTTTCCGCATCCTGTATGGGTTGCGTGTCCGCCTGTCCGAGCATATCGGCAAGTTACCTTTGGGATATTTGAACAACACTTCCACGGGAGCTATCAAGAAAACGATGGACCAGAACATCGAAAAGATAGAAGGGTTCATCGCCCATACCATCCCGGATTTGGTCAATGTTGTGGCTACGGTGGCGGTGATGTTGGTCATCTTTTTCTCTTTGGATGTGTGGCTGACGGTGGTCTGTCTGGCGGTTGTAATGATTAGCCTCTTCCTGCAATTCTCCAATTTCATGGGGAAACGGGCAAGGGAGTTCATGTCTATCTATTACGATGCGCAGGAAAAGATGAGCGCGTCCGCCGTGCAGTATGTACGGGGAATGCCCGTCGTCAAGATTTTCGGGCAGAGCGTCCGCTCATTCCGCCAGTTCAATACCGAAATTCAGGCATACAAGACATTCGCCTTGAAATGTTGTGACACATATCAGAACGGTATGATAGCATTTACCGTCTTGCTTAATTCGATGGTTACGTTTATTCTTCCTATGGGTATTCTGCTGTTGCAAGCCAGTCCGCAATCACTCTCATTGGCTGTGGTGTGGCTGTTTTTTATCATCATGGGACCGGGTATGGCTTCGCCCGTTTACAAACTGACTTTTTTAGGAGGGAATACGCGCGACATCAACGAAGGAGTAAACCGCATTGACCGCATACTGGAAAAGAAACCTGTGCCGGAGCCGGGACATCCGCAAGTGCCTCCTGCTTACGATGTAGAGTTCCGTCATGTATCATTCTTCTACGAAAACACGGAACAGGGAACACGAACGGAAGCCTTGCGTGATGTCAGCTTCAAAGCTCCACAAGGAAAGATAACCGCCCTTGTCGGTCCTTCAGGAAGCGGAAAATCAACGGTTGCCAACCTAATACCCCGGTTCTGGGATGTGGAGCAAGGGGAAATTTGTATAGGAGGTATTGACATTCGTCAGATAGATACGGCAAAACTGATGGACATGGTTTCATTTGTATTTCAAGACACTTTCCTTTTTTACGACACATTATATGAGAACATTGCCGTAGGTTCTCCAGATGCTACAAAAGAAAAGGTAATAGCCGCTGCGAAAGCTGCCCAATGCCACGATTTCATAGAGCGTTTGCCGCAAGGCTACGAAACAAGGATAGGCGATAGACGAAGCCACTGCCTTCGCTGACCCTGAAAACGAGCATAAAATGCAGATGGCTTTGCAGTCACTGATAAAGGATAAAACGGTCATTGTGATTGCCCATCGCCTTTCTTCCATCATCTCCGCACATCAGATTGTCGTCATGAAAGAAGGACGCATTGTGCAATGCGGAAAGCATGAACAGCTGTCCGTGACGGAGGGTGTATATAAAAATATGTGGGATGCCTATACGAGCGCATTCCATTGGACATTGAACAAAAACTAAAAGCAATATGAGAAAGAAGAATTTCTTAAACAAGGTCTTGCAAAACACAAGTTGTCCGCAAGGATTTTGGGGACGGATGATTTTGCGAGGAATGAATTGTTTTCATGCATCTTTAGCTAATCGTGGCATGAAGCAAGTGGAATGGCAGCCGAATTGGAATGTTCTTGATATAGGCTGTGGCGGTGGTGCGAATTTGAAACGTTTATTGAATTTATGTCCAAAAGGAAATATCTACGGCATAGACCTGTCAGAAGAAAGTGTTTCATTCGCCCAAAAGTACAACGCAAAAGATTTGGATAAAAGATGTTTCATACAACAAGGAAATGTGTGTTCCTTGCCTTATGAGGATGGATTCTTTAATGCTATCACGGCTTTTGAAACGGTCTATTTCTGGTCGCCTGTAAACATAGCGTTGTCTGAAGTGGCGCGTGTTCTCCGAGAAGGAGGTCGTTTCCTTATTAGTCTGGAAGCGAGCGACCCCGAACTTGGAAAAATGTGGACGGAACGGATAGACGGTATGGTTGTCTATACTCCGGCAGAATTGGAAGAACGGTTGCATGAAGCCGGATTTTCATCCATCAGAACAATCCGTAAAAAGGAAGAAATACATATTATAGCATATAAATAAAATAAGATATGAATGCAATAAAGAATATTACAATAGGTCACACGGAAAGACTTTACAAGCCGGTGGGTTACACCATGCTTGCCAACTTAGTGAATATAGTACCGTTTTGTCTTTCTATAGAAGCGATACGTATCATTTTCAGTGCATTTGACGGGAGCGGACAGCCGCTTGACACGACTCGCCTGTGGTGGATATTCGGCATTATGGCTGTTTATATGCTGGTCATGGCTTTGGCAGAACGGGCATCCTACCGAGCCAATTTTAGAGGAGCATACGAAATGAGTGCTTCCGGGCGTTTGTCGCTGGCGGAGCACTTGCGGAAATTATCGTTGGGCTTTTTGTCGAAACGTGATCCGGGTGATTTGTCGTCTATGCTTGTTACGGACTTCATGATGGCAGAAACCGGAATTTCGCACCACCTGCCCCAACTTATGGGTGCCATAGTCATGCCCGTACTGGCTTTTGCTTCGCTTGTATGGATAGATTGGAGGATGGCGGTCAGTATGTTTGCCGCCTTGCCGCTTGCCTTGCTCGTCCTGTGGGCAAGCACAAAGGCACAGCGGAAGTTAAGCGGCAGGCAAATTCAAGCAAAAATAAATGCTGGAAATCGGTTGGAAGAATACTTGCAGGGTATTCGTGTAATGAAAGCGTACAATCTGATAGGTGACCGCTTTGTTAGGTTGCGCGATGCTTTTGCGGAACTTCGCCGTGCTTGCATCCGTCAGGAGGCCTTGTTAGGCCCGTTCGTCTTGTTGAGCATCACTTTAGTACGTGCCGGGCTGACAATGATGGTGCTATGTGGAACTTACCTTCTGTTGGGAGGGCAACTTTCAATCCTTGTATTCGTGCTATTCCTTGTAGTCGGTTCTCGTGTGTTCGACCCGCTGACTTCCGCACTGACAAACTTTACCGAGTTCCGCTATTTTTCCATTGCCGGTGGACGCATCCTTTCCTTGATGAACGAGCCGGAGATGAAAGGAGAACGGCAATCCCCGGCAGCGGGCGACATCCGGTTTGAACACGTATCGTTTGCCTATCAAGACAAGGAAGTGTTGCATGATATAAACATTACGCTCCCGAAAAACTCCTTGACGGCTCTTGTCGGACCTTCGGGAAGCGGGAAAAGTACGGTGATGAAGCTTTGCGCCCGTTTCTACGACCCACAGAAAGGATGTATCTTTTTCAATGGTGTTCCGATGAATGAGATAAATCCAGAAAGTCTGATGAGCCATATCTCTATGGTATTTCAGGATGTTTATCTATTTCAGGACACCATACGCAATAATATCCGCTTTGGTAAAACTGACGCGACGGAAGAAGAAATTATAGCCGCAGCTAAAA
>PPYE01414050.1_pt1 | contig 12390 bp, 10 predicted proteins | sample 1559881 | NCBI WGS metagenome assembly PPYE01 (sample SAMN08240022, study PRJNA423297) | Human gut metagenome, whole genome shotgun sequencing project.
AAAAAATATCAGAGAAACGACAATGAATGCTACAATTCATAACTTCAACAATGCCGAGAAATGCACAATTTCGGCTGAAGGACGCATTGTGCCTGTCCTTTCTCTTATTACGACATTCCATTCCCAAACAATAATTATAAAAATCACAAGCACCTCGCAACGCAACGCATTGTCGGCGTTCCGCTAAGCGCGGGTGCTTGTGCCAATATTGGGGCACAGCCCCGAAACATCCGACAAACTTGACCAAACAAAACTAAATTATAGACTTAACCAAACAAAACCAACCAAAACAATGAAAAGGTATCTACTTTCCACTTTCACGATTGCAGCCGCGGCGCTGCTCGTGACATCGTGTAACGATGAGATGGACAACGGCCTGAAGACAGGCGACGAGGGAACCGTGACATTCACAGCGCAACTGCCTTCGGAGATGGGAACTCGTGCGTTTGCCGACGGACTGACGGCGAAACACCTGCAATATGCAGTGTATGAGGCCGGGCAATCAACTCCTCTGCCGGTGTTCGGCGACGAGACAACTGTTGTGGGAGAAGCCGAAATGAACAATCTCAAGCAGACAGTCTCGTTGAAACTGACCACAGGCAAGACCTACGACGTGATTTTCTGGGCTGACGCCACAACCGATTCTCCATACACTTTCAATCCGGCATCACAGGAAGTGAGTGTGGACTACAGCAAGGTGAACAACAACAGCGACAATTGCGACGCTTTCTTCAAGAAAGAAACAATCACCGTAAGCGGGAACCAAAGTGTTGACGTCAAACTTACACGTCCGTTCGCGCAGGTGAACATAGGAACCGACGACTTTGACGCCGCCAAGGCTTCCGGACTGGAAGTGACCCAGACCGAAGTTGTGGCAAAAGCATTCGCCACGCTGAACCTTGCCACTGGCGAAGTTTCCGACGAGGCTGACCGCACATTCACTATGAAAGCCATTCCGACAGCATCCGACGGAGAGTTTCCCGTTGCCGGCGGCTACAAATACCTGTCGATGGACTACCTGCTCGTAGGTGCTGACAAGGCGACTGTCGACGTGGCTTTCAACTATGGAGGTCCGCAGAACCGCACGTTCACAAACGTGCCAGTGCAGCGCAACTACCGCACAAACATCTACGGCTCGCTGCTCACAAACACCACTGATTTCAATGTGGTCATCGAACCGGCATTTGCAACCACCAACTACAATCTCGGCGCTCTCTACACAGCTTCGCAAATCGGTGGAGCGGTGACGCTGAGCGACAACGTTGACTTTGACCGCACAATCGCTGTGCAACCAGGCAAAACAATGTCAGTGAACCTCAACGGGAAAACGGTGAAAAACACCACCGACTTGTGGGAAAACCCAAGCGTGCCAAACAGCTGGTCTCTGTTCTCTGTAAGAGGCACCGACAGCAAACTGACTCTTTCAGGCGACGGTGATGTCATCGCCAAAGCCAACGACTGCTACGCTGTCGATGTTCAGGGCGGAGGACATCTTGTCATCGAGGGCGGACACTACAACGGCAACATCCACGCAGTCTATGTAACCGAAGGTGTTGCGGAAATAAAAGGCGGAACATTCGAGGTGCAGCAGAAATATCCTGACGCAGAGAAAGCCGATGAGTTCGTGCTCAACTGCCTTGACGAGAACCGCAAAAACGGAACAGCGAAAATCATCGTTACCGGCGGCACGTTCATTGGATTCAACCCTGGTGACTGCAAGGCTGAGGGCAACGGCACCAACTTCGTAGCCCCTGGCTATGCTTCAATCCCCAACGGCACAGCTGCCGACGGCCGCACCATCTGGAAAGTTGTGCCGACTGTGGAGGCTACAACAGAAGCGGAACTTGAGGGTTCTTTCAAAAGAGGCTCTGTAACTGCCATTAGTTCAAACATAAGCACAGCTACTATCACAACTTGCCATTCAAAGTCAAATTTAGTATTCAAAAACGGTAGCGTTTTAAAGTTAGAGCCAACAGAAACAGGCGACCTATACACATTGAGTGTCCGCAAAAATAGCAATTTGACGATTTCAGGCAATGGCTCTATCATTGCCCCAGTCCTTATTAGTCCCAACCCAACAACATCTCAGGCTGCAGCTATCGAAGTCGGGGTTCAAGCAAATTCTGGAACCGTAAACATATACGACAATGTCACGCTCGAGGGCAACTCAGGAGCAGCTGGCAGCTATGCTTTAAGACTTGTTAATGGCACGGCGAATATTTACGGCGGTCATTTCAAAACAGCAGGAGGATTAAACGGGGACTCTGAATGTATCTATTTACAAAGCATAAAACCTTGGAGGGGGACCTATAGACAATGCAACCTCAACATCTATGGTGGCATTTTCGAGACAACAGGAGATGCTAAATATCTAATCAACTGCAAGGACGAGCCATACAAAGATGGCAAATGCGCCATCAAAATTATGGGCGGCATATTCGTAGGCTTCAATCCTGCCGACAACACTGCCGAAGGCGCACACACCAACTTCGTTGCCCCTGGCTACAAATCGGTAGAGACCACCTACAATGGCAAGCAGGCTTGGAAGGTTGTTAAAGAATAACTAACAGCAAGCATCTACAGCTTCACAATATGGTCGGCGTCGTGTCTGCACAGGCACGGCGCCGATTTCGTTTCATGTCACCGTCGTGCCTCGCGGCGCTCGTCGGCGCGGCTCTTGCTCGTTGTGACGAGAAACACGCCCACAAAAATCATCGCCACGGCAAGCCCCTTCATCACATTGAACGAGTCGAGCCCGAGACAAACCGTCACGACACACGCCACTACAGGCTGCACGTAGTTGTACATTCCAGCCACCGTGGGACGCAGATTCTTCTGCCCGACAATGATAAACATATAGCTCACAAACGTGGCAAACACCACGATAAACGCCACGGCAAGCACATCGTCCCAGCCAAGCGCGAGCCAGTCGGTTGCCACAAGGCTCGAATATGAGAACGGAAGCGTGCAGAGAAAAGCATAGGTAAACATCCACTTCATCACCGTCACAAGCGAATAGCGGCATATAAAATTCTTGAACAGGACAAGATAGGTGGCATAGCTCAACTGGGCGAAAAGCACAAGCAGGTCGCCAAGTATGGGATGTGAGCCAGCCGCCGTTACAGCGGCACCACTGCCCAGAATGAGCATCAACGCGCCCCCAGCCCCGAAAGCTATGCCTGCCACCTTTTTCCCCGTGACCGGCTCACGAAGGAATACGGCGGCAAGAAGCATTGCCCACAAAGGCATACTCGTGGTGATTATCGACGCGTCGGCAGGCGACGACAGTTTGACCCCAAAGATGAAACTGCCCTGATTGAACACTATGGCAAGAAGCGACGCGGCAAACAGACGCAGCATGTCGCGCGGCGGCACGTGCTCCGGTTTTTGAAACAGCGACACTGTCCAGAACAGCACCATCGCGCCGAAAATGCGCAAATCGGTGAGCACAAACGGCGTGACCACACCGCCAGCCATAACAACCTTGGCAAGGGGCGACATCAAGCCCCAACTCGTATTCGCCAGCAGCATCGCGCCGTGGCCTTTCCAACTGAATTTTTCCATAATCGGGCACAAAATTAGACATAAATATATTATTTATACCTACCTTTGCACCAAAATTCAAAAGATGACAGACAAGAGTTATTCTCTCACCATAACAAAAGAACAACTGGCAGAATTGCCCCGAGTGGAGTTTCCCGGTGTAATCAAGGTGGTAAACACCGCCGCCGAGGCACGCAAAGCGGTGTCGATACTGAAAAAATATCCTATCCTCGGCTTCGACACCGAATCAAAGCCCACATTCAGAAAGGGAGTGCCTATCCACGTCTCGCTGATTCAGATTTCAGCCGACGATGTGTGCTTCCTGTTCCGCGTGCGCAAGATTGACGACCTCGAGCCTCTGCACGAAATCATGGACAACCCCGACATTCCAAAAATCGGACTGTCGCTCCACGACGACTTCTCGATGCTCGCCCACAACTACGACTTCCACCCCCAGGGATTCATCGACCTGCAGAAACTTGTGCCCGACTACAATTTCGGCTGCTCAAGCCTGCAGAAAATCTACGCAATCCTGTTTGACATGAAAATCTCAAAGTCGCAACAGCTGTCGAACTGGGACGCCGAGACGCTCACCGAGGCACAGACATCCTACGCAGCCATCGACGCATGGGCGTGCATACGCATCTACCGACGGCTGCTCAGCGATGCGTTTGTGCCGGAAGAATCAAAATATAAAGTCATAAAATCGACCGACAATGAAAACTAAAAAATCCACATGGCTGCCGCTGCTGCTGCTTGTTTATCTGATGGTGATGGCCTACGTAGGCCGCGGACAGGTGGCTGCAGGCAAGTATCTGCAATATTTCGGAGTGATGGGCGTGTCGCTGCTCGTAATCGTGCTGCTGCATTTCACGCTCAAACGCAAAGAGCGCCTCAAAAAGCTGCGCGAGAACGATGAAGAATTGCCGCAACGGAGCCGAAAAGAAGGCAACGAAGAAAAATGACCCGTTTATTTTTGGTCATTACCTTTTATATCATTAAATTTGTTCACTTTAGAAAAATCTTATAAAACCTAAAAATATTATGGACAACGAACTCCTAAAACAAGTTACGGAAAAAGCCGAGAAATGGCTTTCTCCTGAATACGACGAAGAAACACGCGCTGCCGTAAAGGCTATGCTCGACAGCGAAGACAAGACAGAACTCATCGAGTCGTTCTATAAAGACCTCGAATTCGGCACTGGTGGCTTGCGCGGAATTATGGGCGCCGGCTCAAACCGTATGAACATATACACTGTTGGCGCCGCCACCCAAGGCTTGTCAAACTATCTGAAAGTGGCGTTCAAGGACCTTCCGGAAATCAAGGTTGTGGTGGGTCACGACGTGCGCAACAACAGCCGCAAATTCGCCGAAATCGTTGCCGACATCTTCTCAGCCAACGGCATCAAGGTGTATCTCTTCGACTCTTGCCGCCCTACTCCGGAAATGTCGTTTGCAATCCGCCATTTCGGATGCCAGAGCGGTGTGATCATCACTGCATCTCACAACCCGAAAGAATACAACGGCTACAAAGCCTATTGGGACGACGGCGCGCAGATGATTGCCCCTCACGACGTGAACACAATCAAATATGTCAACGAGGTGACCGACGTTGCCGACATCAAATTCAAAGGCGACCCGTCGAAGATTGAAATCATCGGAGAGGAAGTCGACAAGATTTTCCTTGAAAAAGTAAAAAGCCTGTCGCTCAGCCCAGAGGCAATCAAGAGACATCACGACATGAAGATTGTCTACACGCCAATCCACGGAACCGGCTTGAAACTGATTCCCCGCTCTCTCGCAAACTACGGCTTCACAAACATCATCGGTGTGCCTGAGCAGGAAGTGCTCAGCGGCGACTTCCCCACCGTCGCTTCGCCAAACCCAGAAGAGCCGTCGGCTATGGCAATGGCCATCGAGAAAGCAAAGGAAACCGGCGCAGAGGTAGTGATGGCTTCCGACCCCGACGCTGACCGCATCGGCCTCGTGATCCGCGACAACAACGGCGAGTATGTGCTCATCAACGGAAACCAGATTGTGATGATTTTCCTCAACTATCTGATGACCCGCAACACGGAGCTCGGCACACTCACCGGCAATGAATACATCGTGAAGACAATCGTGACAACCGAGACAATCCGCACAATCGCCGAAGCTCAGCACATAAAGATGTATGACTGCTTCACCGGCTTCAAATGGATTGCCAACGTGATGCGCGAAAACGAAGGCAAAGCCCGCTATCTGGGTGGCGGCGAGGAAAGCTACGGCTTCCTGGCCGAGGATTTCGTCCGCGACAAAGACTCAGTGTCGGCAATCTCGCTCATGGCTGAAATCGCAGCTTGGGCAAAAGACAAGGGCTTGAACATGACCGACATGCTGATCGACATCTATATGAAGTACGGCTTCTCGCGCGAGAAAGGCATCTCTTTGGTGCGCAAAGGCAAATCGGGCGCAGAGGAAATCATCGCCTTGATGAAACAATTCCGCGAGAACCCACCGAAGGAAATCGCCGGATCGCCAGTGGTGACCGTAAAAGACTTCCAGTCGCTCGTAGAGACAAACGTGGCGACAAGCGAGACAAAGAAACTCGACATGCCGGCTACGTCAAACGTGCTCCAATACTACACAGCCGACCGCACGAAAGTGTCTGTCCGCCCGTCGGGAACAGAGCCTAAAATCAAATTCTACATCGAGGTTCACGACACTCTCGCTTCCGCCGATGAATATAAAGCAACAGAGGCACGCGCAGACGAGAAAATCAACCGCATCGCGAAGGAATTCGGCATCACTAAGTAAAAATAGTCTGATATTTATCATAAATAATGGGTTGCGCATGTGTGCAACCCATTATTTTTTTGCCTGTTATATAATAATTCGCCACACTGATGCGTTACTGATATGTATGAACTTTAAACAATATTGCCTATGCAGAAAAACTCTACTCATTTGATTACAAAAGAATGCAACGGAACACAACAATCTTCCGTCAAACCAAGAAAATCAACAATCGAGTTTTTGAAGCAGTTTGCAAGAGCCTACACCTATCAGCAGCAAATGCCATACCAGTTAGGCGGATTCATTGCCAATTAAAACTGCCAATTCAGAAACCTGGCACAACGCTTCCTCCACATGGAGGAAGCGTTTTCCATTAAAAATCACACTTTTCCGTCCAACCGCTGCATTTTCAAGTTAAAAACAGTTTACAATCGTGCATTTTAATTAAAAAATAAAAAATTAATAAATTTAAGAGTCGGATTTAAGATATGTTTCATATATTTGCAATATCAAAAAAAGTGTAAAAACGATGAAGAAAAGTACGATTTGGATATTGACCATCATAATGGCGCTGACATTTGTCGGCCTGTTGTATATGCAGTTCGTATATATGGAGGAGATGGTGAAGATGCGCGAACAGCACTTCTCGGAAGGCGTGAAGCGCAGCCTCTACTCTTTGTCGACAGCTTTGGAGAAAAACGAGACAAAAAACTATCTCGAGGAAGAGCTGCTGATGTTGGAGCCAGGGATATTTGACTCAAACTCATTTCTGAAGACAGACAACTTCATGAACACATCCCTCTCGCAAGAGTCCGACCTTCCGGCAACAAACCGGCGCACTCCCGTAGAGCAGGACAAGCTGCGCAAATTTCAGGAAAACCTGCGCAAGCAATTCCTTTATCAGAAAGGCCTGCTCAACGAAGTGATACTCACCATACTCAACCAGTCGAGCAACCGCCCCATCACAGAGCGCGCCGACTCAGCTATGGTCAACAACTACCTTCGCACCGAGCTCGGCAACAACGGTATTCCACTCGCATGGGAATATGCCATAGCCGACCGCAAAGGCCACATTGTCTACAAGACCACCGGCTACGACGAAACGGTAGACAAAGAAGACGTATTCATACAGACGCTGTTTCCCAACGACACCGAGTCGCGGCGCAACTATCTATACGTCTACTTCCCCGAGCGCGACAAATACATATTCTCATCCGTACGGTTCATGATTCCGTCGTTCGGATTCACATTCGTGCTGCTTGTAGTGTTCCTGTGCACCATCGTAATCGCATTCCGCCAAAAGAAACTGTCGGAAATGAAAAACGACTTCATCAACAACATGACCCACGAATTCAAGACTCCGATATCAACCATCTCGCTCGCAGCGCAGATGCTCAACGACGACACCATGCGCAAAAGTCCGACGATGATGCAGCACATATCAACCGTAATCAACGACGAGACAAAGCGGCTGCGCTTCCAAGTTGAGAAGGTGCTCCAGATGTCGATGTTCGACCGTCAGAAAGCCACCCTCAAACTGCAGGAAGTAAACGCCAACCAATTGATACAAAACATCGTAAACACCTTCAAGCTCAAAGTTGAGAAATACGGCGGACGCATCGACGCCCGACTCGACGCCGAAATTGCCGACGTGAAAGTCGATGAGATGCACTTCACCAACGTGATTTTCAACCTGCTCGACAACGCTGTCAAATACCGACGCGACGACTGTCCGCTGCAGCTCACCGTGGCGACACGCAGCCTTCCGGGCGACAAAATCGAAATCTCGATAGCCGACAACGGCATCGGAATAAAACGCGACGACTTGAAAAAAGTGTTCGAAAAGTTCTACCGCGTGTCGACCGGCAACCGCCACGACGTGAAAGGATTCGGCCTCGGACTGGCATACGTGCACAAGATGGTGACCGAGCTGAAAGGCGAAATCCGCGTGGAGAGCGAATTCAACAAGGGATCGAAATTTATAATTACATTACCATTAATAAATGAATAATCATGGAAGAAAGATTGCGTATTTTGTTATGTGAAGATGACGAAAACCTCGGCATGCTGCTGAGAGAGTATCTTCAAGCGAAAGGCTACAACGCCGATTTGTTTCCCGACGGTGAAGCCGGCTACAAGGCTTTCTTGAAGGGTAAGTATGACTTGTGCGTGTTCGACGTGATGATGCCTAAGAAGGACGGCTTCACGCTCGCACAGGAAGTAAGAACCGTAAACAGCGAAGTGCCTATCATTTTCCTTACGGCAAAATCACTGAAGGAGGACATCCTCGAAGGCTTCAAAATCGGTGCCGACGACTATATCACAAAGCCGTTCAGCATGGAAGAGCTCGTGTTTAGAATCGAGGCTATCCTGCGCCGCGTGAAAGGCAAGAAAGGCAAGGAAATCACGATGTACAAAATCGGCAAGTTCACTTTCGACACTCAGAAACAAGTGTTGATGATCGAGGATAAAATCACAAAACTCACAACCAAGGAGTCGGAACTGCTGAGCCTGCTCTGCGCTCACGTAAACGAAATCCTTGAACGCAACTTCGCCCTGAAGACAATCTGGATTGACGACAACTACTTCAACGCCCGCAGCATGGACGTGTACATCACCAAACTGCGCAAGCACCTGAAGGACGATCCTTCAATCGAAATCATCAACATCCACGGAAAGGGCTACAAACTCATTGCTCCCGATGTGGAAGCAAAGGCGAAATAAGACAACGCCAACTTAAACCCCAACACAGGGCGGAGAGCTGCAAAAGCAGCTGACTCCGCCCTGTTTGCGTATGCGCCGACGGAGAAACTTCCCCATCGCGACAAAGCGGCATATAAGCCGGGAAACGGCGCGGCTTGCGTGACGGCAGCACACACCTGTTTGGCGCGGAATCGCACAGGGCGCATCCAGACTATCGGAGCGCATGCCTGCCAACGTAGCCGATGCGCGAGCACAGCAAAGCGTGCCGGGACTCGACATGCCCCAGCAGCCTGCGTGCCGGAGGTACGCCACTACGGATGAGTCGGCGCACATGCCTATGCCGAGCATATAAAAGATGAGAGACCCACCAAATGGTGAGCCTCTCTTAGTGGCGGGAGCAGGATTCGAACCTACGACCTTTGGGTTATGAGCCCAACGAGCTACCTCTGCTCCATCCCGCGATGTTTCGTTTACGTGTGCAAAGGTAGTAACTTTTTCATCCACCTCCAAATTTTCAGGCATCTTTTTTCACGCATTCCGTTCTCATTTATCATAATCACTTGTTCCACATTATATTACGCACTGAAGTTTTTTCACCGTCGTTTTCGTCATGCTCCACACACACGGCTGAAAAGCCGGACACGACAGCAATTCACCCCACACTTTTTCTGTTCCAAAACTTGCTGCTGAACAAAAAACGGATGCCCGTCAGCACCAATGCAGACGACAGCCCCGTATAAAAAGGAGCGATAAACCACAGCGGCATCAACTCATAACGCCTTATCGACACACCCAACGTTATCATAAACGCCATAATAATCCAACCACGAGCGTCAAAAAAGCCCATCAGACAATTGGAGTCGCCTTTTTGCGAAATCCTACGCTTGTGCTTATGAAACATCCTGCTGAAAACCATATAGTGGAACGCCGCGAACACCGCAACCGCCCCCAGCAACATCAGCACAAACCCGCCCGACACCTGCGCCCAGCAGTCTATCCCGATACGCAGAATGTTGACGCCGGCAACTGTCCACACAATTCCGGCCACAACCATCAACGTTTTCCTGCCAACACCAAATCTCATTATCGTGCAATTATAACATGCCACCCCGCGCCAAGCCACAACAAACACGGCTACGCAAGAATCAGCCAATACAAATATACCAATTTTGTCCAACTCGCCGGACGTTATTTGTGAAAAATCGCAATATCGCGCAATCATCGCCCCGGGGAAGTCGCGTTTGCACAGTTTTTTAGCACAACATTCCGTAACATTCAGAAAAATACCGTATTTTTGTGACAAAATATTTTTAAGAAAATGGCAATAGAGCTAAAACAACTTACAAAACGCAGCGAGAACTATTCGCAATGGTACAACGACCTGGTCGTTAAAGCAGACCTCGCCGAGCAATCGGCAGTCAGAGGATGCATGGTTATCAAACCCTATGGCTATGCCATCTGGGAGAAAATGCAACGCACTCTCGACGATATGTTCAAAGAAACCGGACACGTCAACGCATATTTCCCTCTTCTAATCCCGAAATCATTCCTCAGCCGCGAGGCAGAACACGTGGAGGGATTCGCAAAGGAATGCGCCGTAGTGACACACTACCGTCTTAAAAACGCAGAAGACGGCAGCGGTGTGGTTGTCGACCCCGCAGCCAAACTCGAGGAAGAACTCATCATCCGACCCACCTCGGAAACCATCATTTGGAACACTTATAAAAACTGGATACACTCATATCGCGACCTCCCTATCCTTTGCAACCAATGGGCAAACGTGTTCCGCTGGGAAATGCGCACACGCATGTTCCTGCGCACCGCCGAATTCCTATGGCAGGAAGGACACACCGCACACGCCACTAAGGAAGAGGCCCTCGTGGAGGCTAAGAAGATGCTCGGCGTATATGCCGACTTCGCTGAAAAATATATGGCCGTGCCTGTGATCAAAGGCGTGAAGACAGCACATGAGCGTTTCGCCGGAGCTCTCGAGACATTTACCATCGAGGCAATGATGCAGGACGGAAAAGCACTGCAATCGGGCACGTCGCACTTCCTCGGACAGAACTTTGCAAAGGCTTTCGATGTGAAGTTCATCAACAAGGAAAACAAACTCGACTACGTTTGGGCAACGTCATGGGGCGTATCGACACGACTCATGGGCGCCCTGATCATGACCCACTCCGACGACAACGGTCTTGTATTGCCACCACATCTGGCTCCTATACAAGTGGTGATTGTACCTATTTACAGAAAGCAGGAACAACTCGCCATGGTTTCTGAAAAAGTGGCAGGCATCGTGGAAGGCTTGAAGGCAAAAGGCATCAGCGTGAAATACGACGACGCCGACAACAAACGCCCGGGATTCAAATTCGCCGACTACGAGCTGAAGGGTGTGCCTGTGCGCCTCGTCATCGGACCGAAGGACTTGGAGGAAAACACGGCAGAAGTCATGCGCCGCGACACACTCGGGAAAGAGACCGTTTCGCTCGACGGAATCGTTGACTACGTTGCAAACCTCCTTGAAGATATCCAAAACAACATCTACACCAAGGCTCGCAACTTCCGCGACTCACACATCTTCGAGGCGAACTCTTACGACGAGTTCAAAGAGCTTATCGAAAAGGGTGGCTTCGTTCTCGCACACTGGGACGGCACAACCGAAACAGAAGAGCGCGTAAAAGAAGAGACAAAAGCCACAATCCGATGCATTCCTTTGGACGGCGACACAACACCCGGCACCTGCATTTTCACAGGCAAGCCTTCTGAGCGCCGAGTAATCTTCGCAAGAAACTACTAATCGGCAGAAAAATTTCAAAGCGGAGGAGCAAATTTATAACAGTTTGTTCCTCCGCTTTTTATCCCTCAAAACACCCGTCAACAAAAGGATTCCGGTGATTTTTTTCTAATTTTTTTACCGAAAAATTTGCGGGAATAAAAAATCTGTTCTATCTTTGCACTCGCAAAAGCGAAACAACAGCGACTGCGAAAATAGCTCAGTTGGTAGAGCACGACCTTGCCAAGGTCGGGGTCGCGGGTTCGAGTCCCGTTTTCCTTTTTTTATTTCCTCACATTCCACAATTCAGGGTCAGTAGCGAAACCTGATTTTTAGGGTCAGTGGAAATTTAGGTCCCGAACTCGCGTTAATAATTTATTCAATCTAACATGACCGAATCTATAACGTTAAATCATAGATTATGTGTCTATTTGTGAAGAAAAAGATGTATTTTTGTATCAAAATCAAATAAGCATAACAATGGAACCATCTATATACCGTTTTTCACTTTATACCGCACTGCCGTTGATGTTATTCTTCGGCTTTTATTTTTTGTTAGCAAAGACTCCTGAAAAGAAAATTTTCAAGAATTA
>PPYE01257529.1_pt1 | contig 12382 bp, 12 predicted proteins | sample 1559881 | NCBI WGS metagenome assembly PPYE01 (sample SAMN08240022, study PRJNA423297) | Human gut metagenome, whole genome shotgun sequencing project.
GGCTTATTTGGCATGCCCAAAATCAGTAAAACCTGGAACTAAACATAAAAAGGGCCCTTTTCATAGAATTGGGGCGGGACTTTAACAAATCCCACCCCAACTATTGACAAAGAGCCATATATTCGTATAATCAAAAAAGGCGCTGCAGCCTCTGGTTTTACTGAGCCCGCAGCGCCTTTCATATATGATATAGAATATAATTCGTATCAACAGATTATACCGTCACCTGTACCGGTACAGACAAAATGATCCTACATCTGTCTCATCTGGTCCTGGCAGGATGGCGCCTGCATATCGAAGGCAGGATTGAACGCATAGAAATTCCTGCTGTCCAGTTTCTCCTGGGTGATACGCAGCAGTTCACCGAATCTCTGATAATGAACAACTTCCCTTTCCCTCAGGAATTTGATGGGTTCACAGACATCATAATCCTTGACAACGCGCAGTATATTGTCATAGGTGCTCCTGGCTTTCTGCTCTGCGGCCATATCCTCATGAAGGTCCGTAATTACGTCTCCCTTGGACTGGAACTCACATGCATTAAAAGGAATCCCTCCTGCTGCCTGGGGCCAGATACCGGTGGTGTGATCGATATAGTAAGGTCCGAATCCCTGTTCTACCAGCTGGTCTGCAGTCAGTCCCTTTGTCAGCTGATGAATAATGGCGGCCACGATTTCCAGATGCGCAAGCTCCTCCGTACCAATGTCGGTCAGGGTTCCCTTGCACTCTTTATATGGCATGGCGTAGCGCTGGGAAAGATAACGCATGGAGGCACCCATTTCGCCATCCGGCCCACCATACTGACTCATTATAAACTGAGCCATCTGGGCATTGGGCTCTTTGATATTAACCGGAAATTCCAATCTCTTCTCATAAATCCACATTAATAGCACCCTCCTTCCCATGGCCACGGATCATTAATCCAGGACCAATATGCAGCATCTGTATTAGCGGAAGCTGTCAAAGGTCCAAACTGGGCTTCAAAAGCTGCTGCTGCATTTCTGTATGCGTTTGCCATCTGATTATAGTAATCAATGGCGGCTGCGTCACACGGATGGGTGTCAAGGTAGAGATTCGCGTCAACCACTGCAAAGCCGGCCTGGTCCACCTCACGAAGCATGGCCTCACGGGAGGCGTTAAAGTCGGGATTCATCATCTGATTCATCATCTTCCGCACCTCCCGTAATTAAACTGCAAATCCAGGTCAGGGAAAATAGTTCCCTGGACAAGGCCTCTCTCAGGGGCATAGGTGGTCTGCCACTGCTGCCACGGCACATAAGCCATGGCCACCGGATACTGCTGTTCCAGTACGCCTCCCTCTGTAGAGGGACACGACATATTGGCCGGTTTTGTGGCCGGGGCTGCGGGGGTAGGATAGGAAAGCGCAGGATTGCTTCCCCATGAGTCCCATGGAAATGCGTTCATGTCCGGATAATCCGGATTTGTATAAGAACCGCATCCATTTCCAAACGATGCACCGCAAGACATACGGCCGCGGCCGCAGCACTGGGTACTTACATCTGTATAAGAATCCATAGGTTGGATACTCCTTCCATTTATCTTTTTCTACTATAGTTTATGAGAAGAAAAACAACGGGTGACAATAAAATACATAGAGACAATCACTCACACTTTGTCTGGGCGTCCCATATGATATAGTACAAACCAACAAAAAAGGAGAGTGCAATATATGTGTTGCTTTAGATTTTGTAGATGTGGATGGAACCGTTGTAATTGTGGATGTGGTTGTGGCTGTAACAACAGTGGATGCGGATGTTCCTGCGGCGGCAGTAACAGCGGATGCGGCGGCAGTAACAGCGGATGCGGATGCTCCTGCGGCGGCAGTAACAGCGGATGCGGCGGCCATGATATCTGTGCCGGTGCCAGACGTCAGGCATACAGGGAAGGCTTCCGCAATGGCTATTGGGAGGGCTTTAACGATGCAACCTGGGGCAATCCGGGATGCGGCGGCCCTACACCCCGCACAGCCGGAGGACCTGGTCCAGCTATCGCCGAAAGCAGCTGCGGCTGTAATAACTAATATGAATTGATAAACAACAGGTATGCGGAACAGGACCTCCCTACGAGGCCCTGTTTTTTGCATCTGTGATGTTCTTTATCCCCCTCTTTTCTCCCCGCACTCCCCCATACATAACAGACAACCATTGACAATCTTCCTTTTTCTGGTATATAGTTGGCTTATATTCATTATCAATTCACACATCTAACCACAGGAGGTTTTGCATATGGATGCACAGAAGCTGGAACAGATACAAAAGGTTTTTGCCAATGACCGATTTGCCACGGATAACGGGGCAGTCATTGAACAGGTAGATGAGGGATATGCAAAATGTTGGTTGGAAATACAACCACACCATCTCAATGCAGCGGGCACGGTCATGGGAGGCGCCATCTTTACCCTGGCTGACTTTGCCTTTGCGGTTGCTTCCAACTGGAACAAGCCCCTTCACGTCTCAACCACATCCCAAATCACCTATCTGGGTGTTGCCAGAGGCGCACGACTTATAGCTGAGGCCAGAAAGGTAAAGGAAGGACGGAGCACCTGCTACTACCTGGTGGAAGTAAAGGATGATCTGGGCAACGAGGTAGCCCATGTGACCGCCAGCGGTTTCTCCAAAGGATAGTCATGACACCGGGAGGTGACTTATGGTCAAAAAAGACTATACCCGCTGTTGGAAGGCGGCTGACCGCCGTGGACTGCATTTAATCAGGCTATGGGAAGAAACAGCGCTTAAACAGCGGCTTTTGGGGGCATTATTGATTATTTTTATATTTACGCTTCTGTATATCCTTATGGTTCTAAATTTGCTTAAGCATATAGAATCCATATGGAAACCGGCCCTGCTGTACTTAATCATTCTGGCGGGGGTGTCATTCGTATGGGGAGCCATTATCTATGAGGATGAAAAAAAACTGTGGAGCGGCAGATTTTATACCAGAATCGTCACCTGCATCGGGCATACTGAAATCAATACCCGTTACAATACCTCCTACTCTCTGGATATTTTGGGGGAGGAGGGGGAAATACTGGAGAAAGTGGAGGTTTCCGCTGCTGTCTTAAAGGCCGCGAAACACCAGGATAAACTTCTGGCTGCCACCCATAACCCGGAGGAATTAAGACCGCATATCCTGGTCCCTCTGTCCAAGCCGTCCAGGTCCTCTTTCTGGTACATGTGACAGAAATAACGCAAAGGTGCCGCACCATCTCAGATGATTGTGCGGCACCTTCATTCTACCCTTCACTTACCACTCACTTACTCCCCACTTCGGCTCTCAGTCCTGTCATACCAGACTACCAGCACATCTCCTCATTGCTGTACAGCACCAATCCGCCGTCTGTCACTGCCCTGGCAGCTGTCTCTCCGTCAGATGCCTTCACAATCATTGCCCTGCGGTTGGCGGAAGCCAGTGCGTACATGTACTCAATGTTCAGCCCCTGGCTGCAGAGAATGTGGGTCATCTTGTGCAGTTCACCCACCTGGTCCTCCAGTTTTACTGCCAGCACATCGGTCAGCATGGCTGAAAATCCTTTTTCCCTCAGCGCTGCCTTTGCCTTATCCGGATCAGACACAATCATTCTCAGCATACCGTACTCCGTGGTATCCGCCATGCTGAGGGACAGTATGTTGATGTCCTGCTCCTTCAGTACTTCTGTGACCTGCTCCAGTCTGCCTTCACGGTTTTCTATAAATACAGATAATTGTTTTACAAACATTCTTGCACCCCGCCCTTTCTTAATTCAGATTCCTCTTGTCAATCACATGCTTCGTTTTACCCATGCTCCGCTCAATGCTCTTTGGCTCTACCAGCTTTACCTTCACAGCCAGACCTATGGCCTGCTGAATCATATAGGCGATCTTTCCTGTGAGATTCTCCAGCTCCCGGATTTCATCTGAGAAGAATCGCTCCTCCACTTCCACCTGCACCTCTAAGGTGTCCAGATTGTTCACACGGTCCACAATCAGCAGGTAATGAGGCGTGGTGCCGCCCATTTCCAGCAGGGCAGACTCTATCTGAGACGGGAATACGTTGACGCCTCGGATAATCAGCATGTCATCGGTCCTTCCTGTGAATCTGGCAATCCTGGCCGTGGTCCTTCCGCACTGGCAGGTACTGTGATCAAGGCTGGTCAAATCCTTTGTGCGGTAACGGATTAAAGGCAGCCCTTCCTTGGTCAGGGTGGAAATAACCAGTTCGCCGGTCATGCCGTCTCTCAGAGGCTTCAATGTATTCTGGTCCACGATCTCCGGCAGGAAATGGTCCTCATGGATATGGAGTCCCTCATGGAACTGGCAGTCCGTGGCAACGCCTGGTCCCATGATTTCGCTGAGGCCGTAGATATCGTGGGCGTGGATTCCCAGCTGCCGCTCAATCTGGGTTCTCATTTTCTCAGTCCAGGGCTCTGCTCCGTTGATGGATGCCTTCAGTTTGATCTTATCCTTGACCCCCATCTCCTCGATGGTTTCCGCAATATGAAGAAGGTAGGACGGCGTACACATGATTCCTGTCACCCCGAAATCCACCATCATGGTCACCAGCTTCTTGGTGTTGCCTGTGGACATGGGGACCACGGTGGCCCCCATCTCCTCCGCACCATAGTGGGCTCCCAGGCCTCCGGTAAACAGACCGTATCCGTAAGCCACCTGGATGATGTCATTGCTTCCCAGTCCGGCCATGGTAATACACCGGGCCACGCACTCACTCCACACGTCAATGTCCTTGCGGGTATATCCCACCACCGTGGACTTTCCCGTGGTGCCGCTGGATGCGTGGATACGGGTAATCTGGGAATTAGGCACCGCAAACATGCCGAAGGGGTATGTATCTCTCAAATCATCCTTTGTGGTGAACGGAAGCCTTTCCAGGTCCTCGATTCCCCGGATGTCTCCCGGCTCCAATCCCACTGCCTGCATTTTCTTGCGGTAATACTCCACACTGTGGTACACCCTGTCAACTAATTTTCTCAGCCTTGCGCTCTGCAGGTTGGTCATCTCATCCCTGCTCATGCACTCCTTTGTCTCATTCCATATCATTTGCCTGTAACCCCTCCAACTCTCACATGACATATTTTTATATCCCTTATCTGCTTACAGTCCACTCTCCGGTTTACTTCCTGGCTTCTGTCCGACTGGCTTCTGTCCGTCTAAACAGAAAGCGCATAACCGGTCTCAAATGCCTTTTTATTAATTTCCACTGTCTTAGGCGGAACCGTTGTCTCGATTACCTTCAGCCAGTCTTCCTTCTCAAATCCCATGTGCTTTGCAGCTGCTCCCAGGACAATGACATTGAATGCCTTGGGCGCGCCCATCTTTTTCGCTTCCTCCGTGGCCTCCACCACAATGGTTCTGCGGGCTTCCTTTAACCGGTCAATGATTCCTTCCGGATACTGAGCCACCCCTGTCACCACCGTAATGGGGTCAATGCGCCAGTCATTGACAATGACCACGCCGTCTTTTTTGAGGAAATGCAGATACCGCAGGGCCTCCAGACGCTCAAAGGCAATCAGCACGTCTGCCTGGCCTTCCTCTACAATGGGTTCTGCCACTTTTTCTCCATATCTCACAAAGGTTACCACGCTGCCGCCGCGCTGGGCCATGCCGTGCACCTCGGACAACTTCACGTCAAAGCCCGCCCCGATTGCAAGCTTTCCAAGTATGCGGCTGGTAAGAAGGGTTCCCTGGCCGCCTACGCCTACTATCATAATATTCTTTGATGTCATTTTATTCACCCGCCTTTACCAGATTGATTGCGTCAAATTTACACAGCTGTTTACACAGTCCGCAGCCATTGCACATGGTCTCGTCAATGGATATGGTGCCGTCCTCATTCTTTGTCAGGGCAGGACAGCCCGGTCTTAAACAAGCTCCGCATTTCTTACACTTATCCGGCACCGGCCTGCACTTGTTGGGGAATTTGATTCCCTTAAGCAGGGCGCAGGGCGCCTTGGTGATGATGACGGATACCGCATCCCTTGCCACTTCCTCTTTGATTACGCGCTCCAGCTCCGCCTGGTCAAAGGCGTCCACCTCGCAGACATGCTCAATGCCCAGTGACTTGCACAGACCGTAAATATTGATGGCAGGAACCACCTGTCCTTTAAGTGTCTTGCCTGTGGCGGCATGATCCTGGTGGCCTGTCATTCCCGTGGTGGAATTATCCAGGATGATGACTGTGCCGGTGGCCTGGTTGTAGACCATGTTCATGAGAGAGTTGATTCCTGTGTGCATGAAGGTTGAATCACCGATTACAGCCACCCAGCTCTTAATATACTCTCTTCCCTTTGCCTTCTCCATGCCGTGGAGAGTGCTGATGCTGGCTCCCATACAGATCGTGGTGTCAATGACGCTTAAGGGCGCCACTGCCCCCAGTGTATAGCAGCCGATATCTCCGGCAGCATGTATCTTCAGCTTGTTAAGCACAGCGTATACGCTTCTGTGGGGACATCCCGGACACAGTATGGGAGGTCTTGCAGGAACCTGGGCCGCCTTATCCACCTGTGATGTCTGGCCCAGCACACGCTCCCTGATCAGGTTTGCGCTGTATTCGCCCTGAACCGTGAATATTTCCTTGCCCACTGCCTTCTGAATGCCCCAGGCTTTAACCTGCTCCTCCACCACCGGCTCCAGCTCCTCAAATATGTAAAGCTTATCCACCTTGGCCGCAAATTCCTCAATGAGCTTCCTTGGAAGGGGATTGAGAAGCCCCAGCTTCAGGACAGACGCCTGGGGCATGGCTTCCTTCACATACTGGTATGCAATACCGTTGGTGATAAAACCCACGGATAAATCATTGTATTCCACCCGGTTGATGGGCAGGCTGTTGGCATCCTCTGCCATTTGTTTCATGCGCGCTTCCACCACCACGTGGCGTTTGATGGCATTGCCGGGCATCATGACATACTTTGCCATATCCCTCTCATAGGGGATGTCAAAGGGCTCTGCCCTCTCCTCCAGTTCCACCAGCCCCTGGGAATGGGACAGACGGGTGGTACTGCGCAGAATAACAGGGGTATCATATTTCTCACTGAGGTCATACGCATATTTCATGAATTCCTTGGCTTCGGCACTGTCGGAGGGTTCCACAATGGGGACCATGGCGGCTCTGGCTACCATCCGGCTGTCCTGCTCATTCTGAGAGCTGTACATGCCCGGGTCATCTGCCACCACCAGCACCAGTCCGCCCCTGACGCCGGTGTATGCCGCCGTATATAGCGGATCCGCAGCCACATTCATCCCCACATGCTTCATGACGCACATGGAGCGCACGCCTGCTATGGATGCACCGATAGCCACCTCTGTGGCCACCTTCTCATTGGGAGCCCACTCCGCGTAAATCTCATCGTACTGGACCAGTGACTCGCTGACCTCCGTACTGGGGGTCCCAGGATAGGCTGCGGATACCTTTACCCCTGCCTCATAGGCACCTCTTGCTATGGCTTCATTGCCAAGTAATATTCTTTTCTCTGACACGTTTTTTCCTTCCTTTCAGTATGTATTAACCGCACCGGACCTCTTAAAAACCGTCCTGATGCCTCATCAGACTTCCTTTCGCAGGTCCGTGACCCTCTTTGCCTTTCCCTCAAACCGCTGAAGGGTGTTGGGGGATACCAGCTGAATCTTGGCATCCAGACCAAGCATCAGGCGCATCTTATCCTTCAAAGTGTCCTCCAGCCGCTCAAGGGCAGCATAGGAGTCCATCATACTCTCAGCTTCCACCTCAACCTTGATAATCAGGATATCGGAGTGGTTCTTTCTGTCCACCACGATTTCATAGTTAGGCCCGATTCCCTCTGTATTAATCAGCACTTCCTCAATCTGGCTGGGGAATACGTTGACGCCCCGAATCTTTAACATATCATCCGTGCGTCCTGACAGGTTCTCCATCCTGGCGGTGGTGCGGCCGCAGGCACAGGGCTCATACATCAGCCTGGTAATATCCCTGGTACGGTAACGGATGAGAGGCAGCGCCTCCTTGGAAATGCAGGTGATGACCAGCTCTCCCTTTTCGCCGGGAGGAAGCACCTCCCCTGTGGCGGAGTCTATTACCTCCGCAATAAAATGGTCCTCATTGATATGCATTCCCTTAAGTTCCAGGCATTCTCCCGACACGCCGGGACCCATCAGCTCGCTCATGCCGTAATTCTGGGTCAAATTTACATCCTCTCCCCATACCTTGTAGAGCTCATTCCTCATGGCCTCTGTCATCAGCTCGCTGCCCAGTACAAGAGTCTTTACCTTCAGGTCTTTTCTGGGATTAATTCCCATCTCCAGGGCCACCTCAGCAATGCGCATGGCATAGGAGGGAGTGGCCACCAGCAGGGTGGTCTCAAAATCCTTCATATACATCAGCTGCTTCTGGGTATTGCCGGTAGAGGACGGAACCACCGCAGCGCCTACCTTCTCCAGTCCATTGTGAAGTCCCAGGGCGCCTGTGAACATGCCGTATCCAAAACAAATCTGGGCCACATCCTCGTCCGAGGCGCCTCCTGCCACGGCCAGACGGGCCACACATTCCTTCCACACCTCCAGGTCATTCTCCGTATATCCCACCACAGTGGGCTTTCCCGTGGTACCGCTGGATGCGTGGATTCTGCGCAGTTCCTTCTTTGGAACCGCAAACAGGCCATAGGGGTAATTGTCCCTCATATCCTGCTTCGTCACAAACGGAAGCTTCTGTAAATCCTTCAGTGTCTGTATATGCTCCGGCCTTACACCTGCCTCCTCCATCTTGGCGCGGTATGCCGGTACCTTTTCATAAACCCGGTTCACCGTGTCTTTTAGGCGGCTCAGCTGTATCGCTTCAATCTCCGCCCTGGACATTGTCTCCTCTTTTGCCCAAATCATGTTGTCTGACCTCCCTTTCCCTGCACCCGTATCTCCTGTCTGGTTTCCTGTACTATCTCACTTTGACGTGACAACGCATTGGCGCATTATATTGTCTGGCGACATTATACCATCTTTTCCCGGGTTTGTCTGCTGTTTTCATGCAAATTTCATATGAGTTTTCTGTTTGCGGTTTTTACAGCGGAAGCATCTGCACAAAACCTAACAGCAGCCATAACTACATCTTATCACAGTTTCATGACTTAGGCCATATTAGGACGTATATTAGGACGGGGACATATTGACCATGCCCCTGTATATTAACAGGGAACCATGTCTCCCGCCTTATGGCGTTTTCCATGGTTCCCTGCAATCGCACAGCCCTCACCGTGCCGGACCGCCCTGTCCCTCTACACCAGGACTCCCTCCTGGCTTCGCAGCTTTACCACTGCGGACAGGTCCGTCTTTTTATGTTCCTTTCCGCCCTGGTCCTGACACTTCTTGGAACGTTCCTCGGCGGTTTCGCACTTCTGATAAAAATATTTGATGATGTCCTTTCTGGTAATGATACCAATGAAACTCTTCTGATCATCCAGTACCGGCACAAAGTTCTGGTTCAATGCCTTTCCGATCAGATCCTCCATATCTGCGTCTGCTTTAACCGGACGGTTGTCACACCGGCGGCGTATGGCTGTGACAGGTATCCTCTCAGCCCCTTTCAGATCCAGATTGAACTGGTTCTTGATTCCCCATAACAGATCACCCTCTGTCAGCGTCCCCACATAGCGCCCTGTCCTGCTGACAATCGGTACCGCGGAATACTTGTGGTGCTCCATTTTCTCCAAAGCCTGCCTTAACGTATCATCCTCACTTATATACGCCACGTCACTTTTAGGAGTCAGGAAAAACAGTATGTTCATTTTTTCACTCCTTTTTCCCGTATTCTTAATTAAGTATAATGCCTGCCTCTGAACCGAATGTGAACAAATTATTATAAAAATCTGAAATTTCTTAAGATGCAGGAAATATAGATATATTTATATGTGAATTAAACCTGCCCCTACTTCCCTTCCCCATACAAATTCCTATACTGCCCCGGCGTCATATTCTCTGAACTCTTAAACCTCCTTGTAAAATTGGACAGATTGGCATATCCCGCCTCCTGGGCTATCTGGGCTATCTGCTTATCTGTATGAATCAGACAATTCTTGGTGTAATCCAGACGTTTTTTGGATATCAGTTCGGAGAAACTGGTATTCAGGTTCTGGGTGATGAATTTACTCATATAGCTGGATGAATAGCCAAAGTGTTCCGCCATCCCCACCAGACAGAGACTGCTGTCCCTGTAATTATCTTCTATGTACGCAAGCACCTGCTCAGCCAAATCATTGCGGGCGTCCTGCCTGGAAGCCGCAAGGATGCCGCTGATTCTTGCAAGAGCGTCTCCCAGCTTTTCACCGAATTCTTCCACGGTCCTGAACGCAGTCAGCTGGTACAGCTCCTTCTCTGTCATCCGGATGTCATTTTTCTTCACTTCCTTCAGGAGATGGCTTACGATATCATAACAGCACATCAGCGCCATCTGTCCCGGAAGCTCCTCCAGACTCAGCACCACTTCCTGCACAGAGCCCTCCACGCTCTCTGGCGAACCGCTTTCCAGACACTGGCTGATACACAAGAGACATTCTGTCTGATAGCGGCTGATGGTAGCGCTGTACTCCTCGCCCTTTCCCTGTTCCATGCTCTCAAAATCCAGCTCCTTGTGGGGATTTAGCAGACGGAACTTCATGCTGGTAAGAGCCTCCAGATAGGACAGATGCACACCTGATGCATCCTCATGAATATTTCCTGCGGAAATGACGCACTCACAACAGCCGAATACCTCCTTCAGGCGCTCCCTGGCCTCGATCCTGTGTTCCTCAGTAAGGACCTTGCGGCTGAGAATGACGGCAATTGCCCCGAAATAGTACAGGAAACTTGTGTATACGCCGTAATCCGTCTGGAACTTTGCTTTTATGGGACCTTCCTTCTCCTTATAGAAGGCGGATAACTCCCTGGAAGACATGTTTCCCCCGGCCGCCAGAACCACCATATGATTCCGTCCCTTCATCTGTTCTGTCAGAATGCCGTTCACCATGTCGTCCTCCCGGATGCCGTCCCCCCGGGTGTCATCCTCCCCATAGAGCAGCTTTGTCACAAGCCGTTCCTCCACCAGGGGCCACTGCTTCTCAATCTCCTTTGCCAGGGAATCCTTGACAGAATTCAGGCTGTCATACTGATTCTTTATAAATACCAGCTCATCCCTGCTCCTGTCCTCACTGTTTTCATTGTCCTGCTTCATATATTGAGCCAGCTGGTGTATTGGCTTGTAATAATGGTAGGCCATGTAGATTGCCATAAAGCATCCCAGGATTAAAAAGATTAAAACTCCGGTGACCAGCAGGCTGTTATTCTGTACCACATCTGCCAGCAGGTCGGGCATGGTTATCTTACTCAATATGATAAGAGAGGGATGGTCCATGGGGTATACGATATAACGGCCCTGTCCGGCTCCCTCCTGAAAGGTGGTGCAGCTTCCCGGAACTGCCTCCAGGACCCGCCCCATCACCTCATCCAGCCCCATATCCTCTCCTTCTGTTGCCAGTATCTTCCCCTCTCCGTTCAGCACAGCGATCCCACGGCTGTAGCTGCCCGGGGACGTGGTCATACTCCGGCTGATTTTGGAGGGCTGCAGTTCCAGCACCACCCAGGATTCCACCTTATAGGAATAATTATATACCGGATAAATGAATACCATCTGCGGCCTTGTTATGATTCCGTCCTTCATATGGTATTCCTTGTTGATAACATCGTAACCGGGATGATCCATATCATACAGTTTGTCCAGAAAGGGCTGCCTTTCTTCCTCCGGCAGCCTCAGCTGGCCTGCCAGAAGAATATCCTTGGCATACCGGCCTTGGGAAGAAAAACTCATATCTTCATTTTCATAAAGGATATATGCCTTTGTTATGTAGGGATTGGCTGCATTTTCCTCGCGCAGCATGTCCACCATCTGAATCTGGTTTTGGGCATCCCGGCTTCTGGATACCACAGGGCCGCTGAAGCTGATTCGGTTCCCGGCCTCCATAAGGCGGCCGTTCATGGTTACCAAATCATCGCCCAGGCGCTCCAGAATATTTTCATTGTACCCGAGAATCTCCCTGGACAGATTACGGTACATAATAATTTGCAAACAAATAGAAAGCACCACCATCGGCACCAGAAAAAACGAGGTAAAACCCAACAAATATTTATGAAAAATTCCCCTGCGCAAATCCGTCCCTCCCCGCTTCATGTGGTTCTTCACATGCCATCTTTACATTATATATTATTTTTTCATGATTGGAAAGGAGATAAATAGGCAGGTGCGTCTGTGGGTAAATGAGCGGAGCGCGTCTGCAGCGCCGTAAGGAACTCTTCTGCCAAAGCATTCCCATCAGCAAAACAACAGGAAAACGCATGCTGCTTCTTACCTGCGTTTTCCTGCTGTTATCTGTACC
>PPYE01456750.1_pt1 | contig 12380 bp, 10 predicted proteins | sample 1559881 | NCBI WGS metagenome assembly PPYE01 (sample SAMN08240022, study PRJNA423297) | Human gut metagenome, whole genome shotgun sequencing project.
CCTGCTCCCAAAGCAGGTGCGCTAACCGGACTGCGCTACACCCCGAATCTTTATTTTAGTGTTGCTTTGTTTTTCAAAAGCGATGCAAAGGTACGAGTTATTTTTATATCTGCAAACTTTTGCGCATCTTTTTTATCTTGTATTTTCATTGTTTCTTTTTATATGGTTGAATATTAGATTGTTAAAAGCAAAACTTTTTTTCTTCCTTTTCCCATATTACTGCCCGCAATGTGGAGGCGACAGACTTCGCATTGCAGTGTTATCCGAAAAAAGAATAATGGAGGGGGGGGAGGTGGAAGCAAATTTTAAAGGGAATAATGAACCATCTATTAATTTGTATTGTTCCATTAGCATGAATCCTAAAAAGATAATGAGTATGCATATCACAGAGAACAAAAAGCAAGAAGAAGAGCAAAAAGTAAATTTGCTCAAAGAGGAAAAGAGATATCCGGTGGAACAAGTGGCCAATACCGGTAAACCTACCAAGAAGCAAGTGAAAGCTGCCGTAAAAGAACTGAATCCGGATACGGATAGTTTGGGGAGCAGGGGATAACAATGATTGTATAAAAACTTAAAAGCTGAATAAATATGAATCTTGCAAAACAAATAGAAGATGCCGGGCAATCGGGAAACTTGACATTGCTGATTTTTTATGCCGACTGGTCGCCGCATTATGAATGGATAGACCCTGTGATACATGAATTTGAAAATCCTATAAATATCATTCGTGTTAATACCGAAGGAGACGAGAAGGTAGCTAAGGAATTCGACGTCGATACTGTTCCAAGTTTTATTCTCATGAAGAATAATTCCATTCTTTGGCAAAAGACAGGGGAGGTGTTTCCCGGAGAGTTGAAAGAGATAATAGAAATGTTTAAAGGTTGATAACCGGTAATTTGCTTATCAGGAAAGAAGTTCCGTAACCATTCGTGTAACGGGACTTTTTTTATGAATAATAATATGTAATTATTGACATTAGAAGCCAATCAATAAAATTGCATAAATGAAAAACATGTCGTACCTTTGCACGATAATTGATTAAAATTAAAGAATATATGTTCAGAAGTCATACTTGCGGAGAGTTGCGACTCTCCGATGCAGGCAAAAGTGTAACGTTGGCCGGCTGGGTACAGCGTGCACGTAAAATGGGAGGAATGACCTTCGTCGACCTTCGCGACCGTTATGGTATTACTCAGCTGGTATTCAATACAGAAGTGAATGCCGAACTTTGTGAACGCGCTAATCATTTGGGACGTGAATTTGTGATTCAGGTGACCGGTGAAGTGAATGAGCGTTCAAATAAAAATACGAATATTCCTACCGGTGAAATAGAAATTATCGTATCGGAACTGAATGTCCTCAACAGCGCACTTACTCCTCCTTTCACTATTGAAGACAATAGTGACGGCGGTGACGATATCCGCATGAAATACCGTTATTTGGATTTGCGACGCGGTTGTGTCCGTCAGAATTTGGAATTACGCCATAGAATGACGATGGAAGTACGTCGTTATCTGGACAGCAAAGGGTTCCTCGAGATAGAAACACCTATGTTGGTCGGTTCTACTCCTGAAGGGGCCCGCGACTTTGTGGTTCCTTCACGCATGAATCCGGGACAGTTCTATGCATTGCCTCAGTCACCGCAAACATTGAAACAGTTATTGATGGTGTCGGGCATGGATCGCTATTTCCAAATCGTGAAATGTTTTCGTGATGAAGACCTTCGTGCTGACCGCCAGCCTGAGTTTACTCAGATAGACTGTGAGATGAGCTTTGTGGAGCAGGAAGATATCATTTCTACCTTTGAAGGAATGGCCAAACATTTGTTCAAGGAATTGCGTGGCGTTGAACTCACTGAGCCGTTCATTCGTATGCCGTGGGCGGATGCTATGAAATATTATGGTAGCGACAAACCTGATTTGCGTTTCGGAATGAAGTTTGTTGAACTGATGGATATTCTGAAAGGTCACGGCTTCTCTGTGTTTGATGATGCTGCATATATTGGCGGTATTTGTGCAGAGGGTGCTGCCGTTTATACCCGCAAGCAGCTTGACCAGTTGACTGATTTCGTTAAGAGACCGCAGATTGGTGCAAAGGGTATGGTGTATGCTCGCGTAGAAGCTGATGGAAATGTAAAATCAAGCGTAGATAAATTCTACTCACAAGAGGTGCTGCAACAGATGAAAGAAGCTTTTGGTGCTAAACCGGGTGATTTGATTCTGATTCTGAGTGGTGACGATGCCATGAAGACTCGCAAGCAGTTGTGTGAACTTCGTCTGGAGATGGGCCGTCAATTGGGCTTGCGTGACAAGAATAAGTTTGCTTGCCTGTGGGTTGTTGACTTCCCGATGTTTGAGTGGAGCGAAGAAGAAAACCGCTTGATGGCAATGCACCATCCGTTTACTCATCCGAAAGATGAAGACATTCCCTTGTTGGATACAGACCCGGCGGCTGTTCGTGCCGATGCATACGATATGGTTGTAAATGGTGTAGAAGTAGGAGGGGGATCTATCCGTATCCATGACTCTCAGCTGCAGGCCAAGATGTTCGAGATTCTGGGCTTTACTCCTGAAAAGGCACAAGAGCAGTTTGGCTTCCTGATGAATGCATTTAAATATGGTGCTCCTCCTCATGGTGGTTTGGCATACGGCCTCGACCGTTGGGTATCGTTGTTTGCCGGTCTTGACAGTATCCGTGACTGCATTGCATTCCCGAAGAATAACAGTGGACGTGATGTGATGTTGGATGCTCCTGCTGCTTTGGACCAAAAACAGTTGGATGAGTTGAATCTGGTTGTCGATATTAAAGAATAAAAGTAACAGATACATAAAAAACTCCTGAAAGATAGCTCTCAGGAGTTTTTTTATATTGTCTTTCGATAAGCATTACCAGGTTGTTCCCTGGAACACGTCGCTTTCATTGTAAGGAACCAAATAACCGTTCATGGTCAACGTATTTCCGGAGAAATTCGGGTTGACGGTTACACTGGCCTGATTAGTACCGCCGGTCAATACAATGGAGACGGTGGCTGATACAGCAATGCCGTTGATGCCGTAGTTGTAATACACATTACCATCCTTATCTTGGCGCATACTTATACCGTTTACGCTACCCTGTACTGTGACACCGCCCAGACCGTTCGGACTCCAGTTATACACAAAGTTAGTGAAGGCAGTCTGAATAATTCCTTGTCCGTCGTTTACTTCCACATAGTTGGTGTTTGAGGACACGAAACGCATGATACCATTACGGAATACTACGTTGTCGGCTTCCAAAACAAAAGAACCGTTTTTCAAGGCATCGATAGCTTTCATGAAAGACACGGAATCCTGTTGCGCTTCCAAAGCCTTCTTTTCCTGACGTTCTTTTTTCCATGCTTCGCGTTTGGCATCTTCTCTTTGTTTTCTGGTTTGTGCATTCGTTACTCCGCTGAAGCAAACAAGTAACAATGCTGCTAAGAATAATACTTTTTTCATAATTAAAGCTGTTTTGTTAATCAATATATCTTTTAGATAATCTGATAACAAAACAGCTTCAATCGCAATTTGTTTAACGAATATGTGAATTTATATAACGATAACGTTTCTACTTATTCGTCTTTTAGTCAATAAATCGTTTGGTCAATTTGTCAAATTCGTCTATCCTGCGGTCTCTGAAGAATGGCCACCAACGGCGAACTTCTTCGCTTCGCGTGATGTCTACTTCCACTACTATGTTTTGCTCTTCCATGTTGCCGGCCTGTGCCAGAATTTCACCTTGAGGGCCTGCTGCAAAGCTATTTCCCCAAAACTGAATTCCATTTGTCTGTTTCGAGGGGTCGGGCTCATGTCCTACGCGATTGACTGCTATTACGGGTAATCCGTTGGCTATGGCATGTCCTCGTTGGGAAATGACCCATGCCTCCAGTTGGCGGGCCTTTTCTTCCGGGGTATCTGTACTTTCCCAACCGATGGCAGTGGGATAGATTAGAATTTCAGCACCTTTCAGAGCCATCAGACGTGCTCCTTCAGGATACCATTGGTCCCAACAAACTTGTACGCCCAATTTTCCTATTGAGGTTTGGATAGGCTCGAACCCCAAGTCTCCCGGAGTGAAATAGAATTTCTCATAATATGCAGGATCGTCCGGGATATGCATTTTTCTGTACTTTCCGGCCATGCTGCCGTCTTTATCAAATACAACGGCTGTGTTATGATAGACTCCCGGAGCACGTTTCTCAAATAAAGAAGTGACTAGTACGATGCCGTTGGCGGATGCAATCCCACTGTAGAATTCGGTGGAAGGGCCGGGAATCGTTTCTGCCAGATTAAACAGGGAGGTGTCTTCTGTCTGACAGAAATAAAGCGTGTTATGCAATTCCTGCAACACCACTAGTTCTGCGCCCTTGGATGCTACATCCTCTATACTGCGTTTCAGTTTATCCATGTTTTCAGCCGAGCTGCCTGTACAACACTGCTGAATGAGCCCTACTTTAATTGTTCTTCTCATATTGTAAACATCTTATTAATATACACCTTCAGGATATTGCATGGTGACACAATGAAGTGAGCCATGTTGTTTAATCAGTGCCGTGCAATTCACACAGACAATCTCTCTTCCGGGAAAAGCTTTTTCCAACACTTTTTTAGCACGAGTATCGTTCTTGGGCTGATTGTATGTGGGAAGCAGAACGGCTTCATTCATAATCAGGAAATTGGCATAGGTTGCCGGCAGCCGTTCTTCATTTATATCATAAATGGCATCGGCCATAGGGAGGGGGAGTAAGCGGTAGGGATTTCCCTCCGGTGTCCGGAAAGCTTTCAGCTCTTCCTCCATTGCCGCCAGCTCTTCATAATGCTCGTCTTTTTTGTCTGTGCATTGCACATATACGATGGTATCGTCGGGACAGAAACGTGCCAGCGTGTCGATATGACTGTCTGTATCGTCTCCGGCCAGATAACCGTGCTTCAGCCATAACACCTGTTTCAAGTTGAATATTTCTTTCAGATATTGTTCCGTTTCTTCTTTTGTTTTTTCGTTTCGGTTGGGAGACAGCAAGCACTTCTCTGTGGTGAGGAGCGTTCCCTTTCCATCACTTTCTATCGAGCCTCCCTCTAAAATGAAATTTCTTTGGTAGACATATTCTCCGGTCAATGTCTTGCAGCGATAATATAGATTGGAGTTTATCATATTATCATAATTGGCGGCAAACTTCATTCCCCAACCGTTAAAGCAGAAATCCAACAAGAGCGGTTCTCCGTTTTCTTTCAGCATGGTAATAAAGGCGTGGTCGCGTGCCCATGTATCGTTAGTCTTCACGGCCGAAACGGTGAGATTCTTCACATTGCATCCGTGTTCATAGATTCTGTCCCCGATTCGAAGAGGCTCCGGGGCTACTACCAGCAAAGGCTGACGTTCCAAAATTTCGTAAGCTATATTAAGGAAGCAAGTATCTACTTCTTCCAACATATAGGCCCAATCAGTGTCTATATGGGTAGTGAAATAGCGGTCGTTGGTCTGATTGTATCCTCGTAAACGGAAGTCGCCGTTTTTGGTCAGCAGCCAAATGGCTTCAAAATCACCCACGAAGTTGGTGTTTGCCATTGCATTGTCCTTATAACCAAAATTGCCGTTAATAATCAGTCGGTTATTCAATAATCTGCCGGAAAGGACAGCTTCGGCTTCTACGTCTGTCCATCCTTTGTCTCCTGTGCTCAGGTTGGCGCCGATATTCCAGTTCTTATTGTCCATCCATTGGGAGAGCATATTATTGAGCTGACCGGATAATGTGCTGAAAGCTAATGAACTGGTGGCATTGGAGGACTGGTCGTTGTTGGCATAATCGTAGGTGTAGAATTTACCGATACCCAACAGATAAATGATTTGTGTATTCATTTGCTCTTCTGTGCTGGTGATGCTGCGCACCACATCGCGGTCCTCTTCCTTGACAGTCGGTAAGTCCAAGTCAAATTTAATATCGGGACTGGACAGGTTTCCGGTCAGGTTCATCAGGCAATTGACTTTCACGGTGCTTTGTCCCTGTGAAAGAGAAGTGTCGATACCTAAATCACTCAATGAGGCGGAGTTTACTGTATAGATTGCCTGGAGGTCCAGATTGGCCTGATAGGGGTCACCCGTGAAAGTGACTGTGCCGCCAGACTTCAATGTAAAATCTTTGCGAATCACTTCCTGCATGCTGAGTTTATACATTCCCTGGTCGATAATGTAGTTGCCGAACATCTTAAAGTCTCCTTTATTAAAGTAGTTCACCTGCAGATTTCCGTTGCCTGTCGCTGTAATATTGTCTCCTGCCACCGGGTCCATCACGATTTTCATGGTAGCATTGGGGGTAGCGTTAATCAGCATATTGATGCGCAAATCCATGGGAGGGCCCTCTTCCTCTTTTTCTTTCTGCACGTTCGAGTGATGATACAGATTGGTTTCCACATTATCATGGATACGTTTGGGGGTCTTGTCCACAAAGGTGATGAACTGGGTATTGGTAGCCTCTGTCGTGATACCTGTGATATAAGTAAAAGAGGTGTTGCGTCCTGTTGTCAGTGAGGCATCTACGGTCATGGCGTTGTTTCCTCCGTCCAATATGACGCTTCCCGAACCGTACACTCTGCCGTAGAAGGGCATATCGCCGGCTTCGTGGGTGTCATACATCAACAGATTATTGCCGCTGATATTAAAATGATACATCAGGTTCTTTAGTTTGGTGTGATGCAGATAGCCATTGACTATTCCACTGTTTCCTTCACGGTCGTACACATGTACATCGGTAAACAGTAGTTGCCCGGAGGAAATATGCACCGAATTATTGCGTATTTGGAAATAGGTATTCAGTACATCAATCTTGGTATCTATATTGGCACGTGCCTCTCCTTCCAAATCCAGATGTTTGAAGTCTCCATAGAGTCTGATATGACCGTTGACACGTCCGGTTAAATCGCTGAATATGCCTTCTACAAAGGGTTGGATGAGTCCGATGTTGGTACTGTCCGCTTTAATCATCAGGTCCAGCCCTTTCATTTTCGGAGATACATATCCTGTGACATGCGTAGCCGAGATGCCTTCTTCCGCAATCTTTGCATCAAGACGCACTCCACCCAGCTCCGCATCCCATACACCTGTGATATCAGCTTCACCCAATAGTGCTTTATTCAGGCAGAAATTATGTACATTGAGCCTGGTGTGCATGGCAGGTTCTTTCATCACCCCCTTCAGGTTGACCATTCCGGTGACCAGGCCGTTGAATGCTACATCGTCAAAATGCACTATATCCAGTACATATTCCAAATTGATATTCTTTAAATCGATACGGCAGGAGTCTTCCTTGCTCTTTGTCAATTTGCCGTCAATACGTAAATGCTGGTCTTTATGCTCAAACAAAAAGTTGTCGATATAGACACGTCCGGAGTCTACGGCGATATGCGAAGGATGTATATTCCAAATCGTATCGTTCAACACTACCTTTGTGGGCTTGATATTGATGTCAGCCTGTAAGATGGGGTGTTTTCCTTCTGTCTTATAGAATTGGGTCACTGCAGCGAATTTACCTCCATAAGTGACGTTTGTGTTATTTCCCCAATTGACGGTTGTCTCCAGCCGGTCGTTTTTGGCTTGGGTGTCGACGGTAAGGTTTACCATTGCACCACTGTTCATCAGCATACCGGTTCTGAGGGAACATTTGAACCAGTCTGACGGATTTTCGCAGATGAGTACCCCCGAGTCATAATGGGTGCCGTTATATTTGAAAGCCGGGAAATGCCCTTCGACGCGCAGCTTTTCTTCACGGTCGTTGAAATATCCTCTGACGGAGGCGGGGAATTCTAGTTCCAACGGTATCTGAAAGAGCTTTTGAAAGAATTCCGTATTGTCTACTCTGATGTCGAAATTGAAGTTATTGTGAGGAACCGGCATATTTTCGTTCAGCGTGAGCAGGGAAGGGATGTAGCGTTGAACGGTTTGTAATATACTGGCCGGAATTGTGTTATAAGAATAATCTCCGCGTATGACGGCCGTCATGAACGAGGAAAGCACTTGCAATTCCTTTTGTCCTTCTACCTGTCCTGCTGTAATGGTAAGGTTGTCAAGGAAGTAGTTATTCCCTTCGGGAGCGTTCATTAGCAAGCTGTCCAAACGGATTCTTCCGTTCATATCATCGATGGACTTTCCGGTAAAGTCTGCTGTCAGGTTCAGGGAAATGTCCGTATCTTTATATTTATCGGATAAATGAAGGTTGTTCGGCCTGAAGTTTCTGAGGGCGGCCTTCAAGTTGAATTCGGGTATGGCACATGCCACATTGAAGCTACCGTCTATCTGAACGGAGCCGTTGTCATCATCCATTGCCAACTTACCATTGAACCCTCCGTCTTTATACACGCCGTCCAGGGCTATATTCTCATATTTATATTGGCTGTATTCGAACGAAGAAATAGTTCCTTTGATATAAGATTCGGGATAGTGGTTTTTGTAGTTGAATCCTTTCAGTTCCACGTTGAAGTCCGCTGTACCGAATTTTTTTTCGTTGTCAAGCAGTTTACCCACATTCAGGTCGGCGCTGGCGATGCTTCCCGAATAGGTACGGTTTTGCTGTTCGTCGATGCTCATCATTACATCGGCTTTCACTGTACCTACACCTGTACGCAGAAGTCCCGTTACAATCAAATCGTGAAGGTATCCGGTGGCGTCACCGCTAAAACGTACATACTCCAACTGCTGAAACAGAGGGGGCACTTTTCCTGCCACATTGCTCATCACGGTGCTGATGCCTTCTTTATTCAGGTTTACGTTTGTCAGCTTGCCCATGATATACATATTTCTTCCCGCATCCCAGTCGGCTACGGATGCTTCTCCGTTAATCATCAGGCTGTGGTTGTCGGTCAGCCGCAGGGTAGGGCAGTCTATATTTTTCCCTTTGCCGGAGAAATCCATGTTGAAATGTAACGGAGTCTCGAATTTGGCCAAAGCCGGAACAAAAGGGGCTATATCTTTTAGCACGACAGAGGCGTTGACCCGCCCTTGATATTGCACGTTGGCTGTCAGTCTGGGAAGATTCGGCAAACTGTCGTAACGCATGGAAAGGCTGTCAATGCTTAAAGCAGAATTCGAAAGTTCGAGGGAGAAATCCTTTATATTCAGTTGCTTATTGTTGGCAGTGACTCTCATTGAGAACTTCTGTAGAGCGAAACCGCATTGTTCTTCAAAGCTCAGACGACGGATAGAGGCGTTCAACGAGTCATTGCGAAGCGCTTTCAGTGAAACGGTAGCTGCGAAATTCTTCACGGCAAGGTGACTGGTGTTGAACTGTCCGGGTGTCTCGGGTTCGGACAAGACATCATACGTGATACGTCCGCGCCTTATCAATAAAGAGTTGATGCGCAAGTTCAGATTCGTCTGTGTCTTCACCGTGTCTTTGGAAGCAAAGGCATCCAGTACAAATTGGTAGTTAGGGGGGGACTGAGGTGTTTCCCGCTTCATGTGGGCCGAGAAGCCGAAAAGCTGGACGCTGGTAATGGTGATTTTCCCTTTCAGCAGGGGGAGTATTTCAAATTTGGCGGACAGACGCGCCACTTTCAGCATTTCCGTGCCTTGGCGGTCTTCCAGCAATACATCTTCTACAATGATACGGTTCAGCAGTCCCATGTCGATTCTTCCCACAGAAACTTCCGTGTTGAGCACCTTACGCAACTCTCTCCCCACTATAAATGACAGTTTGCCCTGAACGTATGGAATGTTCAGAAGCACAATTATCCCCAGATAAACCCCAAAGAGAATACCTAGCAATATGCGGACTGTGTATTTAAGACTTTTACTTGATATCATTGTTTATTTTGGGCTAACAAAGGTACGAAATACGTCCGAAGTAGCCCAAAATAAACTTGGATTTTTACTTGTTTTTATGCAATCTTTTCAACTCAAACGAGAAAATGACACGGAAACAACCGATAATGAGGAAAGTAATGGACAGCATATAGAGCACAGTGACAGCTCCGAGGCCCGGTTGCCAAATGATAGCCATGGAACACAAAATGGCCAGAATGCCGAAGACCAGATACCAGCCCCAGTCTTTGGTGCCATAGCGTTTCAGGTCGGTGGAGTAACCGCAAAGGGTGAATCCTCTGAACATGAGCCAGAATGCGACGATAAACGGAATCAGTTCCATGCTTACCAACGGATAGAATACCAGGTAGATACTAATGCTACTGCAATGTAAAGCAGTCCCAGCAATAGGGACATCCACCAGTTCTTTACGGCGTAGCCCAAGCCACCAACTAATTCATTCATATTTGTTAAGTTTTAGGTTATAATTTCAACTAATAACGCCCCCTATACGAAAATGTTTGCCCATAAATACAAAAAAAGTATTTAAATAGCTGCACCTGACTTTTAGAACTCAAAAAATATTCCGAACTTTGCACGGTGAAAGCAAAAAGGTTTGCTTTATTAGCATTTTTGAATAAAAACTGAATAAAAAAAGAATGAAAGATAACAGAATTCCTTCTCCGTTTATTTCTTTGTTACCTGTATTTGTGCTTATTCTATTATTGTTTGCCACCATCCGTGTCTTTGGCAGCGATGCATTGGCAGGCGGAAGTCAGGTTTGCCTCCTTACGGCCACGGCTGTTTGCGTATTGGTAGGGATGGCCGGATATCGAAGGGCGTGGAAAGACTTTGAACTGGCTATTACAAACAATATAGCCGGAGTAAGTACGGCACTGATTATTTTGCTGATTATCGGTGCCTTGTCGGGGGCATGGATGATTAGCGGTGTGGTTCCCACATTGATTTACTATGGCATTCAGGTGATACACCCCCACTTTTTTCTCGTGTCTACCTGTGTGATTTGTGCCATTGTCTCAGTCATGACCGGCAGCTCGTGGACCACAATAGCCACAATCGGCATTGCACTGATGGGAATCGGCAAAGCACAAGGTTTCAGCGAAGGCTGGATAGCGGGCGCCATCATTTCGGGTGCTTATTTCGGCGACAAGGTATCCCCGCTGTCGGATACCACTATCTTGGCGTCTTCCGTGACAGACACACCGCTGTTTACACACATACGCTATTTGATGATAACCACTATTCCGTCATTGGTCATCACATTGATAATTTTCACTGTTGCCGGGCTGTCCCATGAGGCGACAGACACAGGCCATATTGCCGAATATATGCAGGCACTCGACTCCAAGTTCAATATTTCCTGGTGGCTGATGATTGTTCCCGTCGTAACGGGAGTCCTGATTGCCCGCAAGGTTCCTTCAGTCATAACTTTGTTCATCTCCACCACATTGGCTGCCATCTTTGCACTTATCTTCCAACCGGACTTGCTGCGCGAGATAGCAGGGCAGGGGGAGGCCGGACTTACTGCACTTTTCAAAGGAGGCATGGGTATGCTCTTCGGCGGCACCCAACTGGAGACAGGCAGTGCGGAGATAAACGAACTGGTAGCCACCCGCGGAATGTCGGGGATGATGAACACCATTTGGCTGATTGTCTGTGCCATGTGCTTTGGAGGAGCTATGACGGCAGGAGGCATGCTGGGCAGTATCACTTCTGTATTTGTCCGCTTCACCAAGAGACGTGTAGGAATGGTATCTTCTACCGTTGCGTCGGGATTGTTCCTCAATTTGGCAACTGCCGACCAATACATCTCCATTATTCTGACCGGAAATATGTTTAAGGATATTTATGCGGCAAACGGGTACGAAAGCCGGTTGCTGAGCCGTACCACCGAAGATGCCGTTACAGTCACATCGCCACTTATTCCTTGGAATACTTGTGGCATGACTCAGGCAACTATTCTGAGTGTGCCCACACTTACCTACCTTCCGTATTCATTCTTCAATCTGATTAGTCCGCTGATGAGCATCACGGTGGCAGTTGCCGGTTATAAGATAAAGAAGAAAATAGCCGGCTAAAACCTCATTGCGTCAGCATTGAAACGACAGATGTATTTCAATCCGTTTCAGACGGATTTTTATGTTCGTCACATGTGTTTTTAAGCGTATATTGTTGTTGTCTATTAGAGAAAAAATGTAACGCTACAAATATTTTCTTTGCACAGCCATTGCAGGACCAAATAAAAGTATTATTTTTGCAATTGATATGACCTCCCACGCTTCTCATAGAACAGCGCACCCGGGGAGGTCTTCGAGTTTTTATATAGTAGCTTCTAATAGAATTGACTGATAAAATTGATTATACAAAGAAGCCGTTGAACCTCGCCGAGCAAGTTGCACGGCTAAAACAACGGGGGCTTGTTTTTGATGATTTTTGCTTTATGGCATCAGTATGTATGCGGTAGTTGATTTTTGACAATTCACGTTTCGCTGACCAACCGAGCAGCCTTTGTTCTTCTGTCTTTAGCCGCTGATACTCCTTAACAAGAAGTA
>PPYE01585810.1_pt1 | contig 12379 bp, 9 predicted proteins | sample 1559881 | NCBI WGS metagenome assembly PPYE01 (sample SAMN08240022, study PRJNA423297) | Human gut metagenome, whole genome shotgun sequencing project.
TATCAATATCTACAGGTTTCAAGGTTCATCTGAGCCTATTTTTTATGCTCAGCTTTTTCATACATCACTTGACACTATCATTTTCTCAGTTCGCCTATTGTTTCTTTTAAACTCTTTAAATCTTGATCTAAGCTCTGATACATTTCTACATAATATGGATACAGCCTGTCATAAGCTTCTTCCCATTCTTTCACCGGCTGAATTATTTCTTTTACTTTTACGATTTTTTCGGCTGCCTTTGTAAGGTCCGGAAATACTCCAACTTTTCGTCCAACAATGAATGCGTCTCCCACCGGAACATCCCCTGATTTTTCGTCTAATAAATATACAGGAATATGAAGCATGGATGCCTTTATCTGAGCCCATGTACGGCTTTTTGCTCCGCCACCGCAAATTCGTAAACAATCAACGGCCGCCCCTGATTTTTTTACTGTTTCAAATACATGGCGAACAGCGTATGCCGTACCTTCAAATACAGAACGTATTAAATCTGCTCTGGTCATATCCATTCCCATTCCGATAAACATACCTCTTGCATATTCATTCCACAACGGCGCTCTTTCTCCTAACAAATATGGGAAGAATATCACACCATTTGATCCTGGTTCTGACTCCAATGCCAACTCATTTAAGTATGAATAAATATTTTTATCGTTTGCTTCGGCGTATGCTCTTTCTTCTGCTGCAAAAGTGTCAATAAACCATTTTAACGCCGCTCCACTTGTCTGAATTGGTGCATCAAATACCCATGGCATTCCATCAACTGCACAAGGTCTCGTAACAACCGGTACATCCGGCGCACTCTTAACATCACTTCCAATGAAAACGAGAGATGTTGTTCCAGATGACTCCCCACATTCCCCAAGACGACTGATTCCTGTTGCATGCATAGATGCCATAGCATCACTACATCCTGCAATGACTGGAACCCCTTCCTTTAATCCAGTTTCTTTGGCTGCTTCCTCTGTGACAAATCCGATAATTTCATCTACTAACTTTAATTCAGGAAGCATTGCTTCCAAATCAACACCAATGACATCTCCTATCTCCTTTGACCACTCCATTTTACTGATATCGAGACATTGCGTTCTTGTTGCCTGGTCAATATCAGATGTCATTTTTCCAGTCAGTTTATAGTTAATATAAGAACTTGCCTGTAAAAAATATTTTGTCTTTGCAAAAAGTTCCGGCTCATGGTTTTTAAACCATAAAATTTTGTTCGGAAGAAAGGCCACCGCCGGCTGTCCCCCTACAATACGGACAAATTTATCACTTCCTATGGTATCAACTATGTAATGCAATTCTTCTGCTGAGCGATTGTCCTGATACGTTAAAGCATTTCTGAGCGGTGTTCCATTTTCATCCAATGGAAGCATTGTAACTGTATGTGAACTAATGGAAATTCCTCTGATTTTCTTTATAACCTCAGATCCTGCCTGTTCTCCCAGACTTTTGAATATAGCAACTGTATTGCTCCACCACTCGTTTGCATCTTGTTCCTGCATGTCCGGACCAGGTACCAGAAATTTACTTCGTCTGCCTGCCTCTGCAACAACATCTCCATCTTCACTAAGTATAATCGCTTTCATATTTGTTGTTCCGCAATCCATACCTAATAAATAATTATCCGCTTTTTTCATTCCGCTTCCTCCAATGGTATTTAAGACTTTATATTGATTAACGTAAGAATAACAAATTTATTCTTCACACTCAAAAGGTCTTTTTCCTCTTTTAAACGGAAATATTTCAGATACCATTTGCCGCAATATAACGGCAATAACGTGTTTGTTTTCTTCTGTTTTTATTCATTATACTAGAGTTGTAAGAAGGTATAACAAATAAAGAAGGGAGACTTACTTATGAAAATGAAAGCAGCGTTAATGTATGGACCAAGCGATATTCGCGTTGAGGAAACAGACAAACCTATTTGTCCTGAAGATGGTCTGATTTTAAAGGTCATGTCCGTAGGTTTATGCGGATCCGATATCCGAAACTTAACAACTGATTCCAGAAAAGGAAACTACCCTTTTATCTATGGACACGAAATTGTAGGTTTTGTTGATGAAATCGGGGAAGAGCAAAAAAAATATAAAGTAGGCGACCGCCTGTTTTTATTCCCGGGAACCTATTGTATGGAATGTGATGAATGCATCAGCGGTCACAGTGAAAATTGTTCAAACACCGAGGTTGCAAAACTTGCAGGTACCGGAGGATTTGCCCAGTATGTTTCTGTATCCGGCGAAAAGATCCGAAGAGGAGGTATTTATGAGATTCCCGATGACGTATCTTTTGATGCCGCAAGTCTCGGAGAACCTTTAACTTCCGTATTTGCATGTCTGGAAAATGTAAAGGTTGAATATCCTGACACCTTAGTCATCATCGGTGCCGGTCCTATTGGATGTTTCATGGCGCAGTTAGCTAAAATCCGCGGTGCACAGAAAGTTATTATGATTGATTTAAATGATACCCGTCTGGAAATGGCCAAAGGCTTTGGAGTGGACATCACAATCAATAGTTCAAAAGAAGATCCCATTGAAGCAGTTCAAAAGCTTACAGGTGGAAAAGGAGCCGATAAAGTAATTTCCGCCACACCTGCAAACGCAACACAAACACAGAGTATCCATATGGTACGAAAAGGCGGTTTGGCTGTTTTCTTTGGCGGCGTTCCAAAAGGCTCTATGACCGAATTAGATTGTAATTTGATCCATTATAACAACATCTGGATTAAAGGTCACTTTGGCGCTTCCTACAGCCAGTCAAAACGCGCATTCCAACTTGCAATTTCTTCATCATTTCCAACAGAGAAATTTATTACACACATCCTTCCATTAGATAAGATCAATGAAGGAATTCAACTTACGCGTACGGGTGAAGCAATTAAAGTGGTTCTTCATCCATTTGACAACTAACATCGTATTGGTGATGCTCTTTTTTTTGCTCTTCAGACAGAACAAAGTTGTCAAGCCCCTCCTTCAAGAGGGGCTTGACAACTTTGAGCGCCAAATGCGATTTGACGAAGTCAAATGTTTTCCTTTCGCATTTTGTGTGCATCCTCGCGGAGCGTTTTTATGGCGGGCACCATAATAAAAGGTGCCGTCCCTTATAGTTTTTCTCCGATATCGGAGATTATTCTCCTTGAGAATCTAGTGCCTGTGCATTCGTTGTTGGCGTCTTGACACAAGCGATGATACCAACGACTACCAGTCCAATTGCTGAAACAATAAAACGGTTGGAAATATCATTTCCCATTACATTTGCCATTGCATTTACTACGTATGCTGAGATAAAGTTACCAATATTATAGGTTGCAGATACGATAGCGATTGCAAGAGAAGCCTGTGCCGCCGGAACCATATTTGCCGCAAATGTTACTGCACCTGGATTCCTGATTGCAAAACCAAAACCTACAACTAATGCTCCTATACAGATGACATAGAAATTTGTAGACACACCAACCATTGCGGTACCTACCGCCATCAAAAGAATCGCTGCACCAATAGTAAATTTCCTGAACTTTTTAACAGTTGTTCCTAACAAGAGGCCTCCTACGATACCTACAACTTGCATAATAGAAGCAACCGTACCAGCTGTACTTGCATCCCCAATTCCTTTTCGGTCGATGTACATAGCAATATTTGTATTAAATGTTGCAACAAAAATACCTGTGATTAAACATAAGACACCAAAATACACCATTTCATTTGAAATCCTGCTGTTTTCACCTTTTACAACTGCCGGTATTGTTTCTCCCTTAGGTACTGTAAACAGAATGATCAATACGATAGGTATCGTAATCAAAAATACGAGGTATCCTCGTTCCCATCCAGCCATAGCTGTTAATAAACCAGAACCTTTTGCGATAATAGTTCCGCCGATACTTACAAAAATTGATTGTAATCCCATGACTCTTGATTTTTCAAGTCCTGTAAAGTAGTCAGAAATCAACGATGAGCTTGTTACAACAACAAAAGATAAACCTACCCCGATTACAATACTTGCTACATAAAGCATCCATAATTGCGTATTTAATACTTGTGGTATCAAGGCTCCCACGAGCATAAGAATTGTACCAATTACTGCAATATTCCTTTTGGTGATCTTCGGTTCCAACATTGGTTCTATGAACATTGCCGGTAAAGTTGTCAAATTAATCAGGGTCAAAACAATCTGAATTGCTGAATCACCTGCCCCTGGAAAGAATCTTCCAACCTCCGCTAAAATCGGCGCCAATGCACTATTACACGCCATAGTCAACGACATCACCAACAATCCGGCAGCAATGAATTTTTTATTTTTTGTGTTTTCCATTTTATACTCCTCCTCTTATCTTTTCCAGATGTATTTTCGTTCTTCTCCATTTAAGTAAGCTAATATTTCCTGAGACATCATTTCACCAGACCATCCGTCCACATCTGTTGTTAACCCTGCCATATGTGGTGTACATACAACATTTCTCATCTGTAATAACGGATGGTTTGCCGGAACCGGTTCCTCCCAGTACACATCAATCGCCGCACCTGCAATGTCTCCGTTTTGAAGTGCTTCTACAAGGTCTTTCTGGTCAATGACTGCCGCACGTGCTGTGTTAATCAAGAAAGCTGATTTCTTCATTTTAGAGAACCAGTCTTTATTAACAGATGCCTTTGTATCTTCAATTACCGGAAGATGAAGACTTACCATATCACTCTTTGTGAGCATCGTATCCAAATCAACTTTCTTGGCGCCATCTGCTGTGATTACTTCCTCTGGCATAAATGGATCATATGCTAAAATTTCCATACCAAATGCTTTTGCTCTAACAGCAACTTCACGTCCGATTGCACCATATCCGGCAATGCCAAGCTTCTTTCCATAAAGTTCAAATCCAATCCCATAATCTGTGAAAGGATGGTTCTCATCTAACGGACCAAATGTTACATTTTTAACATCCGGAACATCATAGATATTTGCTTTCGCTGGTCCTGTATGTTCCCCTTTAGAAAGTCCTGTGGAACTAAGGGCCAGATTTCGTGCTGCCGCAATCATTAATCCCATATTAAATTCTGCAACGGCAACCCTGTTTCTTCCCGGTGTGTATGACAGTGGAATCCCTGCTGCCTTTAGCACTTCATTGTCAACTGTAACTGGTGTTCCTTTGGCAACTCCAATGAATTTCATTCCAGATTTAATCCATGTATTGATTGTATCCGCCTTTGCATTTTCATCTCCTAAAACAACGATCTCAAATCCTTTACATTCCTCACGGATCATCTCTTCTGTTACGTTTCCTTTTCCGTGTTTTAACTCTCCGGCCTCTGTAACATCACATAGCTTTTCAATTTCCTGTCTTCTCTTTTCAGGAAGCTGAGTACAAAGTACTAACCTTTTTTTCATCGTTTTCCTCCCAATATTCAGGTGATATAAATTTCGTCTTTATATTAAACACGTAATCCTGTATAATATCCTGTGTTGATCGCATCGTATATTTTTCCAACCTTCCTGCAGTCACCAAGGATATAATATTCGTCAACACAATCTGTAAGTGCATCCACTTTTTCAAATGGTGACTTAAAACCTAAGGCACATACAACCGTATCTGCTTCGATGATAATATCTTCTCCGTCCTTTTCACACAAAACTCCTGTGGAAAGGATTTCTTTCACCTTTGTATTCAAATAGCACGCTGCAGATTTTTCAACTTCTACCATAAGACCGCCTCTGTAAAATGAGTTTACTTCTTCTGCGATCTCTGATTTCATCTCGATAATCACACATTCTTTGCCTTCATGTTTGAATCCAACTGCACCTTCTGCCCCCACAAGACCGCCGCCAACAATAGCAACCTTCTGGCCAAGTTTTTCCGGATGAAGTTCCGCTTCAATAGCCATAACTACATGATCTGAATCAAGCCCCTTTATTGGCGGCCTTAATTCTTCCGATCCGATTGCCACCATAAGTGCATCCGGATGAAACGTTTTAATGTAATCTGTTGTGACCTCTGTATTCAGAATTACCTTTACACCCGCTTTCTTTACCCGGCTGCTTAAAACTTTTATCAGCTTTTGTACATCTTCTTTAAAATATGCAGCTCCTGCTGCATGAAGATTTCCGCCCAGCTTTTCTGTTTTTTCCACAAGTGTAACCTGGTGTCCCCGCCTGGCTGTTGTAATCGCGGCTTCCATACCTGCCGGTCCGCCGCCGACAATCAAAACTTTTTTCTTCTTTTCCGGCAGAGGTCTTTTATATCTCGCCTGCAGCTGCTCTCCCATAATTGGATTAACCGCACATTTTACCATCTCCAATTCACCAGTTGCACCAAAACATTCATAGCATCGAAGGCATGGTGTAATATCATCAGCTTCATCATTATAAGCTTTTTGTGGAAGGTATGGATCTGCAAGACTTGCCCTTCCAAGTTCCACAACATCTGCCATTCCAGATGCAATGATTTCTTCCATTTGAGCCGGGTCGTTGAGTGATCCCACACATGCAACCGGAGTTTTTACATGTTTCTTTACTTCTGCTGCAAGATATACATTAACTCCTCGTTTATAAAATGCAGATGGATGAGTTCGGCAAAACATATCCGGATCCTCATGATTTCCACATGAGACATTGATAAGGTCAACTTTGTCATCAATCATTTCCGCTACTTTCACACAGTCATCCATGCCCAAACCTCTATCGGTAAAATCATCCCCGGATATACGCGCTTCAATCGGAAATAATGGTCCAACTGCATTCCTTACAGCGTCCAATGAAAGCATGAAAAATCTTGCCCGGTTTTCTAAAGACCCGCCGAACTCATCGGTTCTCTGATTGAAAACGGGCGATAAGAATTGTGAAAATAACCAGCCATGAGCTGCATGTACTTGAACCATATCAAAACCGGTTTCCTTACAAAGCTTTGCAGCTTTTCCATAAGATTCAATAATTTCATAGATCAATTCCCGGGGCATCTCTGTGACATGTCCTTGCGGCATTTCAAAATCACTGGGACCATACGCAATATTTTCCTTGTCCACATCTCCGCCAACGCTGGCAAGACCTCCGTACATACCACCATGAGAGAGCTGGATGTTTGCATACGACCCTGCATTATGAATCAATCTTGCTGCCTCCGTCATGCCTTGTCTGACTCCAAAAGCATCTAGTTGAAGCTGTTTGTTATGGGATTTTCCTGTTGCAGAGTGTACAATCGCCTCTCCGTATGTAACTACACCTGCCCCGCCTTTTGCTTTTTCTTCTAAGTATGCTGTCATCTCCGGTGTAAAATGGCCATTTAAATCAATCATGCTTGGACTTGTTGGCGCACAGATGATTCTGTTTTTCATCTTTACATTTCCGACTCTCAATGGTGAAAATAAATGTGGATATCTTTTTCCGCATAGTTTCTTTTCTTCCATACTGTCTCCTTTTCTTATTACAGGGCTTTTTTCAAAATAGCCAGAACATCATCCTTTGTAACCCCTTGTTTCGGATTAAAATTAAGAACAGGTTCTTTCAATACATCGTTTGCAATCATATCGAAATCTTCTTCTTTGATTCCTTGTTCTGACAATGTTTTTATTTTTAATTCTTTTGTCAGCCTTAACAATTCTTTAGATAAAGAATATTTGTCTTCTTCTGGGTTTCCGCTCACCGGAAGCTGAATTGCTTTGGCAAGTTCGATCATTTTTTCAGGGCATGTATCTGCATTGTATTCCATAACAAATGGAAGTACCGTTGCATTTGCCATTCCGTGGGCCAAGTGGAAATGTGCACTTAAGGTATGTGCGATTCCATGGACCAATCCTAAGTTCGCATTAGAAAATCCAAATCCGGCAATTATACAACCGAGCATCATATTTTCTCTCGCATCCATGTTTGAGCCATCCGCAACTGCCTTTGGAAGATTCTCATGAAATATCTGAAGGCCTTTGATGGAATGATATTGGGTTAAAGGAGTTGCCATGTTAGAAATATAGCTTTCCACTGCATGTGTAATGGCATCCATTCCTGTTGCTGCCGTAACACCTGCGGGCATTGTTTTTGTAAATTCCGGATCCGCTATGACTTTGTCCGGAACCAGCTTGTTATCAATAATCACATACTTACATACTGCTTTTATATCTGTTAAAGCTACTACATTTGTAACTTCACTTGACGTGCCAGCTGTGGTTGGCACTGCGATCAATGGCAGTACTCCTTTTTTTACAAGGCCAATTCCGCCATACTGTCCAATTGGTCCTGGATTTGTCATCAAAATATTTACTGCTTTTGTTAAATCAATACTGCTTCCGCCGCCAACTGCAACAAAAACATCAATTTTATTTTGCAGTGCAATGGATGCTGCCTCTTCAACTACTTCGTTTGTCGGATTTGGAATCACTCCGTCAAATATGGTTACATTCACATCTGCTTTTTTAATTTCAGCTAATACTTTTTCAGAGATACCTGCCATCTTAACTCCGGCATCGTACACAACCATAACGTTGTTTGCTTCGTATTCTTTTAAAATCTCCGGCAGCGCCTTTGCGGCATTTTTTCCAAATACCACATTGCTTTTTACAAAAAATTCTTTTGCCATTTTAAATCCCCCTGACTCTAGACTGCCTGATCCGCTGCGATTAATGCCTGCATTTTATCAACTGCTTCCTGAGGCATTGGCTCAAAGTTTCCAAGAACTCTTGCATAATATTCTGTAACTGCCATTTCCTCTGTATATACGGTTGCTGACATCGCAGCTTTCATATTTTTTCCGCAGCAGAACATTCCGTGATTTTTAATAAGAACTGACTTTCCATCTTCTCCTAAAGCTTCCACAACCCGATCGGCAACTTCATCACTGCCCGGCATTGTAAATGGTACTACTCTGACGGGTACAAATTCACATTGCGGAGGTGTGGTTGCTTTGATCTCTTCTGCTCCCATAGCCATGATTGTTGCAAACATTGCATGTGTATGTACCGTAGCTTTTACATCTGGTCTGGCTCTCATGACTGCTGTATGCATTGGAACTTCAGAAGATGGTTTAAAATTCCCATCCAGCCATTTCCCGTTTAAGTCAACGATTGCAATATCTTCTAATGTCATTCCTTTATATGGAACTCCACTTGGTGTAATTGCAACAACATCGTCCTCGTCATCTCTTAATGCGATATTTCCTGATGTTCCTTTGATTAATCCTTGATCAACTGCATCTAAAATTGCTTCTAATACCTGTTCTCTGATTTTTTCGTACTTCATTGTTTGAATCCTCCTTTAAATTTGTATTTAAATCTTAGTCTATTGTAAGTTTATGCTCAAACAAGGATTTTCCGTTTTAAAACGGAAATTTTATTTATTTTATATACTAGTAATTTATTATTATAATAAAGGTAAAATATCCTTAACAATGAATTGTAATTCCTGTACAAGGAGGAAATTATGGAACACACTTCATTAACTTTGCGTCAAAGAAAACTGTTAAACTATATTCAACAAAAAACAGAATACGTAACTGGAGAAGAGCTTGCAAAACATCTAAATGTATCCGCCAGAACCATCAGAAATGATATTAACGAAATGAACCAACTCCTTGAAGACCATGGTATTCAAGTACATTCAAAAAGAAGCCGTGGGTATCTGCTATTTTCGGAAGACAATAACTTATTAAAGGAATTAAGCCAGACAGGGCGTTCCTTTTTATCGAGAGAAGACCGGATCCGGCATATTGCCTTTCGGCTTTGCCTTGCCGAACATCCAATTAATCTATATGATTTAGAAGATGAAATGTACATCAGCCATACAACCTTAGAGCACGATTTAGAAATGCTGCGCAGCAAATATATTCTTCCCTTCCCTCACATTGATTTTCACCGCGCCCAAAATACAATTTTTTTCGGAAAAGACGAACAGAAGAGGAGAGCCATTCTTAACAAATTATTTACTGAAAATTGGAATTATAATGCCCGGGGGAATACTTATTATCAGTATCAATATCTGGAAGAAGAAATTGTAAATTTGATTATGCCTATTACACAGAAATATCTTCAAAAATACAATATTGTTTTTGAAGATATTAATATGGTAATTTTGAATCTCTCGATTGCCATTATGTACTATCGAATGATTAACGGACATATTCTCACTGATATAACTGCTTTAGCTTATGAAGATGCCACCGCTGTTCATGCAGCCAAAGAAATTTTTGATGCATTGGAGAAGAAATTAAATTGCAGATTTCCGGAAGCAGAACGGCAAGAAGTATACTTACATATTTCTTGTGCACGGCTCTTAGACGCAAGTAAACTAAGTTTTGCAACAGCCGGGACATATTTTAATAAAAATACCCTTGAGATATGCAATCGCTATTTGCAAATCATCAAAGAAACTTATCATATAGACTTAACGGAAAATGAAGATTTTTTCATTACCATCCTCCAATTTTTCCGTTATATGTTTCTTCCGGTCCATCACTTCAATAATGTTGATATTCCCTATGATATTGCCCGCAGCAATCTAATTATTTCTTTTGAAATCGCTTTTTTGGTTCAGCCGCTTGCCGCCGAATACTATAAAAATTATTTAGATTATACCGAACTGTTATTTTTAGCTTTTTGTATTTCCGGAGCTTTATCTTATAACAATAGAACGGCGCCAAAATTAAAAACAGTTGTTATGTCACATTTAAATCTGTCTTCCACTTGGTATTTGAAACAAAAAATTCTGAGCAAATTTCAGGATTATCTTTCAATTACTGCGCTACTCCCTGTCTACATAAAAGACAGCTATGATTTTTCTAAAGTGGATTTGATCGTGACAACGATTAATAAAAATATAACAGAAAATAAAGATTGCCAAACGATTAGGATTTCCCCATTTCTGACCGCTCAGGATGAAGAAAAACTGGATGCTTATATTTCAAAATTACAAATCATACGACTGTGTTCTAACAGACTTCCTTCTATCCACAAGCTGCTTCAGGACGCATTTTGGCATGAACAATTAGAAAGTGATAATTATCTGGAAGTAGCGGAACTTTTAGCTGGAGATTTTATCCGGCACGGTTATGTGACCTCTGACTACATTACAAAGTTGTTTCAAAGAGAAGCAATTTTAACTTTTGCATTTAAACCCAGTATTGTTCTGATGTACGCTTTAACTCCAAGTACAAGAACCTGTCTTTCCATTGCCACAATGAAACATCGAATTCGCCGGAATGGATACAAGATTCGTACCATCATTTCATTAGCTGTCCGGCCGGAAGATACCACACTTATTTTCAGTTTCCTGAATCTGCTGTATGGAAATTTATTTGACATAGAAGAAACCAAGTTTTTAAAAACAAAACAAGCATTATTAGATTTTTTCTTGACATATAGTTCTGATTCTTAACATTTCAAAATCCAAAAAAGAGAAAGGAATATCCTCTCTCTTTTTTGGTTCAGATCCATTGCTATTTATTATTTGCCGGTTCCGGATGCTTTAGCTTATCCCACTTTCCTTCTTCCGTTATTGCTACAATCACAATGTTGATCAGGAAAAGGCATAAATATACTACGTACGCTCCTGTCAAACTGCCTGTAAATTTCATGACTGCTGCGTTCACCGCAAAATTCAGACATCCGATACAATAATTGATTGGAAAAATCACTCCGTTTACCTTTGGATAATCAAGTACTCCGAAAATAGACGCTGGAAATGACAGTGACATATTGGTGCTTCCTCCCAATGAAAAACCTACAATAATAATTGAAACATATACCAACGGCATCCATAATGACGCAAGAAGGTTACATAGAATTCCCGTCGCAAATACTGCACAATAAATCATACATGCCTTTTTTGTACCAAGTTTTGTATCCATATATCCAATTGCATAACTTCCAATAATCCCGACAAGCCCCGCGATTGTCATTGCCGATATTGCAACTCCATTAGATAAACCTAACGCCATATTTCTTTTTACGAATTGTGTAATGATACCCAAAAGTCCCAACGTAATAAATCCCGGAACAATCGCTGCAATCCACACCTCTTTGCATTTTAACATTTTAGGAATGGTCCAATCACTTACATACTCATCTTTTTCTGATAATTGTTTATACTCTGTTTCATAAACTTCCTTTGAAACATTATCCGGATACATACCCGCTTCTATCGGATTATCGCGCAATGTAATATACGCAAAGATTCCTAAGACAATGGCGGTGATTGCAAACAGTGAAAAACTTGTTTTATACTCTGCCACCGTTAATAAAAAAGTCATAAGTGGTGCTAAAACCGCTGTACCAATATTTGCTCCAATTGTACTGATTCCATTGACAACTCCCCTTTTTTTAGGGAACCAATCAGACTGCATTGGCCCTGTACATAGATAGAAGCATCCCTGTCCGCAGCTAACCATAATGCACTGTGCAATGGCATACATTACAAT
>PPYE01385535.1_pt1 | contig 12375 bp, 17 predicted proteins | sample 1559881 | NCBI WGS metagenome assembly PPYE01 (sample SAMN08240022, study PRJNA423297) | Human gut metagenome, whole genome shotgun sequencing project.
TTTGTGGTTATTTCAGGCAACCGTTGCCGTTTTTAAGCTACCTCTGGGTAGGGAGTAGAAAAACGCTGGAAGTTGACGAATAAACTGTCAGAGCACAGAAGAGAACTGCAACAATGATTTTCGGCGCGTAATCTTTTAACTCTAGGTAAAACTCGCATGAAATCATAATGATCTCTTCTATTTCCAATTAGAGACTTTCTGTCGGATGTCCTTGGCTGGCCCTTTCCATTTTTCAAAAAGGCAATATTCCTAATTTCCAACAACAAAGCTGCGAAATGAGAAAAAACAGGAGAAACCATTTGAGAAGCGAAAGGTCTTTGAAGAAACAAGCGTTCAGTACGCAGATAATCAGAAGAGCAAGCGTTAAAAAAAGAAGCAGGAAGGTAAACACACCTAACGGTGATTGAAGATTGGCTTCTATCTTTTCCCCTCAAATTTAAGCAGCCTGTGTTTGTCATTGCTTTTCCTTGTTCTTATTTTCAAAGTTCAAGCGGTTAACGCTTCTGCTCCGGGGCAGCTCAAATACTGCTTAATCTCTTTTTTTAATCTGCCGGTTTCAGCGTTACTTCTATCTAATTGAGCGAACTTCCAAGGGATATCGGGACGCAACTCTTCACAAGTTAGGTGTCCACGAGAAAGGTTGACCAATGTCAGGCAATTCTCGGGTGAAATTAAACGACGCCCGCAGATGTAAGAGTTAATCGTTGCCTTAGAAAGCCCCAGCTCGGTTGCTAAATACCGTCTAGGATCAGCAACCCCAGCTTCTTTTAGAAACGAACAATAGTCTTTCAAATTCATTGCTATACCTTTTTCTTGAACTCGCGACTAGCTAAGCGCGATCCCTGTTAATTTTTTCTTGCCTTAACTCGTAAATATTCCAAAGTTCATTCCACCGGAAGTTAGGCGCGAGTTCTTCACATGAAACGAGGTTGTTGGTGAATTTCTCTATTCTTGCGCAATGGTTTATAGGAATGGGCCGTCCATTTTTTAACCAGTCATAGACGTTCGCAGGAGTAATTCCTAAAAATTTGGCAAGGGCATACGGCGTCTTAGCTCCTTCAATTGAAAAATATTCATGTAGTTTCATATCGTCGGACAGTAGATCTATCAGCATATGTAATATTATAACATATCATATATCAGCTCAGTGAATCTCATATAAAAAACTTATCTCTGCTAATAAAGGAAGAAAGGAAAATATGGTGGAGAGAACATGGAAACGGTCACTGAAATAAGGCGCCAAAACCTTAATTTTTTAATAGAGCAATACAAAACAATAGCTAACCTTAATTTAGCTCTAGGCCGACCACGTCACGACTCTACCTTGAGTCAAATTCGGAATCAGGTAAAAATCAATAAGAGGCAGGGGCTTCGTTCTATGGGTATTGCTATGGCACGAAGTATTGAAGAAAAATTACATCTCCCCGTTGGCTGGATGGACAAGATTCACGAGGACAAACTCCCAATTCCGGCCAGACAGGAAGAGGATACGACCGACCCAATTCCGCTCTCAGAAATACAAAAAATAACGTCAATTCCGGTATTTATTCAGCCTGAAAAAGATCTCTCCGGCAACTGTAATCCTAAACTTAAAGGAGAAATTCAATTGCCTAATATGATGATTGATCAATTTTCAGAAGGCGGAGAGCATAATCTTCAGGGCTATATTCCAACTGAAGCTGCAATGTTCAAAACTCTTCCGCTAGGCTCAATTGTTCTGGTTGACACGAACGTAAAAAAATATATTGGTGATGGTCTTTATTTCTTACTCATCAACGGTTTCTATAAATTTCGAAAAATTACCCAGTTGATCAATGGAAACTATGAGATAGAAAGTGATGTAAAAAAAGAAATTGCAGAGGAGCTCAACTCGATCAATTTTATTGGAAAAGTTACCAATATCTGGTTAAATGTGAAGGTCTAGCCCTATAAGCATTGCCTTTCAATCACCTTTGAACCACCCTATTTATTCACCAAAATGTGCTAGGCGGCCCTTTTTGCAATCCTTAATTTGTTGATTTACTTTGGTTATATAAGGGTTAGCCTGTTGCGAAGAAGCTTTCTTGTTAACCTTGAGGTTAAGGAACTTATTAGCAATGGCCGTAAGTTGTAAAAGCTGACAATCCTCTCTTCTTAATTGAAAATTGTCAACAACGTTTGCCAGTTCTTCGAAAGATAGTTGTTTTGGGTCTGAGGGAAGTGCAGCTATGCAGTTAAAGGAAAAGCATAAAGAGGCAAGTAGCGAAATTTTCAAAATAGTGTTCATGAGAAGCTCCTTTAAAGATACAAAATAATTATATCAGCATTTGCAATATTAGCACATCTCATATAAACTAATCTCAATATTGATTTATTACAGTTTTTGTCCTTACAGCAAAAGGTTCTTATGTAGGGTCAAAAAGGTTCAACTTATATGAGACTCTATCAACTGACATTAGAAGACTTTACAAGGGAATTTTCATCGCTGCCAGATAAGTACAAGATTCTCTTATTTAAGTTACAAACCTCTTACTGTTTTAAAGAAGAACCATTAAACGAATTTGAGATAGCAGGCATTGCAAATGCTGAAATTCCATTGGACGAAAACATACTACGTTTTTTAAATAACTACTTCGTTCAAACCAAAGAAGGGCTATGGAAGTCTCCTTCAGTGGACAGCCAGTCAGAACAATTAGAGAACTTAATCGAAAAAGAAGTTCAAAAACGAGTCGCCCGAGCTCTGGCCGGAATGAAAGGGGGCTTGAAGAGAGTTCAGAACCTAAAGGCCCGAAGCTTGCCGGTTCAAGTTGAAGATGACAGTGATGCAATCGTCGGCCAAGCAGAAATGCAGCAATATCCTGACGAGGAGGCTGCTTTCAAGCAAATGTCAAGCAAACCTCAAGCAAATAGTAAGCAAAACCCAAGCATAGACCAAGCAAACTTCAAGCAAAGCACAAGCAAAACCCAAGTAAACGATTACCAAAACTCAAGCGACTCACAAGCAAATGCCAAGCAAATTCTTAGCAAAGGGCAAGCAAATCTCAAGCAAATGCCAAGCAAATGCCAAGCAAACGGCAGGCAAATCTCAAGCAAACCTCAAGCAAACACCAAGCAAAACCCTAGCAAAGTTGTAGCAAACTCAGATTTTGCTACGGCTAAAAAATCTCAACTCGTTGATTTTCAAGAAAAACATAAAAACTTATCTAATGCTCCCGAGTTTGAGCCGGAAGCCTGTCCGTCCCTCACGCACGTATGCGCGTCCGATAATCCGATTAATCCGATATCTGATAATTTTTTAATTAATAAAAAAAATAAAAATAAATCGGAATCGGTATCGGAATCGGTTAAAGAAAAAACTGAAAATTTTAAAAATCAAAATTCGCGCGAAAAATTCTCAGCCGGAAAAATTTGGACGCTTCAGGAAGCCCAAACGCTTCTGGTTGATTCCGGGTTAGACCAAAAGTTTCTCGAAGCGTGGGTTTCGCGCTCAGACAGAAATCAAACCCGCTTCAATGCGCTTTTTTCCGAGGTTCTTCCACGGTTCGATCAAGAGGCTTTTGACCAGCTGATTGCCAGATGCAAAGAACAAAAACGTTCTGAAGGGGCCATGTTTGCGGGGTCAATCGCTTACGTTATCTCCGCACTTGAACGCGAACCCGTGACGGTAAAAAAACGATCGAAGAAAAGAAGTTCTGAACGCGATTACACGGAAGGGCTGATACAAAACCCCGACGGGTCTTGGAGCCCCGACCCGAATTACGTTCCGAAGAAACAGAAGTATTCGGACAGAGACTGGACGGAAGGGTTAATCAAGAATCCCGACGGCTCCTACAGCCTTGATCCGAATTACGAACGCTAACCCCAACGATTACTAACCCAAGGAACGCCATGTCATCTGATACCGATAACGTCCAAAAGACTTTCAAAACCTGTCCGGTTCACGGTACGTCCTACGTGTACTCCATAACGGATGCCTCAGGGACGCGCTACACAAACGGCTGTCCGCTTTGCGAAGCAGAAAAACGCTGTCAGGCCGCGTTCGGCCAAGCGCTGATACCTGCCAGATTCACAGATCAAACCTTTGAAACCTATGAAGTGACGAACGACGGGCAAAGGGCCGCAGTAACCCTTTGCCGAGACTTTGTGAAGCGTTTCGGGGATTACCGTAAAACGGGGCACGGACTGCTTCTGACCGGTCGCCCCGGAACCGGAAAAACGCATTTGGCTTGTTCTTTGCTGAAAGAGATTATTGCCGGAAAGAAAGCAGCGCTTTACACGTCTTTGGATCAAGTCTTTACGGCTGTGAAAGCAACATGGAACTCGACGGATGATTCTCAGAAAAAGTACCTTAAGAAGCTGGCCGGGTTGGACTGTTTGGTTATCGACGAAATCGGTACGAATCGCGAGATTTCTCCGAGAGAAAAAGATCTGTTTTTCACGATCATCAATGACCGTTACGAACAATTAAAGCCGACCATCCTCATTTCCAACCTTTCCTTGCGCGGGGAGGATTCCTTGGAAGAGTTCATGGACGAACGCACAGTAGATCGGATCTTTGAGACAAACACTTTTGTCGTTTTCAACTGGGAAAGTTACAGGGGGACAAAATGAAATCAGGACTGCAGAAAAAGTCCTTGGACAGGTTCATTTATGAATCAATGGGAGAGAAACAGTATTTGATTTCTTGTCTGGACGACGATCTCTTTAAAAAAGCGCTCAAAGGATTCCGAAAAGAATGGCCGGAAATAGATTCAAGAACAAACGGATTCCGGATGTGCCTCGAAGCGCTTCAGGCTTCGGAATTATTCACTGAGATTTCTTTTATCGACCTGCACGGAACAAAATTTCCGCTGTTCCGCAAAAAACAGTAACCGAGACAGTCATGCCGAACAACCACAGACAAAAAACAGCCGGAAGCCCCGAATCGGGACTTCCTGCGTTAAACCTCAACGCAGCTGACGGTTATGAAAACCAACTGTCAGCGACCGCCGAGATAATCAACACTAGCAGCGCAAAAGGCACCGCAACTTTAACTTTAAAGGTAAACCCTTCTCTGTTTACTTGTGTTAATATCTCTACGGAGATTAGCGAGTTCTTCGACTGCATCGCTTCTACTCCAAGTTTTGACTTCGGCTCGACTGTTCTCAGCAGTTGGGCCGTTGCCGTTTTACGGGGTCGAAATGAACACCCGTACCGCCTTTCATCCCTTTCAGGGAATCCCCGGCGAGAATTCATTACCGGCAACGTTTCGGTCTGCCAAACAGAAAGTCAAGAGTCACTTGGATTTGAGCGAGAGGCCTACGTAAGTTCGCGGCTCCGCGCGAGGAATTTTACCCGAATGCGGGAAGAGTTGTATGCTCCGGAAAAAATGCCGGAACAAAACAACCGTCCCGGCATCGAGCACTATTCCTTAATTAAAAACAATAGCGCTGCTGCTCCAATTACGGCCAAGGAGACAGAGCCTTCAAAGTTGACAACAAAGTCAGCTCTGACGGATAATTCCCTCAACACGATAAGGAGCAGAAGTAGTCGTACTTGTTTACGTTTCACGACTAATCTCCTTGTTCAAGGGCTCGGCGCTTGTCCAAGGCGCATCGAGCCCTGTGTTTTTCTTCCCTTAAGAAAATTAGAAGATTTCATCTCAAAAGGGGCTTCTGCCTCCCTCTCGGAAAGCATTCTCTATAGAAAAACCAAGGCGCTTAATCCTACACGTTTTTCCTTTTCAAAGGAGGTGGAATCATGCGCCTGATTCAATCTCTAAATAAATCATGGAAAAAGATCGACTGGCAAAAGGTTCTTTCGGGGCAGATTGAACCGCTGCCGGAACAATTTAAGGTCGTTCGTTTAGCTTACCGCCCCGAAGGAGCGGACAAAACCTATGAGACACGCGGGTATTGGACCGAGACATTTAGCAGTGATGTAACTTTTACCGTTGAGTATGAGGGCGGTTTGGTTCACCCGGTGACAACGGAAGTTGTGGCTTGGCGACCTCTAAATATAAAACCCTAGGAGAAAAACATGACAGCACCCTTTAATCCGGAAGAACTTTGCGATCAGACTTTGATCGGTTCAATTCGAATGCTGATGAAAGATGATTCAGTCTTTCCTGAAATCTTTTCAGCGGCCTTTGAGAATCGAAATGCCAATAACTTGGTATTCAGTATCCCTTCAGATTTAAGCATCACGGGCAAACAGATAGATGTGATTGCAGATAGAGCGCACCTTCTTAAAGAGTCACAGTACCGGCCTCACGAATGGAATGCATGGCCTGATGTCATACCGCCCAGACTGGATACTGAACCGGCCATTAACGGTGAAACCAGAGAGTGCGATTATTGGTTGGTCAAACTGAAAAACGGGTCATACCGTACCGGAAAAATTACCAAAGATAAATACTGGGTTCGGTTTGAAAATCAAATTGCTGCGTACAGAGAGTTTTCACCGCGCCCGGCTGAAGCGGTTTTGGAGAATCAAACGGAGCTCGATCCCGGCGGCTGGAATGCATACCCGAAATTTAAACCCGACTCGGAAGAGGTTTACGAAGTCATGCTAAAAGGCGGCTTGCAAAGAAGCGCCGGATGGAAAAAGGGAAATTGGACATTTTGGCCTGAAGAAATCACAGCTTTTAAAAAGATCAATGATTAACAAAAGGGGGTACCATGAAAACACTAGCTATCATCAATGAGAAGGGCGGCGTAGGCAAGTCATTTATCGCCACGCAATTTGCGCTTTTCTGTCGTTTCAAACTCGGCAACCGAGTTCTTGTTGTCGATTTGGATCAGCAAAGAAATACAAGCGATATTCTGATTAACTCAGGTTTATGCGTTCCGACCGACACAACCGCCGGTTTAATCATGAAAAACGGTGGATTAGTAAAGGCAGAAGAGCCCTTCATGGTCATTCCCGGAGACGACAATCTGCTTGAGTTGGAAAGCATGAGGGATGCCGCAGGAATCACACAAAATCTTTATTCGGCATTGGACGCCGTGAGTGACAATTTTGACCTATGCATTATTGATTGCTCACCGAGCGCCGATGTTCGTCAGTTGATTGCACTAAGCCTGAGCACCCATTACCTAATCCCCTTTCAGGTCAAATCAGAATCTATCAGTGGGGTCGAAAAAACTTTAGCGCGCGCAAAAGTTATTCAGGAGAACGTGAACAATTCCTTGGAATTTTTGGGGCTGCTGATGAGCATGGTGAAGATGCAGGGCATTCAAAAGAAAAACTTTGAATGGGTTATCGAGCAAACCCAAAATCTGCTTCTGAAGAAATACGAGCCGAAAACCGGAAAGTTTGAAGGCGTGTGCTGCATCTATGACAGAAGCGAATACACAGCTGCGCAGCAGTTTTGCCGTCCCGTATTTTTCAGCGAAAACGGCAAACCAAGACGCGAAGCGCTCGAACTGGCAAGAGTTTGGGTATCAATATTTAAGCAGCTCGGATTAACGCCCCAGAAACAAATTCAAATTAAGAAATCCGAAGACAGTGACAAATTGGCAGCAGTTGATGTTCAGCCTGTTGCTGAACCTTAATAAGGGAAACGAAAATGGGATTAAATCTGAACTTAGGCAATATCAATAAAGCAGCCAAAGATTTTACGCACAGACGTTCAGAGGCATCTGATGAGACAATGCGGGATGTCGAGGTAGAAGTTATTAAAGCCGATCCGCAGCAGCCTCGTAAAGAGTTTGACGAGGATGCTTTAAAGGAACTCGCAGAAAGCATTAAAACCCACGGTCTTATCCAGCCGATTGTCCTGCGCCCTTCGCCGGACAAAGAAGGCGAGTATTACATCATTGCCGGAGAAAGACGCTTCCGTGCGGTAAAGCTGAACGGTGACAAAACAATCCGTGCAATTGTCAAGAAAGCGTTCAAACCGGAAGAAATCGGTTATGTCCAAATGGCCGAGAACGTTAAAAGAGCAAATCTAAGTGTGGTCGAAATCGCAGAGTTTATTTGCCGACAGTTGGAGGCCGGTGATAAACAAGCTGAAGTAGTCGAAAAATTGGGTTTGAATAAGGCTATCGTTTCTCAATATGCCGTATGGCCGGAATTGCCGGAATGCATTAAAGAAGCGTTAACCTCAAAAAAAATCGGTAGTATTCAGTCTGCTTATGCCCTTTTCAAAACTTGGCAGGAATATCCCGAGGAGACAGCGAAATTTGTAGCCGAAAACGAAAAAATCAGTCAAGCGGAAGCCCGAAAGTTTGAACCAAAAAGTTTGTACGTACAAACTTTTCAAGACCAAGAAGCCAGATCTCAACCGTCTGACCAAGAGCTGGATGATCCGGTTTCGGATGCCTCAGTTTCTCCTGTAACGGGACATAATGCAGACTCGGAAGAATCAGAGGAAGAGTCGAAAGGGGCTGATTACGGATCTGAAGAAGCCGAAGCAGGTAACTTAGAAGAGGGCCAGAAAGAAGAGATTGAAACGCCGGAAGAATGCGCTTCAATCGACAATTATGAAGAAAAGACCACAACTGACGAGGAAGAGCGTCTTGACGTATCTGAAGAACTTGAATCGACAGCGGATGATTTTTTGCAGGTGCAATCTGAAGAATCTACTTATAAGAAACCCGTGATCCTTTGTCTGTTAGAAGGCAGAGAATGCGAACTGCTTTATAAGAAAAAAACGTTGGACGGGTTCGTTGTTGTGAAATATGAGGACGGTACGGAAGAAGAAGTTCCGGCTGAAGACGTGACGTTAAATCGCATCATAGAAGCTTGATAAAAAGGGGCCTAGTGCCCCTTACTCTCGGTATGAATAAAGATAAAACATCAATGAGTGTATGGCTGACGCAGGAAGAAAAGAACATCTGGAAGCAGCTTGCTGAGCTAAACAATATGAATCTTTCTGCCTACACCCACTTTGTCATAAAAGAAGTCATAAAGGAGTCTCTTAACCTGCCGGAGCTGAAAGTATCGCTTGATGTTGAAAGAGATAACAGCGAAGAGGATAAGCTCCCAATCAAGCTCCGAATGACAAAAAGCGAGCTGGAAGCCATTAGGAAATTAGCGGCAGTCAGAGGACAAACCCGTCAGGCACTAATCGTATCGGCCGTCAGAGAATTTCTTTTGAATAAATCCCAAATTGATCCGAAAGAGTATCGGTTGATATCGGACTCCACTCTTTCACTGAATCGGATCGGCGTGAACTTGAACCAGATAGCCAGAGTCTTGAATGAACAGAATAAAGAGGGAAAATTAAATCTTTCGGACGTTGCTGGGATACCAGCGGTCTTGAAACAGCTGAATCAAAAAATAGATCTGCATATCAAAGAGATTGATGAATTTCTTTCGCAGCACAAAGATAGATTAAAAATAAGATCAGCGGTAAAGAAAACGGAGAAGGAAAATGAATGAGTCAGTCAAGAAGTGGCTTGAAGAAAAGCGGGCCGAGCTTGCCGGGCGCCGAGATGTCGCTATTTTCATAGAAGCCAAGGACGTTTTGGACGCCATAGAGCAGCTGAGCAAACCTCGTTTATTTTCCGACTCTCGTTTGGTAGAGAGTCTGCGCTGGCAGTATTCAGAATGCGAAACCCGAAAGCAATTTTTGAGGAAAGTGCTCACTGAGCAATTCAAATTTGTCGGGCCGGATGCGAATTGCCCGGAGCCGCAAAATACGGACTCTCAAGTTGAAAGAAGAAGAGCCCGAGAAACAAGATAAAATTAGCCCCAAAACGCAAGCATGGATGGCTCTGCTTGACGGACTTGTAGGGCTAGATGTTTAGAGGAACCGCCGTGTACGGACCCGTATGCCCGGTGGTGTGGAAGGGTGGCTTATCGCCACCCCATCCGATAGGCTATAGATTACTTAGCTTTGAAATGACGCAATTGTTCATCACCGAACATAGCGGTCATCGGGACGCCCTTAGAGTCGATCATACCGCGGTGCATACCAGCGGAGTTCATCGGGAAGGCGAAGTTACCCTTAGCGTCGAGAATAATCATACCGCCCGTGCCCTTGATGTCACCGATTTCTTTGATCACTGCGTCACCAGCCTTTTGAACATTTTCACCTAAGTGCGTGTAACGGGAGTGAACATTGTAAGCGGCAGACGTACGGATGAACATTTCGCCAGAACCCGTTGCAGATACTGCTACGGACTTATTATTAGCATAGGTACCAGCACCAATCACAGGACTGTCACCGATGCGACCATAGCGCTTATTGGTCATACCACCCGTGGAGGTACCTGCTGCAAGGTTACCGTCTTTATCTAAGGCAACAGCACCAACCGTACCATACTTATAGTCATACATTAACGGATCAATGTAGAGCTCTGCGTTGGCAGTCTTTTTCTTTGTAGCGCCATCGTGGTCAAGAATAACTTGTTCTTTTTCTTGAGCTTTCTTGAGCTGGTCATAACGGTTTTGCGTGAAGAACCACTTCGGATCAACCGTTTCTGCACCGTTTTGAGCACAGAACTTTTCTGCGCCCTTCGTCGCCATCATAACGTGAGGAGACTTCGTGCGAACGATGTCTGCACAATTAATCGGGTGCTTAATATTGGTAACACCAGCAACGGCACCTGCCATAAGGGTCTTACCGTCCATGATAGAAGAGTCAAGTTCGTTCTTACCTTCATTTGTGAACACAGCACCACGACCAGCATTAAAGATCGGATTGAGTTCCATTTCGTTGATAGCAGCCTTCACTGCATCAATAGCCGTACCACCGCTAGCTAAAACTTTGTTACCAGCAAGAAGGGCCTTTTGGAGACCTGCATGGTATTCAGCTTGTTGTTCAGGGGTAAAACGGTCAGCAGTAATGTTGCCGGCGCCACCGTGAATAACAAGGCGATACTGTGCGTCAGCGGCGTTTGCAGCAACTGCAAACGTGAGACCAAGAGCCATAGCAAGAAGTTGTTTCTTCATGTTCAATCCTTTGCATTTACTGAGTACTAATTTGTCTTGCAAGATCAGCAAGATTCGACGATTATAAAATTTGATTAAGAATACTCCTATTAAGGTTTACTCTTACTTTTTACAAACCTCAATTTTTTAAGGAGAAACGAATTTAACAAAACTGAATTGGTTGCAGCCGTTGCCGAAGAAACCGGAAAATCCAAGGCCAACGTCAAAGAAATTTTAGAGGCTCTTATAGCCCAAGTGGTCAAAACGGTAAAGGCCGGAGATGAAATCGCGTTGATCGGTTTCGGTACTTTTAAATCTGCCGAACGTGCTGCTAGAACCGGACGCAATCCGGCCACCGGCAAAGAAATCAAAATTCTGGCTTCTATACAGCCGAAATTTGTAGCCGGGAAAATGTTCAAGGACGCACTTAACGGGAAATAATTCATAGAAAGTACCATAGTCAAAGGGCCTCTTCGGAGGCCTTTTGACTTCTAGGGTGTTTTCAAAAAGTTGGTTTAGACCAACTGTTTAGCTCTTACAGTTGCCCACAAGCCCTTGCACGCAACTAGAGGAATTTAGTTGTGAAAAGCAGAATCAAAAAATTTTTGTTCCAGATTACATCCTTTTAGGAAGGCCTCAGTCATTTTATTTTTCTCCTTGTCCTTAAGTTTTACTGCATGCTCGTTCAAAAAACCTCTAATTTGATCTACGGTTTTCAGATACTGTGGGTCCCCTAGACCTTCCAACCATGAGTGATAGGGATTCTCAATTAAAATTGCTTTCGCTTGAATCGCTTTTCCAATTTCTCCGTAAACCCAAAAACAGGGGTAAACAGATGCTAATCCAATACTAAAAGAACTATTACGTACTAGATTTGATTCGAATTGAATGTACTCAGAGTTCTCCATACAAGGTTTAATGATAGTGGGAAATTTTTTCTTACCAATGTGCTCGTATAGTTCTTTCGTATACTCGACCAACGCAGTCGCCTCTTTAGAGCTTTTCCTCAGAAAATCAGATTCTTCTCTATTTGATGTTTTTAATGCAAGGTCTGAAAGAACATCTGCGTAATTCTTCAAGTACAAAGCATTCTGTTCCAAATACTTTAGGAAAACTTTCAATGGAAGGTTTCCAGAAATAGCTGATGGAATAAAACCTTTATTTATTATTGAACGAACAGTTTCTAAAGCACGCTTTTCAGCTTCTTCAGTCCACAACTCTTCGGAGCGCACAATATTCGGAATTAACATCGTTAGAGGCAAAAGTAAAAACAAATTTCTCCTTAACATTTTTAGACCTTGGTAGATATGAATCGAAAATTGTATTCCTTGTGTACAGGCAGAGACCTCACACATCGCACATAAAAATTGTTTTGAAGTAAGTGTTTGCACGGTCTCCCTACTAGACAAGTTAGTTTTGGCCTCTCTGTTCAAAAAGTTTGTACGTACAAACTTTTTGGCCCTTGCAGTTGCCCACAGCAAACCCCGGTCGCTACAGCCAGTGTTGGACCAAGCGCTTCCTTGGGGAAAGTTATGG
>PPYE01258134.1_pt1 | contig 12374 bp, 7 predicted proteins | sample 1559881 | NCBI WGS metagenome assembly PPYE01 (sample SAMN08240022, study PRJNA423297) | Human gut metagenome, whole genome shotgun sequencing project.
AATGTCCTTTTTCATACCCATCACAATCAGCAATAGGCATGATTACAAAACAATTTTTATTTTCTCCTTTTGACATATCTTATTAAATTAGATTACAAATATAGCAAATTCCTTTGAATATGTATTATATAAAACAAGCCTTTAGATAGCATTATAGCTACAAGGCCTAAAAAACTGATTTAACAAGACATATTATAAAATTTTGTTATCATGGTCTTTTATTTTCTTTTGAATTTTCAGTTACTTGTTTTCCGCACGAGGATGTTTCAAATGCGTGTAGTTTGCAATGGCAGGATTTTCGGGTGGAATACGCTCAAACCCGTTTGAGGAAGATTCCGCCCGAAACGGCTCTGCAGCCCGACCTTGCCAATGACGTCAGAGCCACACGCTACCTTTGCATCCATACATCGGGAACAGGTGGCTGACGGGAGGAATATCAGCTATACCACAGGTTGCCACCATTGCCATAAGAAACCAACAATGTGACCGGATTTCCTTTCTTGGTGGCGCAGATTTTATTTATTACGAACCGCCTGAACAAATGGGTTTCCTTACTGCATATCCTGAATGCAATGGCTATAATCATTTCAAGGCTGTAAACGTCATAACTGATACCATCGGGTTGCCTGATATATCGCATTGTATCGGCTTCGCTCAACTCCTTGTTCTTGTAGATTACCCGTATCGCCTTTCGGATGTCGCACGAGAATACCCCGAACAGGTCGGCTATTTCAAATTTGGTCATCCATACAGGTACAGTCGGTATGGTAACTGCTCCTGTTTCACTGATTGTAATTATTCCTCTGTTCATAATGCGTTTATTATTTGATGTTTATTCTCTGTTTTATTTCTTTTCGCCAGCCGATATTTTCTTTCTGCGCTCCATCAGTTTGTCCATATCCTTGGAGATTTTATCATCGGTTATCCGTGCATATCCTTGTGTCGTCCTGATATTAGAGTGTCCCATCATCTTAGCGATACTCTCAATCGGAATGTCCGCAGAAATCAGGAATGTTCCGAAGCTGTGCCGACTTTGATGATAGGTCAAATTTTCCTCTTTCCCTATGGATACTCCCAACTCGTGAACCTCAAACCATAGGGCATCACGGTTGGGAAGAGGAAACACGGGCTTCTCATCATCAGTTGTGTTATACAACGACAATATCTGCTCCGCTATGGGATGCAAGGGGATGAACGCCTCCACCTTTGTCTTCTTGCGGTTGATGCGGATATACCGTCTGCCCTCTGCATTTGTCCCGATATGATGGGGATGAAGAAGCTTGATGTCCACATACGCCAGCCCGGTCAGGGTCGAAAAAATAAAAGCCCGTCTTGCCAGTTCCATCCGCCTGTCATACATCGGTGTGGAAAGTATCTTCCTGAACTCCTCGCGGCTGATGTACCTGTGCCTTGCCTCCGGCTTTGTCTCATACTCCAAGTCCTCGCAGGGATTTACACGGATAATCTCCTTGTCGACTGCAAGGTACAACAGCCGGTTCAGCCAACACAGACAATGGTTGGTCTGTGAAACCCCGAAGTTCTTGCATTTCTTCAAGTGGGCTTTGTAGGACTTGCCGAAATCCTCCGTCACTTCTTCAAGAGGAAGATCTTTTCTCCCGATAGACGCTATAAAGTCCGTCAGGTACTTTTGGTAGTACATTGAAGCCCGATAGGAGGATGTGGAACCAATCTCTTCGGAATGCTTCTTCAACCGCTCCCGTTCCCATTCACCCATCTGCAGAAGGGTAGTCGGATGAATATTATTCAAGGATATATGGTTTTTCAACATCTCGGCACTGACCACGCCTTGCGATTTAAGTATCTCGGCATAGGCTTCCTCCGTCAGACGCAGGTATTCCCGTAAGCGGTTGTTCTCCCTGATGGTCTTTATCTCATTCTTCTTGCCGTTCCAATCTTCGGGGCGGCAATAGATACCGGTACTTATGGCGGTCTGCTTGCCGTCAATGGTTATACGGCAGAGTACGGCGGTCGTACCGTCAGCCTTAATCTTGCTGCGGTTGATGTATGGCAATAATGAAAATGTGCTTCGCATATCGTTGTTGGATTTATAGGGTCAGTTTGAAATCTTGGGTCGCTTCTATGAACTTGTCCATGTCCTCGAACAGTTTTTTCGGACTGACACGGGCATATACCTGAGTGGTGGAAATATCGGAGTGCCCCAGCATCCGGCTGATGGTCTCAATCGGCACACCTGCTTCGAGCGTGATTAACGAGGCGAAACTGTGCCTCGCCTGATGATAGCACAAGTCGTCTTTAATGCCAGCCAATGTCGCCAACGCCTTCATGTGTCTTCGGAGATTTGGCCAATGCAATAAAGGGAACAGTGTGTCCCTGTCCTCGCTGTGATACTTCTCAATCAGCGCAACCGCTTCGGGCAACAGTTTCACGCTGGCACGGAGTTCGTTTTTCTTTCTTCGATACTTCAGCCACAAAGCCCCGTCCTCATCCGTATATAGATTCTCATGGGTAATCGAGACAACATCCGCATAACAGACCCCGGTGTAGCACCCGAAGAGAAACATATCCCTTGCCAACATGTGGGATTTGCGGTAAGCAGGTATTTCCACATCCCGGATTCTCTCAAACGATTCACGGCTCAATGCCCGTGGTGTCGTTTCAGTCTTCTTCGGCAAGGTAAAATGCCGGAAGTGGATTCTGTCGGCATAGCCATCCTTATACGCCAGACGGCATATCTTTTTCAAAATGACAAGATGATGGCGGACGGTATCTATCGCATATCCCTTGTTTTCCATGGCGAATGTCTGATAGTCATGGATGAACTGTTCCGTAAGTTGCCCGAATGCCAAATCCTTGACCTTGTACTGATGCTTGATGAACTCTCCGAGTGTCAGACGCATATAGTGATAGCCGGGATAAGTTCCTTTCGCACGGTCAATACCGATACGGGCTTTGAGATCATCACAGACAACATCCGTCATTCGCATGAGCGTCATCTGTGTTTCCATGCAGCCTTGAAAATGATTCTTCACATCGGTGGCATCAAAATCCACTTTACGGCTCATAAGGCTGTCGAAGGCGTTGTTCACCGCCAACAGCAGTTTCTCAATCCTGGCATTGGTTGCCACCGCCTCCTTGCTCTTGCCGTTCAGACGGCTTTCACGTGGGTTCCACAGTTCGGGAGTACAGGATAGCTTGCAGCCGAACTGCGCCATCGTGCGGTTCACGGTGATGCGTCCCATGATGGGAGCCTTGCCCGACTTGTCCAGTCCGCTCTTTTTTAGGTAGAGCAGCACCTTGAATTTTTCTACTTTCATACGCCTATACTTTTAAGTGCAAATTTACTTGCCATATAAGCGTCCCTTGACACGCAAAACACTGTGTATGAGTGCAAACAAAACGGTGAGGATTTCTTTTCATCGCTTGTCGTTACCTATTCCCGTTTCGGTAACTGCCCGGCTAACGGTTTGGTAACTGAACAACCTCAATATTCCGTTGCCGTTTGCATTTTCTCAACTTTGCAAAATACTGAAATATCGCTTATTCCTAACGGTTTACGTTTAATCTTTACCTGTTCGCTGTCGCTTGCTTTGCCATGTATATTCCATTGCGGCCGTCATACTTTCGCAACGTTTGCTTTGGCAAATGGTGTTTCCATTGAGAGTGTTGCTAAAATGTTGGGGCATACCAATGTTCAGATGACCCGTCATTATGCACGTGTGTTAGACCGTACGGTGATACGTGAGATGTCGCAGGTCAGAATGGATTTTCAATTATCTCTGTAATGTGATTATAGAGTAAGTTTGTATTATATTTTTCTGTTTCTTCTTATCAAAAGATTCTTTTTAAACATATTCTTATAATTGTGAAATAGCCGGAATTACCCTCCGGCTATTTTTGTATCTCTTTGTCGGTTTCTGTCCTTTTTTGTCGGTTGCTCAACGGTTGAGTAACCAATGGCCTCATAATAACTCTGTAATATAACTTTGCAGAAGTTATCTGTTATATGAAAAATTTTGTAATTTCACGTTCGGTGAACATAGCAGGGACCGTTTGTGGTTCTTTGTAACTGGATATTATAAGGATACAACAGTTTCTGCTTAATTATTGTTTTAACTTCAAAATTTTTTTATGCATGCAATTTTAAATACATTCAAATCTGGAGTTGGTGATTGTGTATTTATGAGGCTGATAAAAGACGATGCCACGTTCAGTATTATGATTGATTGTGGTAAGTATACGCCTGAAATAAATCTATTCATAAAAGAGAAACTGCATAAGCATATTGATCTTCTTATTGTTACACACATAGATGATGATCATATAAATGGAGTATGTGAGATGCTTATTGCAATGCCAGAGATTACAATAGGTAAGATTTTTTATAATTGTTATCAGTTGTTATCTGGCGAGAAGATAGCGGCACTAACCAAGATTGTTAGTAGTGATATTGAAATTCTAACCCAAAATCTCCCCAAGCAGCGTACTGATACAAACGGTAAAATAAATATGGAGCATGCTTCTGTTCTTGCGTCAATCCTTTTGAAAAATCCACAATGGAACAGTGCTTGGGAGAAAACATTTTATATAGAGAACAGTTTGGAGCCATACCCATTGGGAGATGGTTTGGGGCAGTTGGTTTTTATTTCTCCAACAAGTTCTGAACTTAAAACGCTGGATATGAATTTTGCCCGTGAATATTTACGATTGACAAGACATGAGGTTATCAATGCACCTTTTGAGGGACGCGAAACTCTTTTCGAATTAGTCTCTCGACTTGTATCAATGAAAATTAGAGAAAGAGAATACGTCAAGAAGCAAAAAATTGCTGGCCTAATAGATAAATATTCAGTTGAGAGATGGAAAAAAGCTAAAGATTTTGAGCCGTCTGGCATAACGGATGAGAATAAAGGTTCTATTGCATTTATTTGGGAGTACAAAGATACGAAAGTGCTTTTCATGGGGGATGCAGAACCTGATATCGTAAAAACTGCCATTGTGAATAAATATGGTAAGGTGGATAATATGAAAGCCATAAAGGTATCTCATCATGGAAGTAAGCATAGCACCAGCAAAGAACTGATGGAAGTAATAGACAGCTTTGATTATTTTATTACAGGCGGTTCGGTTGGCGATAAGCCTTCGATGGAGACTTTGGTTAAGATAGTGGACAGAGGTGATAATAAAGTACGGACTATTCACTATAACTATGACAGAAATATCTTGATGAAAGATATGGCATCTGATGAATCTGTAGAATTACGACAAAAATATAATTTCCAAATCGATACAAATAATGAACTTGAATTTGAATATTGACAATTATGGCGGTAAGTCAGTTGTGCCAGTTAAGTGCAGAGAAGTGCAAGGTACTGCTTTTTATATAGGCAATGGATATTTATTAACTGCTTATCATGTGGTTTCTGATGCAGAATACGATCGTTCTTCAATCATAGTCACTATAGATGGTAAAGATGTATTATGTGAGTTAATGAAGATAGGGGACATTATGGATGTTGCCTTACTGAGATGTCTTGAGCCAATAGATGAAAATCTTATTGAGAAGATTCCATTACTTAATACAGAGTTCAAGAAAGGACTGGATTTGGAAATCATTGGTTACCCTCAGGAAATAGGTAATGGTATAGATTACTTTGGTGTTAGTGTACGTAACGTTAGAAACCTCAGTAATCATACCCTGGGATTCGATATAGTTGTTCAAAGAACTGATGCTTTTGGTTTTTATTCGTATTCTGGTTTTTCTGGTTCTCCTGTGTTAAATGAGTTTGGATATGCCATTGGGGTTGTGACAGATCAATTGCATAGGTCATTGGGCTATACGTCTATAAATTCAATTGTACAAGCTCTTCCCAAAGAGGTTAATGTTGAAAATAATGCTGATGAATTTGATTCTCGGCCTTATGGAATAGGTACTTGTATAAAAGCGACAGAGGAATCTCTAAAGAAGATGAGTTCTAGATATAGAGAAGATTTGCATTCTGAGGATTTAGAGTTAGAGAAGAATATCCGATTATTTTGTGGTTTAGATATAAAAGAGGAACAAGAGGAACTCAGAATCAAATACTGTAACTGGTACGACACTCTTCCAGAGAACTATAAGGAGTTTTGTAAAGCACATTCTGCATTTATTCATTATCTGTCTACGGGTGAGAGAAATAAGGATTTCTATATGGATTTAGAGAGGATTGGGTCATGCAGAGACCCTAGATACCATGAGGATTATTTTATCAGAGGCTACTATCATAATGTCCTGCAAGACTTAATGGATGAATTGCAGGATGTTCAAGATAAGGAAATGCTCAGCAAGAGGAGGCTATTGTACATTACAGGTGATGCAGGATATGGAAAAACGCACCATCTTTGCCATATAACGAATAAGTTGTGCAAAGAGGTTAATATATATTTGTTCTTTGGTACTGAGTTTAGTACCATGGAAGATCCGTTGAGAACAATAGCGACTATAAGACGTTGGGAAGATGTTGATTACATGAAAGTCCTAAACAATGAAGTTGCCAAAAAAGGAAAATATGCAATATTCATAATTGATGCTCTTAATGAAGGTGAGGGTACTTTTTATTGGAAAGAAAAACTACCACAAATTGTAGAAACATTCAGAACTTATCAGAATATAAAACTCATAGTTTCCGTAAGAACAATGGAGTCAGATGATGAACTGCATACGATATTGAATGCGAGCGATTGGGAAAAACTGGATTTAGGCGGATTCAGTAATACTAAAGCTGCATTACAGAAATATTTTAAGGTTTATGGCATCTATGAGGATCCTGAGATATATTCTAATTGCAAAGAGTTTACAAACCCCTTGCTCTTGAAAATATTTTGCGAGTCATTCTATTTGTTGCCAATAGATAAGCGAAAAGAGATTGATATTCTGCTGTTGTATAATCTGTATTTCCGCAAGTGCAATAAAAATGTATCAAGATGGACAGATGAAGATCCGCAGCGGGATGTTACTACCACTTTGATGTACAGTATCGGCAGAAGGTCTCTTGAAAAATACCATTGCTGTGACATTCCCCGTAGGATAGCAATTAGAATAGCAAACAAAATATGTCGCAACAGACTATGGTCTAATAATCTTTATCATAGTGCTGTCAAGGAAAACCTTCTTATGGAGTATGGAACTATAGACGGTTATCAGTTTACAACATTCCAATATGATAATATGGGCGATTATGTGCGTGCAACGAATCTATTCGTACAGGATAAGACTGACGAAGAACGTTTTGAGCACATAAAAAGATTGCTTGGTTATTGTGCTCAAGGAACAATGACCCAAAAAGAAAAAGTAAAGACGTTAAACACTGTAACGGCTTTCCTATCTGTATGGAACCCAGATGAAAAGTTGTGGAATAAACCAGATTTTAAGGGCGGTCTTATGAGAGCCTGTCTGATTCGCAGTCTTTCTACAAGAAATTTAGCATCTGATAAAAATACACTACATCCTAAATTTGTCCAAAACATCTTAAAAGAGGATGAAAATCTCTTAAATGTTATTCGTGTTTTTGAGCAGTTTAATCTGTACAAAACGTTGCTAATGCCTTATCTTCATGATAGACTGATGACGATGAGTATGCTTGAAAGAGATGAAAAATGGACAATTGGAGTAAATGGACTTTTAGATAGCTACAGACTTTCTTATACGATAAATAGTGTTTCTTTAAAGACTGCTGAAGATATTAAAATATATGTATGGCTGTTGTGCTGGATGTTCACTTCTTCGCATCCCAATCTTCGTATCCGTATGATACGCGTCGTGCGTTCATTGATGTCAAAGCAACCCTTGTTGTGCAAAGATATTATTGATGTTTTCTATTTGGTGAATGATCCTTACGTGTTATCTGGAGTATATGCAGCGATTTATGGTGTGTTATTGACAAATCGAGACGGGCAACTTACACACAATGTCGCAGAACGGATTTATAAATACCATTATGAGAATCAAGTAAAAATTCCATCTGATATTGATGGACGTATATGGACTCTGAAAATATTGGAGTACAATAATCACATCAATCCTGAAGACGATTTCTGGAATAATTCCCAGCCTCCTTATAAGCCAGCTGAAGATTTGATTACATATCCGACAACAGAAACTTTTGGTGATGATTATTTTGGTCCGGAGGGCGGTGCTTATTGTTTGAGGCATTCTTTGTTTGCATGGGATTTTAACAGATATATAATTGGCACAAATAGTAACAATGAATCGAAAACTTTTATCTTCAACGATAGAAAAATATTGTTAGATGATATAACAAAAGCTGTTGCCTATCGTATAAAACACGTTTACGGGTATTCCGAGATTTTATCAGAATATGATAAGAGCGTAGAGTGGGGGGACAGGCACTATCATTTGAAAGAGAGAATAGGCAAGAAATATCAGTGGATAGCATTAGGAGAGGTAAAGGCTTATCTTTGTGACATCTGTAAGATGACTAAGAACAGGTTTACAGAAGAACTAGCCGAAATTCCTTATCCATGGTATGCTGATAGATCATTCTATTTTGATCCAACACTAAAGGTCGTTGAGAATCAAATAGTGCTAGATAATGAGATGTTTGACTATTTGCCATCTGAAAACTTGTTTGGCATTACAGATGGTAGAGAATGGTTAGATTCAAGAGAGGTGTTACCTTCTTTAAATATTATCTTGAGAGACCGAAATCAGTGCGAGTGGGTCGTTATCGTAGGTTATCAGAAATATACCCAAGAGAAAGATGGTGAGAAACGAGAGTCTTTCATATACTATGCCCCTTGTCTTGTGAAGGATACTGACGATTGCGCTAACAAGTTTGAATCATGGGCAAAGGAACAGGATTTTTATGGTCGTTGGATGCCAGAGAGCACTGGTAACTATGAGTTTATATGGAATGAATATCCTTGGGCGGATACATTCAAACAGATAAAAAATGATGAGGTAGAGATATGGGGGCATAAAGCGCCATGCAATATAAAACTTCCATATAGTGCCCAATTACAAGAGGATAGGGTTGCAATAGATGACGAAGATGACATAAAATCAACAGTATATATGCCTTTATCGGAATTTTACGAGATGTTTGGACTTTATAATGCGGAGCGTGGAGTGGTTCGCAATAATGATGGATACATCATTGCACTCAACCGGAATATACCAGGAGACGCTTTTGATGGACTTGTGATTCGAAGAGATTATCTTAATAAATTTCTAGCAGAAGAAGGATACTCTTTATTCTTTTGTAATCTGGGCGAAAAACAACTATGGTCAGACACCAACCTGATTGATATGCAGAGGCTCAGTAGCTGTTGCAAATACATGCATGTGGGTGAAGTCGAAGTTATACAACCAATGAAAGACGAGCGTGATTTCCATCCTTCTTCATCAAAGGAAGAGAATAAAATCTTCTCAGGTATAAACATTGAAGATTGGCTATCGTTGGAGAATGATGATAGTGCAAAATATTTGATTGAAAAATTGAAGAATAATTAACTGATGTGTCGAGGTATAATACTGCCCCTTGATCTACTAAAAATCATAACAGGACTCTGAGACAAGATTGTTATCAATCCTTGTCCTTGTTGTCGTTTTTGTGGTTATAAGATGTAGCGGATTTAGCTAATCGCCATATTTGTAGATAGCTATATTTTATTGACCTCATGTTAAATATGTATCTGTAATCATATTTTGTAGATAAAAAAAGAATAATGTTTTCGATTCTTAAAACAATATATTTACTGTAACTCTCTGAATACAAAGTAAATATAGAGAATTTAAAAGATGCAGGTAACGATTTGGTAATGGAAGTCCTGCTTCGGGTTACACTGCTTTGCATAGTTTCAAATAACTCATATACAAATATAGCTATTAATTTGAAAACAAGCAAGTTTTATACAATAATTATGTTGTTTGCTTGTTAGAGTTTAATAGTGTATCTATGAAAATCTGATTTCTTTGTTTAGCACGTTTCAATAGCGTACTATATTTTATGACTTCAGTATAAATAGAACCATCAGATCTTCCAAACTTCCCACGAACTTTTTTAGCAGGTCTATATAAATAATCAAAATGATATGCATATTCAAAATCAGAATCATGATCTTGAACATCATTACCATCTATTGCCTCGCCTATCAAATATGCATAATATGTATCTATTTTAAAGTCATCTACTGAATAATTCAGAAGTAATGATGCATACTTATTTACCTGAGTTAAATGATCTGAAACATTAACATTGGGGTTCTTAAATTCAATAATAACGCATTTACCTTCATCTGGAAATAAAAGAATGTCTGGGCGCTTTTCTCTTCTGTCCTCACCTAAAGCAACAACTGCTTCAAGTTCTTCCTCTGAGAATTCATCTTTAAAAAATTTCTTATCATTGACAACAACATCTTTCAATTTACTTTCTGACGTACCTTTAAAATAAATAAAATCTTCATTTATAAGCCACATATTACTGCTATAGCTATCAGAAGAATGTTGTCTATATAAAATGTTGTGGATAATACGTTCGTCAATATTTTTAGGTTCTTTACCATTTTCTCGTTTATATTGCATAAGCAGTTGCCTATGTAATGCCTTTTCAAAAAGTTCCAGAACCATGTTCCGACGAGCTACATATTTAGTAAGCTGATTTTTATTTTGCAATGGAATAATGCATGATAATTGTTCGGCAACATTTGATAAATGCTCTTCAAAATCATCTTCAACAGGATTTAATTGTTCCAAATCTTGCACAAGCCTTTTTAATTCTGCATCCTTTTTTGCTACAAGTTTAGCATCTGCTTCATAAATTTTTTGTAGAATAGTGGAATCACTTTCACCAGGATATATTTTTATATTTTTCAAAGTTTCATCATCAATTAAAAACATTTTTTTTAATTTCTCTATATTGTCATCAAACTCCTGTTTTTTCTGCTCTAATTCTGGATATAAAGATTTCACTTTTTCAGAGATGCCTTCTATGATATCTTCAATGTAAATATCTTCTTCGTTGTAAGCATCACTACCTACTGAAGATAGCTTATTCCTTGAAGCTATTTTTAAATTTCCTCGAACATCATCATCTCTCTCTGTTAAGAAAGTGCTGGATACTAACATCAAATATCTACAATCTTCAAAAGTTTCAGTTTCAGGGAGAAACGGTAATTTGATTTTTAGTTGCTCTACAGTTTCGTCTTTACTTGTGAACTTAACTTCATTCTTTTGAAGATATTTTTTCTTGATTTTAAAAGATTTAATGTTAAATATTTCAGTTTTATTATCAACTGGAACCAGCCCTTTTCCGTCCTCGGCAAGTTTTAAGTAGTTTAAGGTAACATTATCTTGCTTATCTATGGCAGGTATATCTTTTGCAACAATTTGTTCTTTTTCTTTTGTTATATGAACTCCATTTATATAATATTCAATTTGGATGACAGGTAGTTCGTTTTTATGAATACAAAAATAAGCAATGTAGTGATCCAATAATAAATTTTTCAACTTTTTGGTTGTCATTTCACTATAAAGTATTCTGTCTTTATCGTCCCAGCAATACTTGAATGTTACAATTGTCCCCCTTTGATGTTCTTCTTCTTTTCCTAATGGTACAGTTTCATCAGCTAAAATAATAGCATTATTATCATAGATGTACTCTTTACGCTTAGATATTTTGAAAAACCTTCTATAGGCAGCATTTTTATCATAAAAAGTACTCTTAAATTCTGTTTCTTGAAAGAAATGGAGGAATTGGATTCGGCCAGAACCTTGATTGTTTTTTCCCTTTCGTGAATCAAATATTCGTTTAAAACGATCATATTCAACATCATTGAATCCCACCCCAGAATCCTCAATTTCAAAACGTTCAAATTCAACAATGTTATCAACGCTACTTTTTGAATGAAAAAGTCGCAAGATTATTTTATCATTGCATCCATCTATGGCTTCAAGGGCATTCCGGAATGCTTCATACAGCGGTTGAAGCTGTTCTGTTGATTTCCTTATCTTTTTTAAGACGGAAGGATAATATACATCTTCTTGTTCTATAAATTTGAGCATATTGTTTAAGGCTTATCTTTTTAATGGCAAATATACATAAAGTTAATATGATATGTAATTAGATAATGAGGAAATATGATTTCTATAACATTTTATATCAAATAAAATAATATTGGCGTTTTCTGTCTTTTTTGGGCGGTTGCTCAACGGTTGAGTAACCAATGGCTTTATAATATCTCCGTAATATTGTACCATAAACAATAAAAATAAGGTCATTATGAATAACAGAAGAACTGCACCGGGTGGACAGACAATCCACATGCTTAGTGCCATACTTGCTAAAGTTACCAACATTGAAAAGTTATTGGCTCCTGCCGTACATAATTTGCCGGAC
>PPYE01681808.1_pt1 | contig 12374 bp, 10 predicted proteins | sample 1559881 | NCBI WGS metagenome assembly PPYE01 (sample SAMN08240022, study PRJNA423297) | Human gut metagenome, whole genome shotgun sequencing project.
AATTTTCTCTGGTAATTGCAAACAGGATATGGTATAATAGGAGTGGATGCCGATTTTTCGGCTTCACATCATTTCAGAAAGGATGACATTATGCCTGTTTCTTATAACCGGATTTCCCTGACCGATTCCATCGGTTATTCGGAAATTCTCGACCCAAAACTGAAAACCAATACCCTCCGCATTCAATTCTTTCATCCACTGGAAAAAGAATCAGCTGCAAAGAGTGCCCTTGCCTTCTCGCTGCTGACCACCAGCAACGCTGTTTATCCGTCTATGGAAGAACTGGCGAAAAAGCTGGATACGCTCTATGGCATCTCGCTCACATCTGGCGTTACCAAGTTCGGTGACTTTCAGACGTGCGGGATTACGGTTCGCACCATTGCTGACCGCTATGCCCTGCATCAAGAACCGCTTTTGCAGGAAATGACAGACTTGCTGTTGACCTGCCTGCTTCAGCCGAACTGTGTAGCAGATGGCTTCACAGAATTTGAATTTCAGACCAAGCAGAAAGACTTGCTGGACACCATCGAAGCAGAAATCAATGAAAAGCGTGCTTATGCCACTGCACAGGCGTTGGAAACGGCATTCCAGAATGAACCGGCTGCCCTCTCCTGCTATGGCAAAAAGGAAGATGTCTTAGCATTGACACCGCAGAACACACTTGCTGCATATCGGGAAGTGCTGCATACTGCTCCGGCTGAAATCTATTTTGTTGGTGCAGAATCTCAGCCAATGCTGTTAGAAAAGCTGAAAGCAGCTCTGACACCGATTGACCGCCCGAATGTGCCTTCTTACACGTTCCATGTTCCTAGCCCGGCAAAGGCAGAACCTGTTACCGTTGTAGAACCGCTTCCGGTCAATCAGGCAAAAATGGTGCTGGTTCTGAAATCAGACTGCGACAACCGCTATGTGATGCAGATGGTCAGCTATATTCTCGGTGCATTGCCGTCCTCGAAATTGTTCGCCAACGTTCGGGAAAAAATGAGCCTCTGCTACTACTGCTCCAGCTCTTATTCTACACCAAAACAAGCGATGATTATCAGCAGCGGTGTGGAACATGACAATCTGGAAAAGGCAAAGACTGCCATTCTGGAACAGCTGACTGCCATTCAGAACGGCGATATTTCAGATGCAGAACTGGAATCCGCAAGAATGAGCATCTACAACACCTTAAATGGTATCGGAGATACGCCAGGCTCGCATATCAACTGGTATCAGGGTTGCTACTACTGGAACAACTACCACACGCCGGAAGATTCTCTGAAACAGTATCTTGCCATCACCAAGGAAGACATTACCAAGGCTGCCCGTACCCTGAAATTGGATACCGTCTATATCATGGATACCAAGAAAGAGGAGGCGTAACATCATGGCAGAAACAAAAATTGAACGCATTTCCTGCTCGCAGATTGGCGAGCAGTACACCCATATTCAGCACAAGAGCGGTCTTTCTATTTACGTCAGCGAAATGGAGGGATTCAGCACCACAGAAGCCCTGTTTGGTACAAAATACGGTTCGATTAACACCCAGTTCAAGACCAAGCAGGAAAAAGATTTCTGCTGTGTGCCGGAGGGCATTGCTCACTATCTGGAACACAAGCTGTTTGAAAATGAAGACTGCGATGTATTCGACCTCTACGCAAAGACGGGGGCAAATGCCAATGCTTTCACTTCGTTCGACAAGACTTGCTACCTGTTCAGCTGCTCTTCCCACTATCAGGAATCGCTCGAAATCCTGCTCTCTTTCGTGCAGTCCCCTTACTTCACCAAGGAGAGTGTTCAAAAAGAACAAGGCATCATTGGGCAGGAAATTCAGATGTGCAACGATGACTCAGGCTGGCGGATTTTCTTCAACACCCTGCAAGGCTTATTCCACCACCATCCGGTAAAAATCGACATTGCCGGAACGATTGAAAGCATTGCTCAGATTACGCCGGAACTGCTGTACCGCTGCTATCACACCTTCTACAACCTGCACAACATGGTGTTGTCGGTTGCCGGAAACTGCAAGGTAGATGAAGTAGTTGCATTGGCAGACAAATTGCTGAAGCCGTGCGAAGATATGCAGCTGGAATGCATCTTCCCGGAAGAACCGACGGAGATTGTCCGTGCAGAAACTGTAGAAACTGCACCGATTGGCACAACGATGTTTGTATTGGGCTATAAGTGCAAGCCAGCATCTGGTCTGGAAAATCTCAAGAAGGAACTGCTGGCAACGCTTGCTCTGAAAGTTTTAACACATGTCACATCACCGCTGTATCAGGGTATGTTGAAAGATGGTTTAATCAATGAAACCTTCTCGACTGAAATTTTCAACGGCGATGATTTCTTTGTTCCGATGCTGGAGGGCGAATCCAAAGACCCATACGCTGTACGGGAACGGATTTTTGCAGCAGTTGAAGAAGCTGCAAAGAACGGCTTAGACGAAACCCTCTTTGAAAACAGCCGAAAGAATGCCTATGGCAACCTGATCATGAAGTTTAACAATGTAGAAGCCGTTGCTAACCTGATGATTAATTCCGCTATGAGCGGCGTTGCACCGTTTGATACTGTCACGATGCTTTCCAGCCTGACGATTGAAGATGCAAACCGTTGGTTGCGGGAAGAACTGCTGCCGCAGCAGGCAACACTTTCCATTATGAAGAATCAGGATTAAACAGAAAGGAGCGGGATTCCGCTCCGGAATCCCGAATCAAAACGATGTTAGAACAAAACGAAATTCAATTCCCCCATCTCGGAATTGACCTACACGTTGACAGCACCGCCTTTCAAATTTTCGGAATTGATATCCAGTGGTATGGCTTGCTGATTACTTGCGGTCTGCTGCTGGCAATGATTTATGCGTTTCACAATATGCGTTCCTACGGCATTCACCCTGACCGTGCCATTGATGCCATCATCGGTGGCATCATCGGGGCAATTGTTGGAGCAAGAGCCTATTATGTCATCTTAGAATGGGACAACTACGCTGGCGACTGGAAACGAATTTTCAACCTGCGACAAGGTGGGCTTGCCATCTATGGTGGACTGATTGGGGCGTTAGTCGTTGGATGTATCATTGCAAAAATCCGAAAAGTACGGCTGCTGCCGCTGTTAGACCTCTGTGGAGCTGGGTTTCTGCTGGGGCAAGGAATCGGACGTTGGGGAAACTTCTTCAATCAAGAAGCATTCGGCTGCAACACAAACTCGATTTTCGGCATGACTGGCGGAACGATTCAGAATTGGATTACCAATGTCTATCCCACAACCATCTTTTATCAGAACTTCGGGAAGACTATGGATGCTGCAACGCCAGTACATCCATGTTTCTTATATGAATCGTTCTGGTGCTTGCTGGGGTTTGTCGTACTTGCCATCTGCGGAAAAAAATTCCGGAAGTTTGACGGGCAAATTTTTATCATGTACATTGGTTGGTATGGTTTAGGGCGGTTCTTCATTGAGGGGCTGCGAGTAGATAGTCTGGTAGTTGGCAACATGCGAATTTCTCAACTGGTTGCTGGAATTTGTGTGGTAGTGTCTGTAATTCTGCTGCTGGTAATCGGCGGACGGGTTCGCCGGATGGGCTCGGACTATCAGCTTTACTGCAACACAGAAGCCTGCAAACAGATGATGGCGGAACTGGATGCCAAACGAGAAGCATCCGGCAAAAAAGCTGCTGCCTCGGTGGCGTTGGATTCTGCAAAAGAGCCAGAGGACGAAACCTCTGAGCCGGAAGAAACTTCCGAAGCAAAAACAGATGCTCCAGAAGAAAACGATAAATGATGAATGAGAGAGGATAGGAGGACGTTTCATCATGGCGAAATTGATTAGTGGAAAAATCGTATCGGTAAAGGTACGAAACGAGGTCAAAAAGGAAACCGAAGAACTGCGGGAAAATCATGGCATCGTGCCGGGGCTGGCAGTTATTCTGGTGGGCAATGACCCAGCATCTCAAGTTTATGTTCGTAACAAGCAGCGTGCCTGCGAGGAAGTCGGATTTCATCCGTACGAATATCGCATGAATGAAAATGCAACGCAGGAACAGTTGCTAGATTTGATTGGTGTTTTGAACAAAGATAACAAGGTCAACGGCATTCTGGTGCAGTTACCGTTGCCGGAACATATTGATGAACAGGCTGTGATTCATGCCATTTCTCCGCTGAAAGATGTTGATGCATTCCATCCGGTGAATGTCGGAAAGATTATGATTGGTGACTATGATTTCCTGCCGTGCACGCCTGCTGGTATCATGGAACTGATTGCAAGCACAGGCGTTGACATCAGTGGCAAGCAGTGCGTTGTCATCGGCAGAAGCAACATCGTTGGAAAACCAATGGCAATGCTGCTGCTGCAAAAGAATGGAACGGTTACCATCTGCCATTCTCGCACGAAGAATCTGAAAGAACTAGCAGCCAGTGCAGATATTTTGGTAGTTGCCATCGGCAAGCCGAAGTTTGTCACTGCGGACATGGTGAAAGAAGGGGCAATTGTCATTGATGTTGGCATCAACCGCATGGAGGATGGAAAGCTCTGTGGCGATGTGGACTTTGATTCGGTAGAGCCAAAGGCTGGATACATCACACCTGTTCCGGGCGGTGTTGGCCCTATGACCATCGCAATGCTAATGAAAAACACCCTGCATGCTGCAAAGTTACAGCACAACTTAGCATAAGGCATACAAACAATCACCTAAAAAATAGGCAGTCGGGAAATATTTCCCAGCTGCCTATTTTTATGTAGAAGACACGCTTCCAAACAAAAGAAAAAGCACTGCGGAAAATCCACAGTGCTTTTTGTTGTACTACATAGAAATGTTTGATTATTCCTTTACACCGCCGAGGGCAACGCCACCAACGATGAACCGGGACAAGCAAACATAAATGACGATAATCGGAATAACAGACAATGCAACTGCTGCGTACTGTGCACCAAGGTCAATCTTCTTATCCTGACCCAGTACCTTCTGTACCATCATCGGCATGGTGATCATCTTGTCATTCGAGATCAAGATCATGTTCTGTGTATAGTAGTTGTTCCAGTTCTGTACAAATGCAAAGATTGCCTGTACTGCAATTGCCGGCTTCATCATCGGAATTGCAATGGAAATAAAGGTTCTGAATTCGCTGCATCCGTCGATTCTAGCGGCTTCTACGATGTCCAACGGGAAAGAGGACTTCATATATTGACGCATATAGAATACGATTGCCGGAGCGGCAATTGCCGGAACGATCAGCGGAATGAAAGAGTCTGCCAAGCCCAGTGTGCCAACCATGAACTGTACGAAACCGGTAGAAGTTACCTGAATCGGAATCATCATAACGGCAAGAATGAGCGTGTAAGCACCATCACGAACCTTGAACTGATAAACAGTCAAACCGTATGCAGTCATTGCAGAGAAGAATACGGTCAAAATCGTAGAACCAGCTGCGATAATCAAGCTGTTCCGATAACCACGCAACAAATCCCATTGCGGAGACTGTGTTGTGATATTCTTCATGTTTTCAACAAAGTTGCTGCCCGGAATCAAAGATACCGGCGACTGCAGGATGGCATTATGACCACGGCAAGCATTTACAATCATCAAGTACAGCGGCACTAAGCAAACCAATGTCAACAGAATGCAAACGATGAAGCATCCAGCGGACTTTAAGTTCTGTACCAGTCTGTAATTATCCTTTACACCAACTTGTTCCATTAGTCCATGCCTCCCATCTTTGCCAGCTTCTGTTCCCGCTTATAAGCCTTAACGAGTTCCTTCCGTTCCTTCTTCTTCCGAGCTTCATCAGCATCCCGGTTCATCCGGAATACGATAATACCCAGAATTGCAGTGATGATAAAGAGGATGATGGAAGCCGCACCGGCATAACCATACTGTACCTTATCTTCACTGGTACGGAAGTTCTTATATACGAATACAGCAGCTGTTTCCAAATACTTGTTGATGGTTTCTCTCTTGGTGTGGAACAAGAACGGAATATCGAACATCTGCAAACCACCGATCATGGAAGTGATCAAGGTGTAAACAACCATCGGACGCAGCAACGGCAGGGTTACCTTACGGAGTACCTGACCACTTGTCGCACCATCGATTGCAGCAGCTTCGAACAGGGACGGGTTAATACCCAAAATACCAGACATCATCATGATCATGGTATTACCAAACCACAACCACGTTTGAATAAACATAACGATTGCTCGTGACCACGCCGCACTGTCTTCAAACATGAAGGCATCTTTTCCGGCGGATGTCAACAAGCCGTTTACCAAACACATGTTGGAGTTGGAGAAGAAACGCATGAACAACGCTGCAACAGATACAGCGGTGATGATATTCGGCAGGTACATAACAACCTTAAAGAATCCCTGACCCGGAATGTGCAGCTTGGAATCTGTGAACCAAACAGCAAGCAACAGGGACAGGAGAATCTGCGGGATGAAGTTACCAACCCAGAGAATCAAAGTATTTCCAAAGTCACGGGCAAATTCTGCATGAATCCGACGTGCGGAACGATCATCGCCACCGAACAGCAATGTCTGGAAATTCTGCAGACCAACGAAGGTATCTCCTTCGGAACCATTTCCGTATACACTCAAGATAAAGGTGTTGATCAGTGGCCAGATCTGAAAGAAAGCGTATACAAGGAAAAATGGTGCAATGAAAAAATATCCATACTTGGCGTAGCTGATTGATTTAATTCTTCTTTGTGCAGCTGATGCCATAAAACACACCCTCTCAAAAATTAAGTAAAATAGTAAGAATAGATAATCGTAAAGAGATAATGACAAATATATGCCTACGGGATAGAACTATCCCGTAGGCGATTATATTTGATCGTGTCAAATTTGGCTATTCAGCTTATTCAACAGTGATGTCAGAGATAGCAGATGCTACAGTGTCGAGGAATTCGTCGTAGCAAGCCTGTTCGTCTGCCAGATCACCCTTGCAGTAAGCAGTTACAGCATCCTGCAGCTTGGTGTTGATGGTACCGTCATACTGAGTTGCGATACCGTCGAGGTCGATTGCGTCAGCAGAATCGTACAGAACAGCGAACTGATCCTGACCATCCTTGAACAGCGGGTTGCTGTTTGTGCCAGCGTCTACAACTTCCTTCATAACAGACTTGTTGTTAACGAAGTCGCTGTGGCTTTCGCAATATTCCTTCATGGTAGCGTCATCAACAGTCATAGCCTTGATGAACTGACCAGCGAAAGTACCGTTGTCGCAGTTCGGGCTTACGCAGATCCAAGAACCGCCCCAGAACCAGCCGGTCGGGCCTTCTGTGATTGCATACTTACCATATGTAGAACCGCTTTTGCCGCCTTCAGCAGATTCCAGCTGACCGCCAGCTGCCAGAGACCAAGACGGGAAGAAGTAACCCATGGTAGCGTCAGCCATTGCACCGTCAGCCTGACCAATTGCATACCAGTCATCTGTCCACTGATCTACAGTGCCGATGTAACCAGCATCATAGTTGGTCTTAGCCATGCTGATGAAGTCGCCCAGGCAAGCCTTTGCGTTGTCAGCAGTGATCTTACCATCCTGAACCCATGCAGTGCTTCTGTTACCAGCGGAGTAAGCTCTCCAAACGCCGCCCAGGGTATCAGCCATAGCAGTCTTGTTGCCAGATGCATCGTATACTTCCTTAGCAGTTGCCCAGAATGTATCCCAGTCAGCTACCTTAGCCTGCATTTCTTCCGGAGTTTTTACACCCAGGTACTGTTCAGCCAGGTCGGTTCTGTAGCAGTAACCACCTGCTGCTGCCTGCCAAGAAGCACCCTTCAGAACGCCGTTCTGATCGGTACCCATTGCTACGGTGTAGCTGTAAGCATCGCTGTACATATCAGCAGTGATACCAACGCTTTCCAGCGGAGCAGAGTTTTCATCGTTGTTTTCATAAGACAGAACCCAGTCTGCATCGCAGATGTACAGGTCAACGTCAGAACCAGAAGAGAAGTATGTCAGATACTGTTCCATAGCTTCTGTACCAGCAGAACCTACGTTCTGATACTTGATCTTGCCAGCCATGTCCGGATATGCCTTTTCAACAACCGGGATCATAGCGTTCAGGTCAGTGTCAGTCCAGCACAGAACGGTCAGTGCATCACCGGTATCCGGCATAGAAACTGCACCCAGTTCAGTGCTTGCAGTTGCATCGCTGTCAGAATCTTCAGAAGATTCTTCAGCAGATGTTTCTTCGCTGGATTCTTCAGCAGCAGATGTTTCTTCGCTGGACTCTTCAGCTACAGTAGTAGCAGCTTCAGAAGAGCTGGAAGAAGAATTCTTGTCGTCGCCGCAGCCTACGAATGCAGTTGCAGTCATAGCCAGAGCAGCCAACAATGCCAAAGTTCTTGTTAATTTGTTCATTGGAAATTTCCTCCTTAAATATATTACCTTGTTCCGAACAACCAGAACAAGATAAGCAGCAAGGGTCATTTACCGCCTGTCCCCCATGGCAAGGCGTGCATAAAAGCCCCTTTTGATACACTAAATATACAACAATTTTCGGGGATTGTCAATGATAAAAACCATTCTTTCATTTTTTTTAGGGATTTCAAACAAATAAATGACCGCTTTTTTGTATGAGTTCCACAAAAAATAGGGGGCGTTTTCAGAAAAGGTTACAAAACGGTTAAATCATATTTGTGCAGGTTTTTGAGAATCCTCCCATTTTAAGCAAAACTTACATACAAATAGTCCCGAATCGAAAGAAAAAGCCGGTCTGTCATGCCGTCTGCATAGAGCAGTTCATAAATATTCTGAAAATACTGAATCTGTGTCCGCAGCCGAACAATGGCTTCCGCCTGTTCCGGCGTGACGTTCGGCAGCTTTTGAAAATCTTCTGCCGTGGCGATGTTGATGTCCAGATGGGGAATGGATTCTGAATCCGATGCCGTTTTCTCCTCTGGCATCGTCGGCTCTGATGATTCTGATGGCTGTGTATCCGGTTCGGGTGAAATCGTTTGCAGTTCTCCTATTATAAATAGGTATGGGGCAATTTGGGAATAGATTCCACTTCCAATTCCATTGACCTGCTGTAGCTCCTCCAACGCCTGAAATCCGCCGACTGCCTCCCGATAAGAAACAATCCGCTCCGCTAAAATTGCACCAACACCCGGCAGCGTTTCCAATTCTTCCGCTGTTGCCGCATTCAAATCCAACGGATAAGAAATCTCCGGCTCGGCTTCTTCTGGGAACACCAATTCCGCTGCATCCGGCTGTGCTGGCTCTGTCTGTTTCGCTAGAGTCGTCGTAGAACCTGCTGATTTTGTAGTGGTTTCTGCTTTTGCAGGCTTGTCCCAGTCAAAAACAGGCTGCCGATTTGCAGTTATAGAATCCGCTTCTGTTTCCAGCGGTTCAGTTTGCGGTTCGGATTCTGCTGACTCCCCCGAAGCAGTTGTAACCCATGTAATCGCCGGAATGGTGTCCTGCTCAGCGAAGCTCTGCACAGCTAAAACGACCACTGCCGTTCCCATCATTGCCAAACCCAGCAACGATTTCCAAAGTTGTTTTCGTTTCATTTTCATGCCCATTTACAAAAAGGGGAAAGACAACGGATGCCGTCTTTCCCCCCTCGTAGTTGTTTTTGATTCCGTTAGATTCTTGCAACGCCGGTGTCTTTTGCAGCCTGTGCAACCGCAGCTGCAACAGCTTCTGCAACACCCTTTTCCAATGCACTCGGAATGATATATTCCGGACAAAGCTTTTCATCTGTTACGAAGGATGCAATTGCCTTTGCAGCAGCAATCTTCATTGCATCGTTGATTTCCTTTGCGTGTACATCCAGTGCACCACGGAAGATGCCCGGGAATGCCAGAACATTGTTAATCTGGTTCGGGAAGTCACTTCTACCAGTACCAACGCAATATGCACCAGCTGCCAGTGCTTCTTCCGGCATGATTTCCGGTGTCGGATTTGCCATCGGGAACAGAATCGGCTTTTCAGCCATGCTCTTTACCATTTCCGGTGTTACGCAGTTCGGAGCAGAAACGCCGATGAAAACATCTGCACCAACCAGAACATCTGCCAAAGAACCAGCCTTATGACCACTATTTGTAATCTTTGCCATCTGTTCCTTTTCCTTGTTCAGACCTTCTCTGCCTTCATAGATTGCACCCTTCCGGTCGCAGAGAATAACATGATGCGGGTCGAGACCCATTGCAATCAGCAGGCGGATAATCGCAATCCCTGCTGCACCAGCACCACTGGTGACAACCTTGACATCCTTCAGGTTCTTGCCAGTCAGCTTCAGAGCGTTCATCATGGCTGCCAGTGTTACAACGGCAGTACCATGCTGGTCATCGTGGAAAATCGGAATATCGCAGCATTCCTTCAGCTTTTCTTCAATTTCAAAGCAACGAGGTGCAGAAATATCTTCGAGGTTGATGCCGCCGAAGCTGCCAGCGAGCAGACGAACGGTATTCACAATGTCGTCTACATCCTTGGAGCGAATGCACAGCGGAATCGCATCTACATTACCAAACTTCTTGAACAGGGCACACTTACCTTCCATAACCGGCATACCTGCTTCCGGGCCAATGTCGCCCAGACCCAGAACAGCAGTACCATCGGTCACAACAGCAACGAGGTTGCCTCTTCTGGTCAGCTTATAGCTCAGGTCAACGTCTTTCTGGATTTCCAGACAAGGCTGTGCAACACCCGGGGTATATGCCAAAGACAAATCGTCTGAGGTTTCCAGCGGTGCACGCAGTGCAATTTCAAACTTGCCCTGCCAGTCGTAATGCAGCTTCAAAGATTCTTTTGCGTAATCCATTTTGAAAACTTCCCTTCGTTTTACAAATTACATTTGATTCCGGAAATAACCGGTTTTCGCCATCGCACAAAATACGGGCAGCAGCAAAATTGCCGCTGCCCGTATTCACTCTTTTCAAATTGTTGCGGTTTCACCCACTGCAATTAGCGTATGAAGAACAGCGTTGATTATTCTGCTTTCATTGCGTCAATTACTTCCCGAAGAGCAGCTGCACTCTTGCGAACAGCTTCTTCTTCTTCCGGCAGCAGCGGCGGTGTGATTTCCCGTTCAATTCCGTTTGCACCAACCACGCAAGGCAGGCTCAGACAAACGTCCTTAACGCCGTAACGGCTGCCGTCCTGCAATGTGGAAACAGTCAGAATCATCTTGGTATCCCGCAGGATTGCTTCTGCAATCTGGCTGACAGACAGTGCGATCGCATAATAGGTTGCACCCTTGCACTTGATGACTTCTGCACCACCAGCACGAACTTCCTGTTCGATTGCATCCTTATCGCCCAGATTGTCGATGTGTGCACAGTAATCATCGAACTTCATACCATCGATAGAAGACAGCGACCACGGAATCATAGAAGAATCGCCGTGTTCTCCAAATACATAAGCATGAATATTCTTGATGTTCAGGTTTGCGTGATCTGCCAGACATGTCCGCAGACGAGAAGAGTCCAGAACCGTACCAGAACCGAATACGTGCTTCGGATTCAGACCGGAAACCTGAATGGCTTCATAAGTCAAAACATCAACCGGATTGCTTACAATGATGTAGCAAGCATTCGGTGCATACTTTGTAATTTCCGGCATAACAGATGCCATAATCTTTGCATTGGTCTTGCACAGGTCGATTCTGGTCTGACCCGGCTTTCTTGCGATACCAACAGTAATGACAACCAGATCAGAATTGACTGCATCTGCATAATCGCCATCCCGCACGTCAACTGCCGGACAAAATGCAGTACCCTGCATAATATCCATTGCTTCACCCTTTGCCTTCGGCTTATTGATATCTACCAGCAGCAATTCAGAACAAAGTCCCTTAATTGCAAGGGTAAATGCGATGGAAGCACCAACATTACCAGCACCAATGACGGTTACTTTTTTTCCCTTTTTCACGAAATCCACTTTTCATATCCTCCTAACACAGAATGATCTTTGATCGCTCAAAACAAAACCGATACACAGCAGTCTCACAGAATTCCCCACTATGTATTGTCTTTCATTATACCATATCCGTTCCGTTTTTGCAAGATGGGAATGAATTTCTTTGCATTTTTGTGATATTTCACAGAATTTCGTAGAATTTCAAAGAAAAAGCGAGCAAAAAGCAATAGAATCGAAGAAAAGTAAAACACCCATCCGTTTGCACAGATGGGTGTTTTAGTAAGGGGATTTTTATGAAAAAAATTTTTAAGAAAGGATACTTATATTATACCCGCAGCAAGGGTGTTTGTCAAGCAATTTTATCCGACTTTTTTTATTTTACATTTTTCGTCAAATGCGTTCACATCTGGCAGAAATCCGAGATAGTAAAATGCCCATCCGTTTGCACAGATGGGCATTTTAGTAAGGGGATTTTTATGAAAAAAATTTTTAAGAAAGGATACTTATATTATACCCGCAGCAAGGG
>PPYE01257531.1_pt1 | contig 12373 bp, 9 predicted proteins | sample 1559881 | NCBI WGS metagenome assembly PPYE01 (sample SAMN08240022, study PRJNA423297) | Human gut metagenome, whole genome shotgun sequencing project.
GATAAATATCTCTCTCCGTATCTTCTGGATATTCTTTTACCATTTTATATATTGGCGAAATCACAATTTCATCTTCTACAAGACCATCGGCTATCTTTGCTATTGAATCTCCTTTTTTTATTTTCTTTTGAACCATCATAATCAATTTTAGTGTTTCGCCTCTATTAACTCCTCTTTCTTCTGCTGCATCTAATATTGTACACATTGTAATTGCTCCCTTCTTCTTTTTCTCTAAATTTAACTTCAAAATCTTTCATCTTCAACAAAAATCCTCATAAACTTCAGCATCTCATCTACATGCTTAATTGGTTTATAATTTTCAATGGTTTTATACCCTTTCCTTCTCTTCACAAAATAATCCTCAATAATTCCGAAATCACTCTGAAACATCTCTATTTGTTCCTCACTATCTCAAATACATTTAAGTGTTTTCCAGTTTATTCCACATATTTTATTTATTTTTAGTATACTATAGTTATTTCATGTTTTCAATCCATCTTCTCTACACCTTTCCTCCACAATCAACCTATGTTAAACTAATTATATAACAATTATTCAACGACATATTACATAAACCAAAAGGAATCCTAACACATGACTTTAGAAGAAGAATATCGTCTATCCTGCTATGAGGAACTGACGACTCTTGGAAATCACAATCATATATATTTAATCAAACACAAGTTGTCTGGTGAAATTTTCGTTAAGAAAGTTTTATCCAGATTTTCTTTGAATGTTTATAAACAGTTGAGGGACTTACAAATCTCCGGAATTCCAAAAATTCATGACCTGATCCTTGAAAATGATTCTTTAATCCTGATTGAAGATTATATTCATGGACAAACTTTGGAACAGTTGCTTGAGGAACAGACAACACTGGTCTATTCGGATGCTCTTGCGATCATGCGTAGGCTTTGTGATATTTTAAAATCACTTCATGCTCTGACTCCACCAATCATTCATCGTGATCTGAAATTATCGAATATCATTTTGACCAGTGAAAATCTTGTCTATATCGTGGATTTCGATACTGCCAGATATTATGAATCTGGGCAAGAGCAGGACACGGAATTACTTGGAACGAAAGAATATGCCCCTCCAGAACAGTATGGATTTGGGCAATCTGATGCCCGATCTGATATTTATGCGTTGGGAATTATTTTTAATCGCTTATTGACAGGGGAATATCCGAAACATCAATTGGCTGATGACCGATACCGTTCCATCATTTCAAAATGTATCCGCTGGAATCCTGAAGAACGTTTCCAGACGGTTGAGGAACTTAAGACAGCTTTACACGATAATATTTCCTCTGATATTGGAAAACCTGGATTTACGCTTTCTTCGATACATTCTGATATTCCAGGATTTCGTACTGGAAAGCTGTGGAAAATGATCTTAGCATTCTTCGGGTATCTCTCTTTTCTTTACTGTAGTATGACTTCAGATTTCACAAATGCAAAAACCGGACTTCCTCTAACTGGGCTACAACTATGGCATGAACGTTTTTTTGTATTTCTGATGCTGCTCAGCCTTATTTTTTATAATTTTAACTACAAAAATATCCGAACCAAATCTTTTCTGGGTCATTCTCTCCCTTTTGTACTTCGAATTGTCCTACAGTGTCTGATTTCTTTGGGGATTTTGGTCATTCTTATGATCTTTATGCTGTTAGTCGAAGAAATCATATGGTAGGTTCTTTATCGCTGGCAGTAAAAATTTACGCTGTCAGCGAAACATTTCTATATGAATATTTGCTACTCTTATTATTGTTCATATAGAAGGGAGGAATTAAATATGAAAACTTGGAAATTAGTTTCTGGAATCATCTCAATTGTACTTTTTGCTTTTGTTATGTTTCAGTCTTGTGCTGCTGGAATTTCAAATTCTTTAGCAGAAAATGGGGAAAGTGGCGGTTCTGCCGGATTGATCGTTGCGATCATTTTATTGGCTGGTGGAATTGTTTCTATTGCTACAAGAAATGGTTCAAAGGGCGGTAATATCGCACTGATCGTTTTATTTGCACTTGGTGCACTTTGCGGATTTACTATGGCAGGAAGTTATGCAGATTTAAATGTATGGGCTGCCTGGTGTCTGATTTGTGCGGTATTTGCAGCAGTTTCCTTAAAGAAGGGGCAATGATCGTTTATTATAAGCACAAAGAGAGAAAGGATATTTACATATGCAGGATCAATTAACTGATCATTTAGATCAACAATTAAAATCTACTTCTTTGGAGAATTTTTCGGATTATCTTAAGAATCTTCAGCAGTTACCAAGCCTGCAGGATTTTTTCTCTGTTTATATTGCAAAGCATGACCTGAAAATTTCGCAGATCATCAAAAACAGTGGGATATCACAAAGCTATGCCCATGAAATCTTAAATGGAACGAAGCCTCATCCTTCCAGAGATTATCTGCTTGCTTTGTGTCTTGGGGCTCACATGAATCTGAAAACGACGCAGCATGCTCTTCGGATCGCTCAGTTAGGAGAACTTTATGCAAAGGTCCCAAGGGATGCAGCGATCATGATGGATATTAATAATGAAAAATGGAATCTCATTGATATTAATATTTTTCTGGAAGAACATGGTCTTAATGTGATTTCACTTTCAAAGAAAATTTCATAAATAATAGCAAAAAGATCAGCTGTAAAACTTTCTACAGCTGATCTTTTTTATATTTTCTTCGTTATATGATGTAAGTGTCAAAAGTATAAATTGCGTTTGTGCTTGCACAAATAAGCAATTTATACTTATTGACACTCTCATCATTATATGAAATTATCTTTTTTCAACACCTAAAGTAACTTTCTCACCATTGATGTTCCATTCTTTTTCATATCCAGCAACTTCTCCGGCTTTCACTTCATCTGCTAAAACGTCTCCAGCGATCGCTGCTTCGTTTCTTCCGATGATGTCTGCGGCTTTGTCTGATCCTTTGTAAGAGAATGTGATATGATCTGTTACTTCGAATCCTGCTTCTTTTCTCATAGACTGGATCTTGCTGACTACTTCACGGACGAATCCTTCTTCTAACAGTTCTTCGGATAAGTTTGTATCAAGTACAACTGTCACTCCGTTGTCTGCTTCTGTTACGAATCCTTCCTGTTTTACCATTTCGATCAACAGATCTTCTTCTGCTAATTCTACTGGTGTTCCATCAACTTCAAATGTTAATACTCCCTTAGAGTCTAACTGAGCTTTCGCTTCATTTCCATCAACTGCTGCTAAGTAGTTTCTGATTCCTCCAACTAATTTGCCGTATTTTGGTCCTACAGTCTTTAACTGTGGTTTGAAGTTGTATGTTGTGAAGTTTGATACGTCATCTGTAAATGTGATATTCTTCACATTTAACTCGTCTAAGATGATCGCTTCGTCATAATCTGGCAGAGATGCTTCTGCTTTTACATACATCTGTCCGATTGGCTGACGGTTCTTGATCGCTGCTCCATTACGGCATGCACGTCCTAATACGACGATCTTTAAGACGAGATCCATATCTGCTTCTAATTTCTCATCTACCTGTTCTGCATTGTATACAGGGAAGTCGCATAAGTGGATACTTTCTTTTGCAGATGCATCAACACTTCTTACGATGTTCTGGTAAATCTCTTCTGTCATGAATGGGATCATTGGGGCTGCTGCTTTACATACAGTAACTAATGCTGTGTATAAAGTCATATATGCATTTACCTTATCCTGTTCCATTCCTTTTGCCCAGAAACGGTCACGGCAACGTCTTACATACCAGTTACTCATATCATCTACAAATTCCTGTAATGCTCTTGCAGCTTCTGGGATTCTGTAGTTTCCTAAGTTATCATCCACAGATTTGACCATTGTGTTCATCTTAGATAACAGCCATTTATCCATTACAGATAACTTGTCATATTCTAACGCATGTTTTGTTGGATCAAACTGGTCGATCTCAGCGTATAATGTGTAGAATGCATAAGTATTCCATAATGTTCCCATGAATTTACGCTGTCCTTCTGTAACGGCTTTTGCATGGAAACGGTTTGGCAGCCATGGAGCACTATTTGTATAGAAATACCAACGGATCGCATCTGCTCCATGCTCTTCTAATGCATCGAATGGATCAACTGCATTTCCTTTGGACTTACTCATCTTCTGTCCGTTTTCATCCTGAACGTGTCCTAATACGACAACGTTTTTATATGGTGCTTTATTAAATAATAAAGTTGAAATTGCCATTAAGGAGTAGAACCATCCACGAGTCTGGTCTACAGCTTCTGAGATAAAGTTTGCTGGGAAGTTATCTTCGAAGATTTCTTTATTCTCAAATGGGTAATGCCACTGTGCGAAAGGCATAGATCCTGAATCGAACCAGCAGTCGATTACTTCTTCTACACGATGCATTGGTTTTCCACAATGTGGGCACTTAATTGTTACCTGATCGATATATGGGCGGTGAAGCTCGATATCATCTGGACAGTTATCGGACATGCTCTTTAATTCTTCAATAGATCCGATAGAATGCTGATGTCCACATTCACATTCCCAGATATTTAATGGAGTCCCCCAATAACGGTTTCTTGAGATTCCCCAATCCTGTACGTTCTCTAACCAGTCTCCAAAACGTCCTTTACCGATGCTCTTTGGTACCCAGTTAACTGTATTATTATTTGCGATCAGCTGATCTTTTACATCTGTCATCTTGATGAACCAAGATTCTCTTGCATAGTAGATCAGTGGTGTATCACAACGCCAGCAGTGTGGGTAGCTATGCTCGAATTTTGGAGCATCATATAATAATCCACGGCTCTCTAAATCTTTTAAGACTTCTGGATCTGCTTTCTTAACAAATAATCCGGCAAATGGTGTTTCTTCTGACATATTACCGCGTTCGTCTACTAACTGTACAAAAGGCATCTCATATTTGCGTCCGACTTTCGCATCGTCTTCACCAAATGCTGGTGCGATATGAACGATACCTGTACCATCTGTTAATGTTACATATCCATCACATGTTACATAGAATGCTTTCTTGTGCTGTTTCTCTGCAACTTTTGCTGCACAGTCATATAATGGTTCGTATTCTTTGTATTCTAAGTCTTTTCCTTTGTATGTTTCTAAGACTTCATATGCAGGTGTTCCTGCTTCTTCGTCTGCTAATCTTCCAAGAACTGTATCAAGCAGTGCTTCTGCCATATAGTATACATATCCATCTGCGGCTTTTACTTTTGCGTATGTTTCTTCTGGGTTTACGCAAAGACCGATATTAGATGGAAGTGTCCATGGTGTTGTTGTCCATGCAAGGAAATATGCATCTTCATCTACTAATTTAAAGCGAACGATCGCTGAACGTTCTTTGACATCTTTGTATCCCTGTGCCACTTCCTGTGCGGATAATGGTGTTCCACAACGTGGGCAGTAAGGTACGATCTTAAATCCTTTGTAAAGTAATCCTTTATCCCAGATCTGTTTTAATGCCCACCATACAGATTCGATAAAGTTATTATCGTATGTGATGTATGGGTTCTCCATATCAGCCCAGAAACCTACTGTATCTGAGAAATCTTCCCACATACCTTTGTATTTCCAAACGCTTTCTTTACATTTCTTGATGAATGGTTCCATACCGTATTCTTCGATCTGTTCTTTTCCATCAAGACCTAACATCTTCTCAACTTCAAGTTCGACTGGAAGTCCGTGTGTATCCCATCCAGCTTTACGAATGATCTTATGACCTTTCATTGTCTGGTAACGAGGGATCATATCTTTGATAACACGAGTTAAAACGTGTCCGATATGTGGTTTACCATTAGCTGTTGGTGGTCCGTCATAGAATGTATATGTCGGATCGTCTTTTCTTTCTTCGATACTCTTTTCAAAAATTTCGTTTTCTTTCCAGAACTTTACGGTCTCTTTCTCTCGATCGACAAAGTTCATGTCAGATGATACTTTCTTGTACATCTTCATCTCTCCTTTTACTTCTTAGAAAATCTAATGAAATAGGAAAAAATAAGAAAAAGCGCTGTCCAAAATAGGACAACGCTGTTGCTTCTAAACCACCTATTTCACATACTATCATATGTTATCCCGTTAACGGAGGATACCGGCACAGCTTACTTCATTCAGCCTGCAGCTTCGGAGTGATCTTCCTTCTTATCTTACTAACACCCGGCTTCCACCGCCCCGGACTCGCTCATGCGTTCATGATAGAAGTACTGTCTCCTTCTTCGCTTTTATCATACTAAGTTATCTTAACACTTAAAATGGCGATTCGTCAATATTGAATTGTATGTTTTCGCATTTCTTTTTGTTTATTTTGTATGGAATACTTCGTAATAATGTTTCAGGCAATCTTTAAATCCATCTTTTGCAAGTGTTACACTATCATAGTAACTTCTTTCGGCATATCCATCTTTTGTATTATCTCTTGCTGCATTTAATAAGTCTGTACAGATATTTACTTTCGCAATTCCAAGTTCTACTGCTTTGGATAAGTTTTCATCTCCAGAACCAGATCCTCCATGAAGTACTAGTGGAATAGAAACCTCGGTTGCAATTTCTTGTAATCTTTCAAAATTCAGATGTGGAATTCCTTTGTATTCTCCATGAGCTGTTCCAATAGATACTGCAAGGGAATCAACTCCTGTCTGTTCTACAAATTTCTTTGCTTCTTCTGGTGTTGTTAACATTGTATTTCCTTCAACATGATAGCTGTCTCCTTCTCCTACGTGTCCGATTTCAGCTTCTACCGTAACATTTCTTTCATGTGCATATGCTACGATTTCTTTTGTCTTTGCCACATTTTCTTCAAATGGAAGGCTTGATCCATCAATCATAACGGAGGTAAATCCGACATCAATAGCTTTCTTAACCAACTCGATCGTAAATCCATGATCATAATGAAGCGCGATATCTTGGTTACTTTTTTCTGCGTAATATTTTACGATCGCTGCTGCTTCTTCAATACCTAATGTCGGTGTATGTACCTCCGCCAGACACACCATCAATGGGTGTTTTGTTTCTTCTGCCGCCTCGATCACTCCTTTGATATTCTCAAGGTTTACAATGTTGGCTGCTGGGACTGCGTAATGTCCTGCTTTGGCTTCTTCTAACATCTTTTTACTGTTTACTAACATCTGTTTCATCCTCCCGAAAATTCATTCTAAAATTTTACTTTATAAGTTCCACTTGTATCATTTTTAAAAATTAGCTAACAGATAATCTTCTGCTTCTTTGGACCATAATCCATTATGTTCTTTTGTAATCTTAGCTAATTCTTTAAATCTATCATCTGTTTTTCCTTTTTCTTCAAAATCTTCAATTGCTGTTAGTTCAAGATTCTTTCCAAGATACATCAGTTTCTTTCCTCCTGGAATCTTTGGAAGATTCAATATCGTATTGATCTGTGCATCAATTCCCCCGATATGCGTGATCATAACAGCTGGATCTAATCTTCCTTCTCCTGCAAGTTTTAAACATTCTTTCATATCATCGGTATTCCCACCGCTTGATCCTACCAGATGGTGCATCTTATAATGTACGTCAAAGAAATTAAACATCGCAGATAATTTTGGATCCACTGGTCCTGCGAAGAAGTTTAAGCATCCATCAAATCCTAAAATCTCATCTGCCATCTCGATCACTGGTCTGACTGGTGCATATACAGATACATCATCAAATCCTGTTCCACCAGTTAAATCTCTTAATGTCTTCACTGGGTCATCGACTTTCGCAGTATTGACAAAATGGATTTCAACACCTCGTTCTTTGGCATATTCTTCTGTAAATAATTCACTAGCTCTTTTTAATCTTACTTCATCAATGTCTGTGATCACCAGTAAAGAAGGTTTACGATCACAATTTAACATATAACTGATCGCTCCTAATCCCATTGGACCACAGCTTGCAAGAAGTGCACTCTTTCCACCTTCTACAATTCCCATCTTATGTTCATAAACACCACGTTCACTGTGGTACATAGAATGGAATGCTCCAATGATACAGCTCATAGGCTCCGCCAGTGATGCCTCAAAAAATGCACTGTTTTCATCAAAAGGTAATAAGCAGTCTTTTTCCATTACAATTGGCGGAACTTTGATAAAGGTTGCTGCTCCTCCGCAGTATTCATAAGAATATCCGATGGCTGCCATAGAACCTTTGATATTGATCGCTGGCTGCATGGTATATTTTGTTCCAACTTGATATTTATCTTTCCACTTCGCCCCAACTTCACGAATGATTCCTGCAAATTCATGTCCTACGATGATCGGATGTTCGCTGATATCATCGTTGACTCTCTGATGTTTTGCTCCCTGAATAGATTCTTTGTAAGTAGACATGCAGACACTGTCAGTGATCAGTTCCATTAAGATCTCATCGTCTTTCAGTTCTCCCATATCAAATTCTTCTAATCTTAAATCTGATTCCCCATAAAGTCTGACTGCTCTTGTCTTCATAGCTTATCCCTTTTCCTTTCTGTTTGTGTTGTGTGGTCATATGACCATGTACATTGTCATTTGATATTTTTTATTATAGATTCAACGTTTTTATTTGTCAATACAATTTTTTATTTTTCCATCACACAAAAAGTGCTGATTTACAAGATTTTTACAATAAAAAAGAAGCTGATATGCTTACTTTTATTTGCATATCAGCTTCATATTCTTATCTCTATATTATTTTAATAATAACTCTGCCGTCGGCACATCTGTTACCAACACATTCACTAATCCACCTGCGATCGCACCTTTGATTGCTTCGATCTTATCTTTTCCATAAGACATTCCGACTCTGACTGGTATCTTTGCGATCTTATCCAATGAAATTCCAACCATTTTTCTTTTCAGATCCTCATCAACCGTCTGGCCATTCTTGTCATAAATCCTTCCAACGATTTCTCCAACAGCACCTTTTCTCACTAGTTCCTTGTATTCTTCCTTTGTCCGTATTTCTGCCTTGATAATCGAAGAATCGTCCTGCATCGATCCGATTCCGATCAATGCAATGTCCGCTGTTTCTGCCATATGAAGAACTTTAGCGATTTCATCAATACTTTCGATCAACTCTTTTTCTTTTGTACCTTCCACATACATTGGTGCAGACAAGTTATAACTTGCACAGTGTAATAAATTTCCGACTTTCGTTGCAAGTGTATTGGAATATGTTGTTGTATTCCATGAATCTGACTGTATCGCTCCCGGTGTTCCAAGAAATGGAACAACTTTTACATTCTGAAATGAAAGAGATCTAAGACGTTCATCTTTCGCCAACTGCTCCACAAATTCATGCATGGCTCTTCCCCATGTCATTCCAAATACCATGTTTTTTTTCAAAACTCTTAGAATATAGTCTACCGCTTGAAACGCTACTTCTTGATCCGATGACTGTTCATATGCCGGAACAGCGATCAATGCTTCTGTCAATCCATATTTTTCTTCTAATTTCCGTTCCAATGCAAGATCACTTTGTTCAGGATATTGAATCCTGATCTGAACATACCCTTCATTTCTCGCCTGAATCAATGCTCTGGAAATACTGGTTCTTGATGTATGTAATTTTTTCGCAATCTCTTGTTGCGATAATCCATCACGGTAATAAAGTTCTGCTGCTTTTATTAAAAAACGATCACTTTTCATCTGGCTTCCTCCATCGTGAATATGCCACATTTCATATGTGACTTTCTATATTTATATTATCTGGTTTTTTATTTATTTTCAATGCACATTTTTATATTTTCTTAATCTGTTTTATCGGATATTTTGATTGTACGAAAACAAAGATCATGATCTTATCTTTTTATCAGATTTTACGCTTTCTTAACGTTTTATTTACTAAATTTTATAATTTTTGTATATAATTATATGTTAAAATAGTAGTTAACTAATGTTAGATGGTTTAAATACAAATATAAAACCAGAAGGGAGATAAATTCATGTTAAGAATTGGAATTTTAACCAGTGGCGGCGACTGTCAGGCATTGAATGCTGCCATGCGTGGTGTAATAAAAGGTTTAAGTGTAAAGAGAAATGATCTGGAGATCTATGGTTTCCGCGATGGATATAAAGGTCTGATCTACGATATTGCTGACCGTATGACACCAGATGATTTTTCTGGAATCTTAAACCGTGGAGGTACAATTCTTGGAACTTCCAGACAGCCATTCAAAAAGATGCGCATCCCTGATGAAAACGGTCTTGATAAAGTCGAGGCAATGAAAAGTAATTACCGCAAATATAAATTAGACTGTCTTGTAGTTCTTGGCGGTAACGGAACTCACAAAACTGCAAATATGCTTCGTGAAGAAGGTTTAAATGTTGTAACACTTCCAAAGACAATTGACAATGATCTTTGGGGAACTGAAATGACATTCGGATTCCAGAGTGCCGTTGATATTGCAACTGATACGATCGACCGAATCCATACAACAGCTTCTTCTCACAGCCGTGTATTTATCATCGAGGTTATGGGGCATAAAGTCGGACATGTTACCCTGCAATCAGGAATTGCTGGTGGAGCTGACGTAATCCTGCTGCCTGAAATTCCTTATGATATTGATAAAGTAGCCGAAGTTGTAGAAAACCGCTTTGCAGCTGGAAAGAAATTCTCGATTATCGCAGTTGCTGAAGGTGCTATTTCAAAAGAAGATGCGAAGTTAAAGAAGAAACAGTATAAGGCAAAACTTGCAGAAAGAAGATATCCTTCTGTTGCTTATGAGATTGCAGCTGCACTAGAAGAAAAAACAAATCGTGAGATCAGAGTCACCGTTCCAGGACATACACAGCGTGGTGGTGCTCCTTGTGCTTACGACCGTGTACTTGCTACAAGAGTTGGAGCATATGCCGCTGAATTGATCCTTAATAAAGAGTATGGCTATATGGTTGGTATCGTTGATGGAGATACAAAAAAGGTTCCATTATCTGAAGTTGCTGGAAAATTAAAATATGTTGATCCGAAGTGCCAGATGATTAAGGACGCTAAGACGATTGGAATAAGTTTTGGGGAGTAAATTGTAGTTTGATGACGGAAATTATTGGTGGAATATTATAAAAATAATTTACGTAATTCAAATCACTATACAGTGTGTATGTTGTATGGTATTGATTAATAATTTTTGTATTCGTTAACAGAAGTTTAGCTAAAATCTACAAGCACCGATTTGTAGGGTAGTTTGATGAACTGAAGTTATTGGTGGGGGGTGAATATTTTACTATATTAGCATTTATAATAAACATCTGTCTACCACTACAAAAATTGAAAAACAATAATGTTTAACATACATCCATCAGCCTGAATTTTCTTATTTTTATGATTGAAAGTCTTCAGGTATTTAGAGAAAAAATGAAAGATAGCATGTGAGCAACGATCGAATCCCATAGGAGTTTTGACGGAATCGCAGCTGGATCGGGCAATTGTTTGAGCGTCAAAGACTACTGGTTTCAGTAACTTTCAACGCGAGTTATTGCAGGAGATCCAGCGAATAGGCGTTCTGTCAAAACTCCGTCAATGGAATTCGTGTTGCTCATATGCTATCTTTCATTTTTTCTCTAAATACTCGATGACCTTCAACTCATACAAATTAAAATTTAAGATCCCCCACAATCTGCTGAACCGTCAAATGATTCTTCTTAAGAAGTTCTTCAATATCATATCGATCTAATAATTCTTTCTTCACTCCATAATTAAATACCTTCATATCAGAATCCCCATAGAATCGTGCAATCTTCTCTCCGAATCCTCCTTCTAAAAATCCATCTTCTAATGTAATAACTACATCATGATCTTTCTTTAGATCTTCTAATAATACTTCATCAATTCCAGTAATATAATATGGATTTATCACAGTTGCTTTTGTTCCTGTCTTTTCTTCTACTGCTTTTGCAACTTCACATCCCATATTGTAGAATGTTCCAAGTCCAATGACTGCAACTTTGCTTCCTTTTTCTGTGACTTCATATTTGTTTAACTGACTGAAATCTTTTGTTATTTTTTTACCGTCAGAGATCATTTCTCCACCTGGAAGTTTGATCGCGACTGGATATTGATCCTGATCGATACTCCAGTCCAACATTGCCAGATATTCTTCTTTTGTTGTTGGTGCGAGGTATACTAAGTTTGGAATATTGCTCATCATTGGAATATCCTGTAATCCAAGATGTGTTACATCATTCATTCCATATACAGATCCCCAGAATGTAACGATCGTTGCTGCATTGCTATCGATGCACAGATCCTGTGTAATCTGATCGTAAGTTCTCTGTACAAATGTTGAATATACTCCATAAACCGGTTTTCCACCACCTGCTGCGATTCCTGCCGCCATTGCCATTGCTGTTTCTTCCGCGATCCCAACATCGATAAACTGTTTTCCAGCTTCCTTACGTTTATCTTCTGTAAATC
>PPYE01209013.1_pt1 | contig 12369 bp, 10 predicted proteins | sample 1559881 | NCBI WGS metagenome assembly PPYE01 (sample SAMN08240022, study PRJNA423297) | Human gut metagenome, whole genome shotgun sequencing project.
ATTTTCCCACGGCCGCAGTTGACATTCGTCAGGCGCTTAAAATTAGCGCATTTGTCATTATACATGAGCTTTTTCCGCCTGTCAACAAAAATCTGAAGGGGAAAAGAGCGGGTTCTTATGAAAAGCGGTGTGTTTTTTCGGCAAAAGCCTAAAATCTGGTGGTTTTCCTCCGGTTTTTCTCCCTACATCTTGTGCCTTCCGGTGCGTCATTTTTTGCAGCTTATATTAGAATAAGTGTAGACTTTTCCGGGGGTTTCTGCTATACTATTCTCGGATAAATTTTTTTCAAATACAGAGATAGAGATCCATCAGGGGAAAGGGGCGCTTTCATTGAATTCCATTTCTGACGTATGGCAGAGCGTACTAAGCCGATTACAGGAGCAGCTCAGCGAGACCACCATCCGCACATGGTTCGACGAGGTGGACGTGGTCACCATGGAGGACTCCGCCTTCGTGCTGCATTGCAGCAACTCCTTCAAAAAAAGCACCATCGAGACCCGTTTCATGAAGCACATCAAGGCGGCGCTGAAGGACATCTTCTCCTCCGATCTGGAGGTGAAGATCCTCAACGACGAGCAGCTGGCTGCCTATCACGGTGTGGCCCCGGATCAGCCCGGCTCCCTGCTGGATTCCGACGCCTTCACCTTCGAGACGTATGTGGTGGGGCCGCAGAACAAGCTGGCCTATGCGGCGGCACGGGCCGTGGCGGATAAGCCGGCGGAAAACTTCAACCCTCTGTTCATCTACGGCGACTCCGGACTGGGCAAGACCCATCTGCTCTACGCCATCGCCCATCAGGTCAAGCGCAAGCGGGAGGACCTGCGGATCGTATACATCAAGGGCGACGACTTCACCAACGAGCTGATCGCATCTATCCGGGAGGGCAGCAACGCCGAGTTCCGGGAGAAGTACCGGCAGGCGGGCATCCTGCTGGTGGACGATATCCAGTTCATCGCCGGCAAGAAGCAGACTCAGGAGGAGTTCTTTCATACCTTCAACACTCTGTACGAATCCGGGCGGCAGATCGTGCTGACCTCCGACCGTCCGCCCCGTGAAATGACCCAGCTGGAGGACCGGCTGCAAAGCCGTTTCGTGTCGGGCCTTATGGTGGATGTGGCCCCTCCCGACTTCGAGACGAGACTGGCCATCATCAAGAACAAGGCCGCCATGCTGGGGGTAAAACTCCCCGACGAGATCTACGGCTATATCGCCGAGAACGTCACCGCCAACGTGCGGCAGATCGAGGGGACCCTGAATAAGCTGCTGGCCTACCGGGATCTGCTGGGGGATCAGGTGGACGAGCAGTCCGTGGGCCGTGCCGTCCGGGATATGCTGCAAAAGAGCAACGAGTACATCCCCTCGCCGTCGGTGATCATCAGCTATATCTGCAAGTATTTCAGCGTGGAGGAGGATGTGCTTCGTGGCCAGCGCCGGGGCCGCAACGAGGTCAACGCCCGGCAGATCGCCATGTACCTCATCCGACGCATGACCAATCTCTCCCTCAACGACATCGGCAAGGAATTTGGTGACCGGGACCACACCACGGTGCTGCACTCGCTGGATAAGGTAGAGAAGCAGATGCGTACCGACCCCGCCTTTGCCGAGGTGGTGAAGGAGATCACCACCAACATCAACGCCAAGCGCTGACCCCACTTTTCCACAAGGCTCTGTGGATTCCACAGGGAAAAGGTGGGGAGAAGAAAACACCGTCGTTCCCTGTGGAAAAAGGGGAGGTTTCGTCCACAAACAGCGGTGGAGAACAAACCGTGTCGCAGCAAGGGCTTGCGCCGGTTTTCCACAAGAAAATTCTCTACTGCGGCTGTTACTGAATAAAAGATTAGTTTATGTTCTCTTTCTGAGAAGCATGACAAAAATCGTTCGACAAGAAAGGAAGAAGAATATGCTCCGTTTCTCCTGCGAAAAAGCGCTGCTGCAAAGTGCCGTCAATACCGTGTCCCGTGCCGTGGCCGCCAAAAGCTCCATCCCTGCGCTGGAGGGGATCCTTGTAGAGGGCAGCGACCGGCTGACCATGTCGGGCTACAATATGCAGACCGGCATCCGCACCGCCTTTGAGGCCGAGGTCCACGAGGAGGGCCGCATCGTCCTCAACGCCCGCCTGTTCGGTGAGATCATCCGGAAGCTGCCGGACGATCTGGTGGTGTTTGCGGCGGATGAGAAATATATGGTGCGCCTGACCTGCGGCGACGCCAGCTTCGAGATCATGGGCCTGTCCGCCGAGGACTACCCGGAGCTGCCGGAGGTGGATGACGAGTACTCTGTGGCTATCCAACAGGGGACCCTGAAGGCCATGATCAACCAGACCAGCTTCGCCGTCTCCACCAACGAGACCCGTCCCATCCACACCGGCTCCCTCTTCGAGATCAACGAGCAGGGCCTGACCATGGTGTCCGTGGACGGCTTCCGTCTGGCTCTGCGGCGGGAGCCGCTGGAGCGCATCGACGGCGGCGCTTTCCGGTTCGTGGCCCCCGGCTCCGCCCTCAACGAGGTGGAGAAGATCTGCGAGGACAGCGACAACCTCATGACCATCATTCAGGGCAAGCGCCATCTGATGTTCGAGACCGGCTCCACTCAGTTGATCTGCCGCCGTCTGGAGGGCGAATTTCTGGATTACCGCAACGCCATCCCCCGCAACAATCCCATCTCCATTCTGGTGGATACCAAGGCTATGCTCAACAGTCTGGACCGTGTCAGCGTGGTCATCAGTGAGAAACTGAAAAGCCCCGTCCACTGCATCTTTGATGATGGCCGTGTGTACCTGTCCGCCAAGACCGGCAACGGCGAGGCTAAGGACATCTGCCCCGTGGAGGGCGACGGTCAGGGGCTGGAGATCGGCTTTAATAACCGCTTCTTCATGGATGCCCTGCGCTATGCCCCGGCGGAGAAGGTAAAGATGGAGCTGAACACCGGCATCTCTCCCTGCATCATGACCCCCGTGGAAGGGGAGGAGAATTTCCTCTATATGGTCCTGCCGGTGCGGCTGAAGGCATGATAACAAACTGAAATATAGAGAGAGAATTATACGGATAGTTGTTGAGTGGAGTTTGTTTTCACTTACTTACGTTTAGTAATGTCATTGCGAGGGTGCGAAGCACCCGTGGCGATCCGTAATACCCTTTGCAGTTTTTCTTTGCTGTCTCCGGCAGCCTGTTTTTCCAGTAGCTTTTCTTTTCTTGCCTCCGGCGGGGTACTTTCTGCCAATAGCGGCAGAAAGTACCCAAAGAGCGCCAGCAGAAACCCATGGTTTCTGCACTTCCTTTGGCGGGTGCAAGAGTTGCTGCCTAAGTCCTGCCGAAGCAGGGAATTGACGTATTTCTACTCACGCTGCCGCTACGTGGGCAGTCGAAGAAACCTTCAGCTCTACCGTGGGGAACGGATCGCCCCAGCGGTAAACGTAATATTTTCTTCGCCTGAGTGGGAGCGGCAGCGGGTCTGTTGCTGAGTCAATTCCCACTATGTCCCATAACGAACGAAACTCTTGAGAGTAAAGGAAGTCTTGAAACCATCGGTTTCAAGCGGCATTTTTAGGAAACCGCCGAAGCGTCGCCTGTGGCGGATGAAGCGAGGCGGTTTCGAGGAAGTGTCCCGGTTTTCACGCCACAACGTGGCTGGAAACCGGTTGACCATCACCACAGAATACATCAAGCTTCAGGATCTGTTGAAGCTGGCGGCCGTCACCGCCACCGGCGGCGAAGCCAAACTCCTCATTCAGGAGGGGCAAGTGCTGGTCAACGGCGAGGTCTGCACCCAGCGGGGAAAAAAGCTCCGCCCAGGCGACGACGTGGAGGCTGAGGGCCTGCACTACGGCGTGCGCTATGCGGATTGACGCCCTGACGCTGGAGGGCTTCCGCAACTACGACCGGCAGGCCCTGACCTTCCACGACAGCTGCAACGTCATCTACGGCGAGAATGCTCAGGGCAAGACGAATCTGCTGGAGGCCATGGTCTATCTCTCCTGCGGCAAGTCGCCACGGGCCAGAGCGGACCGGGAGCTCATCGGCTTCGACCGGGACAAGGCCTATATCCTGGGGCAGATGTTTACACGGGACCGGGAGTTCCGCACGGAGGTGGAGCTGTTCCGTGGCCGCCGCCGCAAGGCCAGTGTCAACGGCGTTCCCGCCAAGAACAACGCCGCCCTCTCCGACGTGCTGCACACCGTGTTCTTCTCCCCGGAGGATCTGATGCTCATCCGGGAGGGGGCTGCCGCCCGCCGGCGGTTCATGGACCTGTCCCTCTGTCAGCTGCGGCCCCGGTACGGGGAGGCACTGGCGGAATACCACCGGCTCTATGAGCACAAGACCCGCATTCTCCGGGACAGCGGCGACTACCCCCAGCTGCTGGCCACCCTGCCGGACTTCAACCGGCGGCTGTGTCAGGTGGGAGCGGTGCTGATCCACTACCGGGCCCGTTACTGCCGGGCGCTGGCGGAGTATGCGGCGCAGGCCCACTACGAGTGCTCCGGCCAGCGGGAGGAGTTGGAGCTGCGATATCAGACGGTCAGCACCGTTCACGACCCCTTCCTCCCGCAGGAGCAGCTGTTTGCGGCCCTGATGGAGCATCAGCAGAGCCATGAGCAGGCGGAGATCGCCTCCCGGCTGTGCCTCTCCGGCCCCCATAAGGACGATCTGGAGGTGCTGGTCAACGGCCGCAGCGCCCGTCAGTTCTGCTCGCAGGGACAGGTCCGCACGGCGGCGCTGGCCCTGAAGCTGGCGGATCGGGAGATCCATAGAAACACCATGGGGGAATACCCCATCATGCTGCTGGATGACGTGCTGTCAGAGCTGGACCCCCGGCGGCAGGAGTATGTCCTCAACCGCATCGCCGGGGGGCAGGTGTTCATCACCTGCTGCGAAAACGACCGGCTGGACACCCTGCTCTCCGGCAAGGTGTTCCATATCCGTGGCGGGGAGGTGCTGACATGAGCTATCTGCACATCGGCAAGAACGTCATGGTCAGCCGCCGCCGCATCATCGGCGTGTTCGATCTGGACATCACCTCCCAGTCCCCCCGGACCAGAGAGTTTCTGGACCGGGCGGAGAAGGACGGCGTGGTGCTGGACGCCTGCGACGATATCCCCAAGTCATTTCTGGTGTGCGACCACCCTTACCATAAGCAGCTGGTCTATATCTCCCAGCTGAACACACAGACGCTTCACAAGCGCACGGAAAACGATCAACCTGCCGTCACCGGCGGGCAAGGAAAGGAAAGAACCCATGTCTGAACTGGAAAAAGTAACCGCCGTCACCACGGAGTATGACGCTTCGGAAATTCAGGTGCTGGAGGGACTGGAGGCGGTGCGCAAGCGCCCCGGTATGTATATCGGCTCCACCTCCGCCTCCGGCCTGCACCATCTGGTCTACGAGATCGTGGACAACGCCATCGATGAAGCGCTGGCGGGCTACTGCACGGATATCACCGTCACCATCAACGAGGGCAATACCATCACCGTCACCGATAACGGACGTGGTATCCCCGTGGATATCCAGAAGCAGACCGGCCGTCCGGCGCTGGAGGTGGTATATACCGTACTGCACGCCGGCGGCAAGTTCGGCGGCGGAGGCTATAAGGTCTCCGGCGGACTTCACGGTGTGGGCGCCAGCGTGGTCAACGCTCTCTCCGAGTGGCTGGAGGTGGAGGTCCACAAGGGCGGGAAAATCTATCAGATGAAGTTTTCCCGTGGCGCCATCACCCAGGAGATGACCGTCATCGGTGACACCGACCACACCGGCACCACCGTCCGCTTCAAGCCCGACGGTGAGATGTTCGACACGCTGGAGTACGACTACGAGACCCTCCACACCCGGATGCGGGAGCAGGCGTTTTTGAACGCCGGTCTGCGGATCTCCATCGCTGACCGCCGCCCCGGACAGGAGCAGGAGGACACCATGTGCTACGAGGGCGGCATCCGGGAGTTCGTCACCTGGATCAACCGCAACAAGACCCCGCTGCACGAGGAGGTCATCTACATGGCCGGCGCCAAGGGGGACTCCACTGCGGAGATCGCCATGCAGTATAACGACAGCTACGCCGAGACCATGGTCTCCTTTGCCAATGACATCCACACCCCGGAGGGCGGTATGCACGAGACGGGCTTCAAGGCGGCTTTGACCCGTGTGCTCAACGCCTACGGCATCAAGTACGGCATGATCAAGGAGGGAGACAAGGTCTCCGGCGAGGACGTCCGGGAGGGCATCACCGCCGTGATCTCCGTGAAGCTGACGGAGGCCCAGTTCGAGGGCCAGACCAAGGCCAAGCTGGGCAACGCCTATATCCGCACGCTGGTGGACGGCCTTGTTTCCGACCAGCTGTCGGTGTATCTGGAGGAGCATCCGGTGGTGGCCCGCACCATTCTGGATAAGGCGCTGACGGCCAACCGGGCCAGAGAGGCCGCCCGCAAGGCCAGAGAGTCCATCCGCCGCAAGACGGCGCTGGGCGGCGCCGCCATGCCGGATAAGCTGCGGGACTGCAACGAGAATAACCCGGAGCTGACGGAAATTTATATCGTGGAGGGCGACTCCGCAGGCGGCTCCGCCACCCAGGGCCGTGACTCCCGGTTCCAGGCCATCCTCCCCCTGTGGGGCAAGATGCTGAACGTGGAGAAGGCCAGAGCCGACAAGGTATACGGCAACGACAAGCTCCAGCCGGTAATTACGGCGCTGGGCGCCGGCATCGGGGAGGAGTTCGACCTGAACAAGCTGCGGTATCACAAGATCATCATCATGGCCGATGCCGACGTGGACGGCGCCCATATCCGGACGCTGCTGCTGACCTTCTTCTTCCGGTTCATGCGGCCCCTCATCGAGGAGGGCTACGTCTATTCCGCCGTGCCGCCGCTGTATAAGCTGACCCGCGGCAAGCAGCAGCGGGTGGCCTACACCGACGAGGAGCGGGACGCCATCTCCTCCGAGATGCGGGACGGCAACCCCAATGTGAAGATCGACATCAACCGCTATAAGGGCCTTGGTGAGATGAACCCCCACGAGCTGTGGGAGACCACCATGGACCCGGAGAAGCGCACCCTGCGCCGCATCACTCTGGACGACGCCGTGAAGGCGGACGAGACCTTTACCGTCCTCATGGGCGAGAAGGTGGAGCCCCGAAAGGAGTTCATCGAGAAGAACGCCAAGTACGCCGTGAATCTGGACTATTGATGTTCCCGATATCGCCATCCCCCCAATCCTCTGATAAGGAGTAACAATATATGAGTAAGAAACCCCAATACGATCCCGAGGAGATCCGCTTCCCGGACCAGCACATCGTCGAGCGCTCGCTGGTGCCGGAGATGGAGAAGTCCTACATCGAATACGCCATGTCCGTTATCGTGGGCCGGGCGCTGCCCGACGTGCGGGACGGCCTGAAGCCCGTCCACCGGCGTATTCTCTACGCCATGTACGAGGACAACCTCACCAGCGACCGCCCCTTTAAGAAGTCCGCCACCTGCGTGGGCGACGTGCTGGGCCGGTATCACCCCCACGGCGACGCCTCCGTCTACGACGCTCTGGTGCGTCTGGCGCAGGATTTCTCCATGCGCTATATGCTGGTGGACGGCCACGGCAACTTCGGTTCCGTGGATGGCGATCCCCCCGCTGCCTACCGTTACACGGAGGCCCGTCTTTCCAAAATTTCCAATGAAATGCTGCGGGATATCCGGAAGGACACCGTGGACTGGGATCCCAACTTTGACGAGAGCCGCAAGGAACCCCGTGTGCTGCCCAGCCGCTTCCCCAATCTGCTGGTCAACGGCTCCTCCGGCATCGCCGTGGGCATGGCCACCAATATCCCGCCCCACAACCTGCGGGAGGTCATCGGAGCCTGCATCCACGTGCTGGATGATCCCGATGCCACGCTGGCGGACCTGATGACCTATATCAAGGGTCCCGACTTCCCCACCCGTGGCCTTATCATGGGACGCAGCGGCATCCGGGCCGCCTACGCCACCGGCCGTGGCCGGGTGGTGATGCGGGCCCGCCACGAGTTCGAGGAGTTCGGCCACGACCGCACCCGCATCATCATCACGGAGCTGCCGTATCAGGTGAATAAGCGGATGCTCATCAAGAGCATGGCCGATCAGGTGGAGGACAAGCGTCTGGAGGGCATCTCCGACATCCGGGACGAGACGGACCGCAACGGTATGCGGATCGTCATCGAGCTGAAGCGGGACGCCAATCCGCAGGTGGTACTCAACCGCCTGTTTGCACAGACCCAGCTGCAAACCACCTTCGCCATCAATATGCTGGCGTTGGTGAATAACCAGTCCCAGCCGAAGATCCTCTCCCTGCGCCACATCATCGACGAATATCTGGCCTTTCAGGAGGAGATCATCGTCCGCCGCACCCGCTATGACCTGAAGGACGCACAGGCCCGTGCCCACCTGTTGGAGGGTCTGCTCATCGCACAGGACAACATCGACGAGGTCATCCACATCATCCGCACCAGCTATGACAACGCCAAGGAGAACCTCATGTCCCGCTTCGGGCTGGACGATGTGCAGGCACAGGCCATTCTGGATATGCGCCTGAAGGCGCTGCAGGGGCTGGACCGGGAGAAGCTGCAGACGGAGTACAAGGAGCTGGAGGAGAAGATCGCCTACTTCCTGAAGGTGCTGTCCGACGATGCTCTGGTGCGCTCCATCCTGAAGGAGGAGCTGTCCGCCATTGCCGAGAAGTACGGCGATGACCGCAAGACGGAAATTCAGGACGTGGAGGACGAGATCGACATCGAGGACCTCATCGAGGAGGAGGAGTGCGTCTTTACCCTGACGGAGAACGGTTACATCAAGCGCACCGCCGTCAGCGAGTACGCCGCCCAGAGCAAGGGCGGCATGGGCAAGAAGGGTATCACCACCCGTGACGAGGATACTGTGGTGGATGTGTTCACCGCCTCCACCCACGACTATCTCCTGTTCTTCACCGATACCGGCAAGGTCTACCGCAAGAAGGGCTACCAGATTCCGGAGAGCGGCAAGACCGCCAGAGGCACCAACATCGTCAACATCCTGCAGGTGGAGCAGGGGGAGAGGATCCAGACCATGCTCCACTACCGGGAGGCCGGGGAGGGCCAGCTGTACCTCTTCATGACCACCCGCAACGGTACGGTGAAGCGCCTGCCGGTGGAGACGCTGAAGAATCTCCGCAACAACGGCATCCGGGCGCTGACGCTGGACGAGGGCGACGAGCTCATCAACGTGCAGGAGACTGACGGCAGCCAGCGCATCCTCATTGCCACCCACGACGGTCAGGCGGTGTGCTTCGACGAGACGGACGTGCGTGCCATGGGCCGCACCGCCGTGGGCGTCCGGGGCATCCGCCTGCGGGAGGGGGACTATGTGGTGGGCGCCGCCCGAGCCGAGGCCGGCAAGACGGTACTCTCCATCACGGAGCGTGGCTACGGCAAGCGCACCCCGGTGGAGGAGTACCGCATCACCAGCCGTGGCGGTCTCGGCATCCGCAACTACATGGTCACGGAAAAGACCGGCCCCATTGTGGGCATCAAGGTGGTGGACGGACAGGAGGACCTGCTGCTGATGACGCAGGCGGGTATCCTGATCCGCACGGCGGTGGACAGCATCCGCATCGCCGGCCGGGCCACGCAGGGCGTTATCGTCATGCGCTTTAAGGAGGAGGGCGACCACGTCATCTCCATGGCGCTGGCGGACCGGGAGACGGAGAAGGAAGCCGCCCCGGCAGAGGAATAAGCCATGGGGAAGAAAAAGGAGCAGTACTGCCCCCTGACCCGGTGGCGGTACTTCACCAAGACCCTGTACCACGATCCCTCCGCCACGGGGGAGTTCACCTATGACGGCGTGGTGTACCGCAAGAGTGAGGCCCTCCAAGCGGTGGAGAGCCGCAACTCCCGGCTTCAGATGGGGCTGGTGGGCCTGATGTTTCTGGCCTTTGTGCTGGCCACCTATTTCCGCAGCGCCATGCCGCTGGCGGCGGGCATCCTGCTGATCGTGGCGGGGCAGGCTCTGCGTCTGAGCCGTCTGCCCAAGGATATCCTCTCCCACCTCACCGACACCGGACGGAGGGAGCTATGATGGATGCTTTGCAGGTCATCGCCCGCATCCATACGGAGCTGCCGGAGAAGTTCGGCGTGCCGCGGCAGAGCGGATTGGTGCCCCAGCTGCGGGGCCGCATCGTCTTTGAACCGGCCTACCGGAACCCGGACGCCGTCCGGGGGCTGGAGGATTTCTCCCATCTCTGGCTCATCTGGCAGTTCTCCGGGGCCGTCCGGCAGGACTGGTCCCCTACGGTGCGGCCGCCCCGTCTGGGGGGCAATCGCCGCATGGGGGTCTTTGCCACCCGTTCTCCCTTCCGTCCCAACCATCTGGGCCTGTCCTCGGTGCGGCTGGAGCGGGTGGAGCAGAGTGAGGCGCTGGGGCCGGTGCTCCATGTCTGCGGCGCAGACCTGATGGACGGCACGCCTATTTTTGACATCAAGCCCTATCTCCCCTATACCGACAGCCATCCCGACGCCGTGGGGGGCTTCACCGATGGGCTGGAGAGCCGCTGCCTGCGGGTGGAGTGTCCGCCGCAGCTGCTGGAGCGCATCCCGGCGGACAGCCGGGAGGGCCTGCTGGGTGTGCTGGCGGGGGATCCCCGCCCCCGGTATCAGGAGGACCCCCAGCGGGTGTACGGCATGGGCTTTGCGGGGCAGAACGTGCGATTCACCGTGGCGGGGGATACCCTCACGGTGCGCTCCATCGACCCGCTGGAGAAGTAACGCCAACATAAAAAGCACAAGGACGCCTATGAAAACTGTAACCATCTACACCGACGGGATAAAAACCGCTGTGCGGTTTTACCGGTAATGCCGTTCTGCTGGCCCCTTGCGGGGCAGCCGCAGAACATGGCAGACAGGCCCCGTCGGACGGAGGCCGCCCGATAAAACCACTGGGAGCAACACAAGAACGCCTATGAAAACTGTAACCATCTACACCGACGGGGCCTGTTCCGGCAACCCCGGTCCCGGCGGCTGGGGAGCCATTCTGGAGTGGAACGGTATCGAGAAGGAACTCTCCGGCGGCGAGCCGGAGACCACCAACAACCGCATGGAGCTGACGGCGGTGATCCGGTCGCTGGCTCTGCTGAAGGAGCCGTGCATCGTGGAGCTGTACTCCGACTCCAAGTACGTCATTGACGCACTGGAGAAGGGCTGGGTCTGGGGCTGGAAGAAGCGGGGCTGGGTGAAAAGCGACAAAAAGCCCGCTTTGAACGTGGATCTGTGGGAGCAGCTGCTGCCCCTGATCCAGACCCATCAGGTACACTACCACTGGGTAAAGGGCCACGCCAGCAACGAGAAGAACAACCGCTGCGACCAGCTGGCGGTGGCGGAGAGTAAGCGGTTCTGAGAAATTCACAGAAAGTTCATGTGGATTTCATGATTCCGCCATCTTTACAGGGTACTATCTTACTCGTACAAAGGAACCATTCCTTATGTGATTTTCTCTCTCTCCTAACAAACACACAGCAAAAACGCCAGCCGCAAGGGCTGGCGTTTTTGCGTCTCTCCTGCAAGAAACTATTTTTCTGTGCAAGGAGAGGTTTTTCTGTTCAAGGAGAGGTTTTTCTGTTTAAGGAGAGGCTTTTCTGTTTCAGGAAAGATTTTCCCTGCTTGTCGGGGAGCTTTTTGCGTCTGTTTTTCAGGGGGATATGTTGGCCTGCCTGACCAAGTGATCTTTTCGGCTGCCTGATGAAAAAATGTTTGGCTCTGCTTGCCGAGAAGAATTTTCGTCTCCCTGTCGGAATCATTGTCGGAATCATTTTTTCGCCTGATCGTGGGGATGGATTTTCCCTTTCAAGGGGCAGTCGAGCCTGTCCATGGGGACAGGCTCGGCACAATTTTGGACGGATCGGACAGACAGGACGTCACACGCCACGGAAGAAGGCCCGGATGGCTGCCTCATCGGCGGCGACGCTTCCCTGAGCAAAGCCGCTGCGTCCGCCGCCCCGACCGTGGAGGGCGTCGTTCATATGCTTCACGAACTCCCGCAGGTCTGCTCCCGGATGGATGACGGCGTACTGATACCGCTCCCCCTCTCCGGAGAACACGGCGCACCGCCCGCCGCAGGTATGGCTCACGGCGTCGCACAGCCGCCGGGTGCCGTCTCCCGCCAGATCGTGCCGCACCAGCAGCACCTCTCCGGCGTCCCGGTACTGCTCTGCCAGCAGCCGGAACAGTTCCTCCTCCAGTCCGGCGCACCGGGTCTTCAGGGAGAGGACCTCCCGGCCCTGCCGTTCCACAGCTGCGGAGGTGTCGCCGGGCTTCACCGACAGCTGCTGTCCGATGGACCGGTTCTGCTGCCAGCTGCGGCACAGGTGGGCCATGGCCCGGCCGCCGCACACCAGCTCC
>PPYE01454526.1_pt1 | contig 12369 bp, 9 predicted proteins | sample 1559881 | NCBI WGS metagenome assembly PPYE01 (sample SAMN08240022, study PRJNA423297) | Human gut metagenome, whole genome shotgun sequencing project.
GTAAATGACAATTCCGATTTTTGCTTTGATGAAAATATGAATTTGTTGACAGACCGTTGGGACCATGCTCTAAATTTCCTTGCCTTTGTTACTTTTGAAGGTAATGCGACGGGCACCGAGAGTCTGGAGATCTCTAAAGTCGGTTTGAATTATTCCAAAGCAACTGGTGCGGTAGTCTTATCAAATGTCCCGCAGTCTTCATTGGTTCGTGTGGTGGATCTGAACGGCAGGCTGCTACAGACTGAATCTGCTTCCGATAATTCTATACGGTTTACTTTAAAGCCAGGTTCCGGTTTAAATATTGTCAGCCTCTATAATTATGATGGAAGACTGGTCAAAACATTTAAAATGATCAGATGAAATGTTTTTATTGATCATGTTATATCAAAGGGAGAGGGGCTAACCATAATACTCCCTTTGTTCTTTTATAACTGAAATATTGATATCCTCATGACAATGCTTTTAAATACCGGAGCAAAACTGTGTGTCCTTTGTTTTGTATCCAATCTTCCACATATTCTATACCTGCTTATGATTCTTCAGGCATAGGAATGACAAGGATGGAATCACTGCACCTGATTCCGTAAAAAACATCCCGTACCCTTCCTTGTTGTGGAATCAGAATATCTTTCTCCACCAGGTCTTTAATGTCGCGTGCGGCCGTATCCGCTGATACCTTGGCACGTTTGGCCCAGTTCTTGACTGTCAGTTTGCCGGAATAACCGTCTAAATAAAGGTTCAGAACTTCACGTTGCCGTTCGGATATGACAGTCTCAGCATGCTTTTGCCAAAAAACGGCTTTATTCAGTACTTTAGACAATGTTTCATCCGATTGCTCTACAGAACGGAGTAAACAGTCCAGATACCACATAATCCATCCCGTAATCTCACATCCTCCCGCCTGTGTCTTTTCCAATATATCGTAATATTGTTTTTTATCCTTGTTAATCTGGTAGGAGATGCTAAAAAATCTCATTTGTGAATTTTCAGCTTGTGACAGAGCCATGTCAGCTATGCCACGCCCGATTCTTCCGTTGCCGTCATCGAAGGGATGAATGCTGACAAACCATAGGTGGGCAATGGCCGATTTCACATAGCTGTCATGGGTGTCGGAGTTGAACCAGTCTAGAAAGCGTCCCATCTCTTCATCCATCTTTTCTGCAGCAGGAGCTACATAATGAACCTTTTCTCTGCCAAACATTCCTGATACAACCTTCATTTCCCCACTACGGTATTTGCCTACATCAATTCTAGTTGAGTCACTCCATCCTGTAGGGAACAGGCAGTTATGCCAACCGAACAATCTTTCATGGGTAAGCGGACTAGCATAATTTACAGTTGCATCGAGTGCCATTTCCACAACTCCGTCAATATAACGTGAGGATGCAGTCGGATTTTGTAATGGAACACCGAGTTTGCGGGCTACAGACGATCGTACCTGCTCATTATTCAATGCAACGCCTTCAATTTCTGACGAAGCAATGATGTCATGGGATATGGATTCAACTACGGCAAGCATTTTATCATCAAAACCAATCAGGCTGAGCCGTCCCATCAAGTAGCCTACAGCCTTGTGAACCTTGTTCAGTTTTTCATTCACAAGCTCCTTGTCCCATGAAAACAATGGCCAGTCCTTCTGTTCATAAATATACATAATATAAGTTTTTGTGCAAATATACAGCTTTGCGGATAATAAACCGCATAATTTGCGTCTTATTATCCGCGCATTTTTGATTATACTGTTCTAGATCTATCTCATAATGTGAGATAATCGAAAAATACAAGGAATTAATTAACAAGAATAATATTGCATAAATATAGTATTCTCATATATGTTTATGTTTAAAATAATTCCATCACTCAAGCTTTCTGTAAAATAAGTAATTAACATTTGAGTCCCAAATTTAGACTAAGCAAATACTTATTCCTTTTTAGTCTAAAATCTATAAAATAAAATTGTTGAAATATCCTTATTATCAGTGTGTAATAAGTAAAATATTCGAAAATTCAGTAGATTGCTTAGTTAATGCCAAAACATCCTGTACCCTTCCTTGTTGTGGAACCAGAATATCTTTCTCCACCAGGTCTTTAATGTCGCGTGCAGCCGTATCCGCTGATACCTTGGCACGTTTGGTCCAGTTCTTGACTGTCAGTTTACCGGAATAGCCGTCTAAATTTCACGTTGCCGGGTAAGAAGTTGATTAACATATTTAATTAATATAGTTAAAGTAAGAAACTCTACAAAAAGCTGATTTTGCGAGAGTGTGCAAAATCAGCTTTTTGTATTGATTATCAATCTTTTGATAAAAGGTGGTACCATTAAGTATATTTATCCCCTTATGCCACCGTATGTGTAGCCCGATGCGTACGTTCCCCTTTCATCCTTACATTTTAACCAAAACATTCAGATAATCAATCTATTAAAAATGACAGGACATCCCCTCATCCTCGTTTCAGCTGTACTCTTCAAGTCCCTTCACAATCTGCCTTCAGAGTACACAAGTTTTACGAATGAAAGGAGGCTGAAAGGGTGGTGACGAGATGTCCATTCACTACCGGAGCCCCCATCAGCAGGGCGTTTCAACCACTAATGAAAGGAGAAAAGGAAAACAGATTTCCACTTGTAGAGCGAAAAAATACAGTTGTTTTTGTGGATTCACTCATTGTATGATAAGACATTGTAGCCGGTTCGAATATTAGCTTGGTGTAACTGCCATATATATGCTTCAAACATAAGTAATGTTGCAAGTAATGTTGCAAGTAATAGTACCAAACAAAGATTAAGTCAAGACGAACTATATAATTTGATTTGCAATAACTGCAAAGACTATACTTCATTGGAAGAATTAGCTCAAAGAGTCAATAAAAACAGCAAATATCTGCAAAATCATATACTAAAAGATATGATTAGCAATAATCTAATAGAAAGACTATATCCCGAAAGCCCCAGACATCCCAACCAAAAATACAGAAAGAAATAGCCTCATATTCCATTTACTTCACTAAAAATCATTACCTTTGCACCTTACTATCAGAAATAACAAAAAGCACATACATAATATGGAAAAGAAATTCAAAAGAACCACCGTCACCTCGGCACTGCCTTATGCCAACGGTCCGGTGCACATTGGCCATTTGGCAGGTGTATATGTTCCTGCAGATATCTATGTACGCTATCTTCGCCTGAAAAAAGAAGACGTACTGTTCATCGGAGGTTCAGATGAACATGGGGTGCCCATCACCATCCGTGCCAAAAAAGAAGGAATTACCCCTCAGGATGTGGTCGACCGCTATCATACACTGATTAAAGACTCTTTTAAAGAATTCGGAATTTCTTTCGATGTTTACTCCCGCACTTCATCAAAGACACATCACGAACTGGCTTCCGAGTTCTTCAAAACACTGTATGACAAAGGGGAATTCATCGAAAAGACATCTGAACAATATTACGATGAAGAGGCTCACCAGTTTTTGGCCGACCGATACATCACAGGTGAATGTCCCCATTGCCACGCAGAAGGTGCATACGGCGACCAATGCGAAAAGTGTGGTACTTCATTGTCACCCACCGATTTGATTAATCCGAAAAGTGCCATCAGCGGCAGTAAGCCTGTGATGCGTGAAACCAAACACTGGTATTTGCCGTTGGATAAGCACGAAGGCTGGTTGCGCAAATGGATTCTGGAAGACCACAAAGAATGGCGTCCCAACGTGTACGGACAGTGCAAGAGCTGGCTGGACATGGGCTTGCAGCCACGCGCCGTAAGCCGTGACCTGGATTGGGGTATCCCCGTTCCCGTAGAAGGAGCGGAAGGAAAAGTGCTTTATGTATGGTTTGACGCTCCTATCGGATATATTTCAAATACAAAGGAATTACTGCCCGACAGTTGGGAAACATGGTGGAAAGACCCCGAAACACGTCTGGTTCATTTCATCGGAAAAGACAATATCGTGTTCCATTGCATCGTATTCCCGGCTATGTTGAAAGCGGAAGGCAGTTACATTTTGCCTGATAATGTGCCAAGCAACGAATTCCTGAACTTGGAAGGAGATAAGATTTCCACTTCCCGCAATTGGGCTGTATGGCTGCACGAATATTTGCAGGACTTCCCCGGAAAGCAGGATGTGCTTCGCTATGTGCTGACTGCCAATGCTCCCGAAACGAAGGACAATGACTTCACATGGAAAGACTTTCAGGCACGCAACAACAATGAATTGGTAGCCGTGTACGGAAACTTTGTGAACCGTGCTTTAGTACTGACTCAGAAATACTTTAACGGATGCGTTCCCGCCTGCGGAGAGTTGACAGAATATGACAAGGATACACTGAAGGAATTTGCAGATGTAAAAGCGGAAGTAGAAAAACTGCTGAATGTCTTCAAGTTCCGCGATGCTCAAAAAGAAGCAATGAATCTGGCACGCATCGGTAACAAATATCTGGCAGACACCGAACCGTGGAAACTTGCCAAAACTGATATGCCGCGTGTAGCCACTATCCTGAATATAGCATTGCAACTGGTAGCTAATCTGGCTATTGCATTCGAACCGTTCCTGCCGTTCAGCAGCGAAAAACTTCGTAAGATGTTGAATATGGATACCTTTGAATGGGAGCAGTTGGGACGTACCGACCTCTTGGCAGAAGGCCATCAATTGAACAAGGCTGAATTGCTGTTCGAGAAGATAGAAGACGAAACAATTCAGGCACAGGTAGACAAATTGCTGGCTACTAAAAAAGAGAATGAGGCTGCAAGCTACAAGGCTAATCCTATCAAACCGACTATCTCTTTTGAAGAGTTCGAGAAGTTGGATATCCGTGTAGGAACCGTACTGGAATGTGAAGCAGTTCCCAAGATGAAGAAACTGCTGAAGTTCAAGATTGCCGACGGGCTGGAGAACCGTACCATTGTCAGCGGTATCGCCCAGCACTACGCCCCGGAAGAACTGGTAGGAAAACAAGTGTTGTTCATTGCAAACCTGGCTCCACGCCAGTTCAAGAATGGCCTGGTAAGCGAAGGCATGATTCTAAGCGCTGAAAACTTTGATGGTTCACTGGCTGTCACCTCTCTGTTGAAAGAGGTAAAACCCGGAAGTGAAGTAAAATAATACCCACCGAAATACAGAAAAGGCTGAAAGCAACCGAAACGTCCGCTTTCAGCCTGACTGTTTTTATAATCCATTTATAAGATGGCAGAACAATCCTTAAAAGAAAAGACAGCAAAGGGCCTCTTCTGGGGCGGACTGAGCAACGGCATACAGCAGTTGCTGAATCTTTTTTTCGGGATATTCCTTGCACGAATCCTTAACGCCGAGGACTATGGTATGGTGGGGATGCTTACCATATTTTCTGCTATAGCAGCAGTTTTACAAGAAGGCGGTTTTATCTCCGCACTAACCAATCGGAAAGATACCACCCACAAAGATTACAATGCTGTATTCTGGTTTAGCACTTTATGCAGCATCACTCTTTACATTATACTTTTTCTAAGTGCTCCATATATTGCCGACTTCTACAATATCCCCGAACTCACCCCGCTGGCACGTTACTCTTTCTTAGGCTTTATTATTGCCAGCCTCAGCATTGCACCACGCGCCCTACTTTTCAAACATTTAAAAACCAAAGAGAATACCATTATTTACCTTACTGCTCTAATAATCTCCGGACTCATAAGTATCATAATGGCCCTTAACGGATTTGCATATTGGGGAATTGCAACACAGTCTTTGGTATATGTTACTATCATCACTATACTCAATTTCTATTTTGCCAAATGGAAACCGACATTGGACTTTGATTTTACGCCTATAAAAGAAATGTTCGGTTTCAGCAATAAACTATTGATTACCAACATATTCAATATTATCAACAATAATCTTTTCTCTGTACTATTAGGAAAATTTTATAATGAAAATGAAGTCGGAAACTACACTCAAGCCAATAAGTGGAACGGAATGGGGCATACCACTGTTACAGGCATGATAAACTCAATCGCACAGCCTGTTTTAACAGGAATCTCGGATGATGCAACACGCCAGCTGGCGGTTTTCCGTAAACTGCTCCGTTTTACGGCTTTTGTTTCTTTCCCGGCCATGTTAGGATTAAGCTTTGTTTCCAAAGAGTTTATTCTCATTACCATTACAGACAAATGGTTGGCAAGCGCCAATATCCTTCAATTACTTTGCATTTGGGGGGCATTTATTCCTATTTGCTCTCTCTTCTCCAATTTAATAATCAGCCGTGGCCGCTCTTCTATTTATATGATTAACACCATAACACTAAGCATCCTACAACTAATTACTGCATGTATAATCTATCCTTACGGCATAAACTGGATGTTACGCATATTTGTATCAATCAATATATTATGGCTCTTTGTATGGTTCTTCTTTGCACGTCGTGAAATATCTTTAACGCTCAAAGATATGATAAAAGATATTTCCCCTTATCTCCTTTTATCAGTGGCATTAATAATATTAGCCTATTACATAACTTTGCCCATTACGAATATCTATTTAAACTTTATAGCCAAAATCATAATAGTAGCAGGAGGATATGGGCTGGTATTATGGAAAATGAAATCAGTTATTTTCAGAGAATGTATTAATTTTATCTTAAGAAAAAGACAAGATGGCAACATATAATGAAAAGATACAAAAAGTATCTATTGCAATGTGTACATATAATGGAGAAAAATATCTTCGTGAGCAGTTGGATTCCATTGTCGCACAAACTTATCCCATCTATGAATTGATAATTCAAGATGACCAAAGCACGGACGGCACTATTACTATAATCAAAGAATATGCAGCTCATTATTCTTATATCCGATGGAAAATTAATGAAAAGAATTTAGGATATAATACGAATTTCCGCACAGCCATTCAGGATGCCAAAGGAGATTTAATCGCCATTGCCGATCAGGATGATATCTGGTATCCCAATAAATTAGAAGAACTGGTAAAGTGCATCGGCAGACATTCAATGTCATACGCGTATTCCACAACCTCTGTACAAAATACAGTAAGCAACATAAAGCAGGCAATCAACTACAACAATACGCTGGAACGTCTATTATTTACGAATGTTATTCCCGGACACGCCATGTTACTGCAAAGAGAATTCATAGAACAGATTCCGTGTTGGAATGACCATATTTTCTACGATTGGTGGTTGGCCGTAAATGCTTATCTGTTTAATGGAGCCGTTCAATGTGAACAAATACTCACTTATCACCGCCTCCATCAAGAGTCAGTGATGGCAGGCTATAATAATAAAGCCAATAAAAAATATCTCCCCTATTTAAAGGGGTATACTAATTTCCAAAAACTTCAAAAAGGAGAGAACTGGCAATGGTTCTACCAATATATATATAATACGGCTCAAAATAAAAAAGGTTTAGAAGTTGCCCATCGTGTAGCAGGCTTGATGCTGAAACGAGGAATACCTTCATTCATATCTTTGTGTTGGCTTTCTTTAAAGTACAAGCATCTATTGATGCCAAGATTGTCAATCAATCTATTCCGTTCTTTCTTTTATCCATGCTTTGTTTCTTATAACAATCATCTATTTGACTCACGTAAATAAGAAGATTTTATGGAAAACAAAAAAATTCATATCGCTTTAGCTGCTGATTCAAATTATATAATACCTGTCACAGCTGTTTTACAATCTCTTTTCGACAATAACGAAGGGGAAAACATATCTATTTATCTGCTTTATCTGGAAAACACACTGAGAGAAGCCGATTTAGAGTTTTTGGCAAACTTCACCCGACAACGAAAAGGAACTTTTAACGGACTCCAAATTAGACAGGAACAAATTGAGGGTTTTCCTGAAACAAGACACGGAAAAGCTACTCTACTCAGGCTTTGCCTGCCTGAGTTATTACCCGAACTAGATAAAATATTATATTTAGACGGTGATATCATTGTCAATGACAATTTATCATCATTATTCAATCTAGACATTTCCAACTATTATATAGCGGCAGCCAAAGACTCTGCAAGTGCTTACAATATAAATTATCAAGTATCTATGGGGATAGAAAAGACTCATGCATACTATAATGCCGGCATTCTATTATTAAACCTAAAGGCTTTAAGAGAAATAGATTTAGTCACTCTAATGAATGAGTTTGTACAAAAAAACTACAAACTGATAGGAGCACCCGATCAGGACTTTCTTAATTATATAAGTCAAAAAAAGACTCTATATATTCCTCCTAAATACAATATGAATTATCTTCTGGAAAAAGATATTGCTGCAAAAATATGGAGTAAAGAGGAAATAAAAGAAGCAAAGAAATCTCCGGCTATCGTTCATTATATCGGCCCGGTAAAACCTTGGTCCATCCTCTCTACCCATCCCCAAAGAAAGCTATGGTGGAGATATATAAGAAAAACATGTTTTGCCAACTATCGTCCTAAAGATGCAACGCTTCAGAACTATCTATATAGAAGTTATCTATTGCTTACACAACCCATTGAGCGGAAATTCTCATTAAGCGCAAAACAAAAAATAGGAAAGCTAATACCCTCTGCACTAAAAAAGAGGTTTAAAAGGTCATTACAAAAAAATATATAGGATACATCTATGAAAGTACTATTCACATTTGGCGGCATACCGCATTATCTCAGCTCTATGCTCAACAAGCTATGCGAAAAAGGTGTTGAAATTGTAGTGGTCACCCCACAAAAAGGAAATGCCACTATCGGGAAAGGAGTTAAAATGGTGGAGGGAGGGATGTACAAACACCTCACTGCACCTGAGAGAAAAATGTTATACGGTAAAAGTGGCTATCCTTCACTACCTGAAATCATCCGGGAAGAGAAACCGGATATTCTTGTGATGGGCTGGCCATACTTTCTGCAAGTATTCTTCCAACCACAACTAAGAAAAACCATAAAAAGGTGTGGCACCCGGCTCGTCATTCGGGAAATTCCCTTTCAAACGCCTCCTTACGGCAAGATAAAAGAATATTTCCGGAAGAATCCGATGATTGACGAAAGTATGCGTTTACTTAGCAGCGGCGCAGGGTTTTATCTACGCCAATGGCTAACAGCCCAAATACGCAAATATTGTTATGCTAAGGCAACAGGAACATTAAACTATTCCACTGCCGCCTATGATATATTACCTTCATACGGGGTAAAAAGGGAACAGATACATGTCACCTATAATGCCACCGACACGGAAGCTCTGCTGAAAGAAAAGAAAACCGTACAAACATCATCTCCTCTATTGCCGCCTTCAAGCAGAAGACTGCTCCACATTGGACGTTTGGTAAAATGGAAGCGGGTGGACTTACTCATCAATGCATTCGGCAAAATACTTCCCGACTTTCCTGATGCAGAACTCGTTATAGTGGGTGACGGCCCTGAGTCGGACAATCTGAAACAGCAGTCGGCCCTTCTCAAGCTAAACGACTCTATCCGCTTTATCGGTGCCGTGTACGACCCTAAAACCTTAGGCGCCTACATGAATGAATCGACTGTTTATGTCTTAGCCGGCATGGGAGGTCTCTCTATAAACGATGCCATGACTTATGGAATGCCGATACTCTGCTCGGTGTGCGACAGCACAGAACGCGATTTGGTGACTGAAGGAGAAAATGGTTTCTTCTTTAAGGATGGTGATGTAAACAGTCTGGCAGAAAAAATCAACCAACTGTTTTCTTCGCCCGAACTATGCAAGCAGATGGGAAAAGAATCGGAACGAGTGATACAAGAAAAAATCAATCTCAATACCGTAAGCGAACGCTATCTGAAAGCTTTTCAAGACTTTATGGCACAATAAATCCAATCCGCCAATCTAAAATAAAAGCTCCATCAGTGCAGATAATATTTCAAACTGATGGAGCTTTTATTATAGCACACACCGGCCAATCATATCAAAGCTTTTACAATCCGCTCGCAAGCATGTCCGTCGCCATACGGATTATGCGTCTCAGACATTTGCTTATAGAGTTCTTTATCACGAAGCAGTTCTGTTACATTGCCTACAATAGCAGCAGCATCCGTTCCCACCAGTCTCACAGTACCGGCCTCTACCGCTTCGGGACGTTCAGTGGTATTACGCATCACTAATACGGGCTTTCCCAATGATGGCGCCTCTTCTTGCACCCCCCCACTATCCGTAAGCACTAAAAAAGAATGTTGCATGGCATAGATAAACGGCAAATAATCTAATGGAGAAATCAAATAAACGTTCTCCACGCCGGAAAGCAACTCATACACCGGTTTCTGCACATTCGGATTCAAGTGTACCGGATAAACAAAGTCCATATCCGGGTGCAGCTCTGCCAGTTCCTTGATGGCTTTACAGATATGCAAGAAGCCTTCTCCGAAGTTCTCACGCCTGTGCCCGGTCACCAGAATATACTGCCGTTCACCAATGGCATATCCTTTATTTTGAAGCTCCAGCTGAATCTCTTCTCTCATTCCCGGTTTCTTATCAATGATATCTACAGCCATAAGCAAAGCATCGATAACCGTATTGCCGGTTACATATATCTTTTCCTTGTTTATATTTTCTGCCAACAGATTCTGTTCAGACTTCCCCGTCGGAGCAAAATAATAGGTACAAATACGGTCTGTCACTTGCCGGTTCATCTCTTCCGGCCACGGCGAAAGCATGTCATAAGTACGCAACCCCGCTTCCACATGGCCTACGGCAATCTGCTGATAGAATGCGGCAAGAGACGCAGCCATAGAGGTAGTGGTATCGCCATGAACCAGCACAGTGTCGGGATGAAATTCTTTCAGCACATCCCGCAATCCAAGTAATACCTTTGAAGTGATATCATATAAATCCTGGTCAGGTGCCATTATATTTAAATCATAATCCGGAACAATGCCAAATACCTCCAACACCTGATCCAACATCTGGCGATGTTGGGCAGTCACACAAACTTTTGTCTCAAAGTGCTCCGAATCCTTCTGCAAAGCTTTGACCAACGGAGCCATTTTTATAGCTTCAGGACGAGTTCCGAAGACCAATAAAATCTTTTTCATTTTCGCATTAACTAGTTGAATAATAATCCCGTTACTTTCTGACTCCGCAGAAATCCAATTCAAGTTTTCCTTCTTCTTCAGGCATCCCTACAAACACACTATGCCTAACCAGCCATACGATGATATCCGCCTTATGATAAGCCTCCTTATAGTCTGTCAGATGAAAACTGGGATGCGATGTAATATTAGGTTCTACTATCAACACATCAGCTCTGGACTCAGAGACGATGCGTGAAGCAATATATTTTGCAGGAGACTCGCGCAAATCATCAATATTGGGTTTGAAAGCCAATCCCATACATGCCACCACCGGTTCGCGCTCATTCTTTTCAACGAAGTTCTGACATGTTTCCAATACCTTATTGGCACACCAATCCGCCTTATAGTCGTTGGTTTCACGGGCACGCTTGATTAATTGTGCTTGTTCCGGATAATCGGATACAATAAACCACGGATCAACGGCAATACAATGACCACCGACACCACAACCGGGCTGCAAGATATTTACACGCGGATGTTTATTGGCCAATTCTATCAGCTCCCAAACATTGATTCCCGCCTTGTCACAAATCATAGACAACTCATTTGCAAAAGCTATTTGAGAGTCGCGGGATGAGTTCTCTGTCAATTTGCACATTTCGGCTGTGCGGGCATTCGTCTTATGCAACTTTCCCTGTACGAAAGCAGCATAAAACTCAACCGCCTTATCGGTAGACGCCGGAGTGATACCGCCAATCACCCGGTCATTATGCACCAACTCATAAAGTGTATTTCCGGGCAAAACCCGTTCAGGACAGTAAGCAATGTATATCTTATCTTTCAACTCGGGACGTTCTTTATAAATAAGTTCCGCCATACGTTCCGTCGTATAAACAGGAGAAGTAGATTCTATCACAAACAAGTTGCCCTCTTGCAAATAAGGTATCACAGACCGTGTTGCAGCCTCCACATAAGTGATATCGGCACGGTGATTCTGCTTAAAAGGAGTAGGTACAACAATAAAAAAAGCGTCAGCAGCCTCGGGTTTGGATACGGCTCTGAAATGTCCGTCACGTACAACATCGTTTACAATTTTCCCCAAGTCCGGCTCTACAATATGTATTTTCCCCTGATTAATAGTTTCCACTACTGTAGGATTCACATCTACACCAACCACCTCATATCCATGAGCAGCTGCTACGGCAGCCGTAGGCAGGCCGATATAACCTAACCCTAAAAATACGACTTTCTTCATTATTAATTCTCCTTGTTTAGTATGTTGCGCAAAAATACAAATAATCTACGACTTTGTACGATGTTTCGCTGAAAACCACTACTTTTGCCCATATAATCAATACATGGATATTGCAAATTAATATG
>PPYE01483601.1_pt1 | contig 12369 bp, 7 predicted proteins | sample 1559881 | NCBI WGS metagenome assembly PPYE01 (sample SAMN08240022, study PRJNA423297) | Human gut metagenome, whole genome shotgun sequencing project.
GCCTTCTTCTTCGCCGAAGAAGACATCTTCGGTCAGCTTTCCCTGCGAATCTACATCGAGGAAATCGGCACAGGAAGAAAGGGTCAGTGCCGAAGCCAGTAATATTGAATATATCTTTTTCATTGTAATGGTTTTGGGTTCACCACAGAGTAACACAGGGTCTCACAGAGTTTAATCTCATAGAATGTTTAAAAGGAAATCATCTCTGTGAGACTCTGTGTTACTCTGTGGTAAATCGTATTCATGTCTATATCATTTAATATTAGAAAGTTACGTTCAGGCCGAAGCGGCAGGTAGCTGTCACCGGATAGATCTGACGGTCGATGCCGCCCAGCACTTCGGGTGTGAAGCCGTTATAGCCGGTGAAATAGGCCAGGTTGTTGCCGGAGAAGTAGACTCTCAGATTCTGCACGGATACCTTCTGCATCCATGATTTCGGGAAAGTATATCCCAGTTCCACCGTTTGCAGTTTCACGTACGAACCGCTCTCTACGTAGCGGCTCGACACCTGATAGTTATTGCCTTCCAGAGTCATTCGCGGTGTCATGGTATTCGGATTTTCGGGTGTCCAGCGGTCGAGGAAGGAGCGGTCCCAGTTGTCCGAACCGGAGAAACGTTCCACCTGCTTGGCATTGAATATCTTGTTTCCGAAGTTGCCTTGGAAGTCGATAGAGAGGTCGAATCCTTTCCAAGAAGCACTGATGCCCAGACCGCCGATGAACTTGGGAGTGGGACTGCCCAGATCCTTGCGGTCGTTGGCCGTGATGTATCCGTCACCGTCTACATCTTCGTATATCAGGTCGCCGGGACCTACGTTGTTCTGATACTGTTGTCCGGCATTTCCGGTGGCAGCGGCGGCACGCTCGTTGTACTCCTTGATCTGCGCTTCGTTCTGGAAGATGCCGATCACGTTGTAACCATAGAAATATTTAATCGGCTTTCCTTCTTCGGTCATCTGTACGGATTTCCCGGCGCCGATATCACCGCTGGCGATGCGTTTGCCGCCCAGACTGATGACTTCGTTTTTGATGGTCGTTCCTGTCAGACGGATACCATACCGGAAGTCTTTCAGCGAATCTTCCCATTTCACGGTAAAGTCCACACCGCTGTTGCGCACCGCCCCTACGTTTGTTTCTACCGGGGTGAGGCCTACGGAAGCCGGTACATCCACCGTCACCAGCATGTCTTTCGTGTCTCTGCGATAATAGTCCAGTTCAAGTGAAAAGCGGTTGTTCAGCAGTCCGAGGTCGAAGCCGAGGTCCATCTGCTCCGAACGTTCCCAATGGACGCTCCGGTTGGAGAGTGACGTGATGGTTCCGCCGGGATAGAACACGCCGCCAAACACGGCATCATAGGACGGAGAGATATTGGCGAGCGCCCGGTATTTGTCGTTACCTATTTTATCATTACCGATCTGTCCCCAGCTTCCTCTGAGCTTCAGGTTGCTCAGCCACTGCACGCGGTCTTTCAGGAACGCTTCTTCGGAGACTCTCCATCCGGCAGCTACTGAGGGGAAGTAGCCCCAACGGTTATCAGGACCGAACTTGGATGAACCGTCGGCACGGACCGAGACAGTCAACAGATAGCGGTCCATTAACGCATAGTTGGCACGGAAGAGATAAGACATCATTGTTTCGTGGTATCCGTTGTTGGCCACCGACTTGGAGCCGGCCGAAGCCTGGTCGAGATACCAGTAGTTTTCGTTATCGGAGAAGAAGTCGCGTCCGGTGCCTTCCAGCAATTCGTAAACACGCTTCTGCGCCGTGATACCTCCCAAGAGGTTGAGCCGGTTCTTATCATTGATCTTCCAGTCATAAGTCAGCAGGTTCTCCCACAACCAGGTAAAGTCGCGGTCCCAGGTTTTGGAGAGGCTGTTGGTTTCGTTCTTCTGTGTTTCCGAAACGTAGTATTTCGGCACGAAGTTGCGGCGGCGTCCGTTGATGTAGTCGATGCCGAGGCTGGTTTTAAAGTCAAGCCCGTTCAGGATATTCCAGTTCAGGAAGGCACTGCCCACGATACGTTCTTTCCAGTCGTCATTGTTTGTATAATGGAGTGTGGCGACGGGATTGGCAGAAGAGGCGCTTTCGGAATCCATAAAACTCCCGTCTTCATTGTAGGGACGCTTCACGGGACTGATGGTATAGGCAGCTTTCACCACCGCACTGTTTTCGTTCTTCTTATGGCTGAAAGAGGCCGACAGATTGTGCCCGAGGGTCAGCCGTTTGCTGATCTTGTAGCTATTGTTGGCACGCAGGGTGAAGCGGTTGTAGGTGTTTCCGGTGATGATGCCGTCCTGCTGGTAATATCCAGCGCTGAGGTTGTAGCGCACCTTCTCCGATCCGCCGCTGACGCTGAGCTGATAGTCGCGTACGGAAGCCACACGGAAGATTTCGTCGAACCAGTTGGTTCCTTTGCCCAGTGAAGCAGGGTCGTCAAACTTGGGTTTTCCGCCTGTGTTGACCAGTGCTTCGTTCAGCAGTGTCGCGTATTCGGTGGCATTGGCCATCTCGAAGCTGCTGTTGTTGAACTGGAATCCTTCGCTGGCGGTGAAGTTCACCACCGCTTTTCCTTCCGTTCCCTGCTTGGTAGTGACGATAATCACACCGTTGGCACCGCGCGAACCGTACATGGCGGTCGCCGATGCATCTTTCAGCACCTCCATCGACTCGATGTCGTGTGTGCTCAGGAAAGAGATGTCGTCCATAAACATTCCATCCACCACATAAAGGGGATTGCTGTTATTCGTTGTGCCGATACCACGGATACGTACTTCGGGCGAGCTTCCGGGAGCACCGTTAGCCGAGATATACACACCGGAGACACGTCCCTGAAGGGCATTCGCCACGTTGGGAGTGGCAACTTTCGTGAGGTCCTTGCTCTTCACCGCACCTACCGAACCGGTCAGGTCGGACTTACGTTGCATACCATAACCGATCACGACAACTTCGTCTATCAATTGGTTATCTTCTTCAAGAGAGATATCCAGCTTCGAGGAGGCAGTCACCTTGACCTCCTGCGTTTTCATGCCGATATAACTGAAAACAAGAGTGGCGCCCGAAGGAACATTCGGAATAGAATAGTTGCCGTTAAAGTCCGTAATGGTTCCGGACGATTGACCTTTCAGCAGGATACTGGCGCCAATGATAGGCTCCCCTGTCTTTTTCTCGGTAACAACACCCGAGATGGTCAGACTGCCCTGCGCAAAAGAAAGCATGGAGAGCAGCAACATCATACATAGGGTAAACAGATTTTTTTTCATCGTTTGGTACTGATTTAAAATTCTGCTGCAAACTTAGACGGTAAATTGATGTAAGTCAAAAAAAGGGGTACTACAAGAGTACCATGCAGAAAAAAACAAGATTTCCGCACTACTTCATCCCTACTGCAAAGGAATATAATTAATTAATATTCAATAAAATAAAAAATAGATTCTGAAAGGAGACCGGAATATGACTACTTCATCTGTTCTACTCCTTTCCGTCGATGAAATATTTGCTTTAAAGACTCCGGAGAGGAAAAAAGACTTTTTAGATTCTGCACTCCGGGATGAAAATATCAGAACCGGTTGGTGCATGAACAGGACTTTTTCCAAAAGGAAAAAGGAGAAGAAAAAACGCTAAGGATATAAGGTAGTTTTGTACAAATAAAGAAATAGTATTATGCCTTATTTAATGTTCGTACTAATTACTAAAAGCTATATAAGAGTATTTCATCCATTAAAAATTGAGATCTCGACGATGATTTTTCATCATCGAGACGATGTCTTTCTGTCGTCTCGATGACAGCATATCGGTATCTGAGCGACAATTTTCATTTTTTTGAATTTTGTATAAAAAGAAAACCGCTACAAGTAGCGGTTTTCCGTATAATATATAATTATTTATGATTTATCATCAGATTCTTTTTTCCGATCATGTTTTATCGTAACGGGGAGTACATTCGGATTGATTCTATGGTTCTACAAAGATAGGACAATAAATCAAAAATACAATCTTATTTTCTTTATTATTCTCCCTTCAGAAGAAATCGTGCTTTTTTTACATCCCGGCTGTTTCCGCCAATCATTACATCGAAATCACCCGGTTCGCAGACAAACTGCAAATCGTAATTATAGAACTTCAACAATTCCGGCGTGATGCTGAAGCTTACTTTACGAGACTCTCCGGCCTTGAGGAAAATCTTCTCAAAACCTTTCAGTTCTTTCACCGGACGGGTGACGCTGCCCACCAGGTCGCGGATGTAAAGCTGAACCACCTCCGCTCCGTCACGGCTGCCGGTATTGGTGACGGTAACAGTCGCCGTCAGTTCGCCATCAGCACTCATCTCCGTGCTGCTCAGGTGAATATCACTGTAGGCAAAAGTCGTATAAGATAATCCGTAGCCGAACGGGTAGAGCGGCTCGTTGCTCACGTCGAGGTAATTGCTGCGGAACTTTTCAAACCAACGTCCCTCTTGCAACGGACGCCCGGTGTTTTTATGATTGTAGAACAATGGAATCTGGCCTACATTTTGCGGAAAAGTAGCGGTCAGCTTTCCACTGGGATTGACATCGCCGAAAAGCACATCGCTGATGGCATAAGCGGCTTCACTCCCTCCGAACCATACGTTGAGGATGGCAGGCACGTGTTCTTCTTCCCAGGTGAGCACCAGCGGGCGACCGGTAAAAAGCACAAGCACAACGGGCTTTCCGGTTTTGAGTAATTCCTGCAACAGCGCTCTCTGTACATCCGGCATCTCCAGGTTGGTACGCGAACTGCTTTCTCCACTCATTTCGGACGACTCGCCCAGTGCGGCGACAATGACATCGGCCCCGGCAGCCACTTTCAGAGCTTCGTCCAGAAGTTCGCGATCCGTACGGTTATCCCGGTGCAGTTCACGTCCGAACATGGTGGCGCGCTTCTCATAGTCGGCATCGCCAATCAGATTGCTTCCCTTGGCGGTTACCACTTTTGCCCGGTCACCGACTACTTCCCTGAGTCCTTCGACCAGCGAGGGAGCGTTATCCAGCACAGCAGCTACGCTCCAGGTGCCCGGCATGTTGGAACGGGTGTTCGCCAACGGACCGACTACGGCAATGGTTCCTTTCTTGCTGAGTGGCAACACACCTTCATTCTTCAGCAGCACAAAGCTCTCCGAAGCAGTCTTACGGGCAATGGCACGGTGTTCCTTGGTGAAGATCTGCTTCTTGGGACGATTCACGTCGCAATACTTATAAGGATCGTCAAACAGTCCCAGCTTATACTTCGCTTCCAGAATACGGCGGCAGGCGGCATCGATGGCAGCTGCGGATACTTTGCCTTCCTCCACCGACTTCTTCAGAGTGCCGCTGAAGGCATCGCTCACCATATCCATATCCACCCCGGCATTCAGGGCGAGGGCGGCAACAGTCTGCTGGTCACCCATGCCGTGGTCTATCATCTCGTTGATACCGGTATAGTCCGTTACCACAAACCCGTCGAAGCCCCACTGCTTGCGCAGCACATCGGTCATCAGCCACTTGCTTCCGGTGGCAGGCACACCGTCCACTTCGTTGAACGAAGCCATTACGCTGCCGACACCTGCCTCGACTGCGGCCTGGTAGGGCAGCATGTATTCATTAAACATACGCTGGCGGCTCATATCCACCGTATTATAATCGCGCCCCGCCTCTGATGCTCCATAAAGGGCGAAATGCTTCACACAAGCCATTATCTCGTCATTCCGGCTCATATCCTTTCCCTGGTATCCGCGTATCATGGCACGGGCGATGGCTGCGCCGAGGAACGGGTCTTCACCGTTTCCCTCCGACACGCGCCCCCAACGGGGATCACGGCTGACGTCCACCATCGGGCTGAATGTCCACGAGATACCGTCGGCACTGGCTTCGACGGCAGCTATACGGGCGGACTCTTCGATGGCTTTCATATCCCAGGTACACGACAGGCCGAGAGGAATAGGGAAAATGGTTTCGTATCCGTGGATTACGTCCATACCGAACAACAAGGGAATGCCGAGGCGGCTCTCCTCCACCGCCTGCCGCTGTACTTCACGGATGCGTTCCACTCCTTTCAGGTTGAACAGTCCTCCCACCTCTCCGTTACGGATTCGTTTGGCTACATCGCTGCTTTTCGCCTGTCCGGTAGTGATCTCTCCGGTCACGGGCAGGTTGAGCTGGCCGATCTTCTCCTCCAGCGTCATCTTTTTCATTAACTGGTCGATAAAGCGGTCCATATCCCGGGGAGCCTTCTGTGCCTGTAACCCGGCGGCCACTACGACCAAAGAAGCGGCAAGCGCCTGCATTCTTCGTACAAAATGTTTCATGGTCTTTACAGTTTTAGTATCTATTTATGAATGTTCTGACTTTCCGGATGCAAATAAAACAAATCTGCGGCAAACAGACTCCATTTACCCATACGGCAAGAATACTGCAAACCGGGAAAAACAAAAAAAGAAGTACTGCATTGGTACTTCTTTCCATATCAAACAGTTCATTGCCAACTATTTGAACGCAATCATAAAATCCGTCAGGCTGCTCTCCGGAGGAAGGCCCAGCTTCTTGCGCAGACGATAGCGGGCAGCATCGACACCTCTCACGGAGATGTTCATCAGCTTCGCAATCTCCTTTGTCGGCAGATTGAGCCGGAGCAATGCGCACAAACGCAAATCGCCGGAAGTCAGGTCAGGGAACTTCTCTTTCAGGTTTCGGAAGAAGTTCTCGTGGATGCGGTCAAAATTGGACTGGAACATGTTCCAGTTCTCTTCATCCGAAACCATATTCTGGTTGATCATTGAAAGCAGCTTATCCAGGTTCTTGCGCGTATACTGCCCCGAGAGTTTCTGCTGTTGCAACTCCTCTTTGAGTGAATTCAGAAATTCCTGATGCGCAATGTTGGTCATCACTACACCCGAAAGCTCTTTGCTTTTGAAACGGAGGTCGGCCTCGAGTTGCTCTTTCTCCAGTTCCATGATCTTCTTCTCCTGCTGCTCTATCTCCGCTTTGTGGCGGGCACGTTGCCGCTCAATGACGGCATCTTTTTTCTTCTTGGTGTATACGTAGACTCCATAGAGCAGCCCCAGCAGCAAGGCTATCCCGGAAAGCGCATAGACAGCGACAGCCGGATACGAAAGATACCAGGGCCTCAAAATGCGGAATGGAAGGTCGACAGAGGAAATCACTCCGTTCTCGTCGTATACCTCGGCACGGAAACAATAAGAGCCAAACGGAAGACGGGTAAATTCTTTCTGCAAGTCCGGAAGGCCTTCGGTCCACTTACCGGAGGCGGACAGCCCTTCAAGCCGGTAGCGCACGTTCAGCGCAAAATCGTTGTAGACAGGATAGGCCAGGGAAATGCTGATATTATTGAAAGCTGAAGCTATCTCGTCGGTACCGGAAACGGGCAGTTGTATCCGCTCTCCCGTCTGCTCGTCGGATGCCGAAAAACCCGAAACCCACAAAGACGGCTTCTGACGTGACTTGTACAAACCGGTGCTGTCGGCAGCAATGCGGGCAAAAGAGTTGTTCAGGCAGAGGTAGGAGCAGTCGTTCCGCCTGTCGTATACTATCCGTGCCAGTCCTTCGATGGGAAGGTTACCGAACATGGAGAAAGGTATTCTCCTCTCAACTTTAAAGTCGCTTACGGTACATCTCACCAGATAGGCTTCGCGGTCACTGAGAAACCAGTAGAGATCTCCCTTCATGACGTCGACGGTATGAATGCCCCTGAGCGTTGCCAACTGTTCGTTCATCGCTTTGTAGGGGATGATGGAATCCGCCATGTCATCGTAAGTGTAGAAGTTCCGCCCATCCGAGAAAGCGACACGCCCGTTCACCTTGAACAAATAGCAGTTTCCACCCTGATTGCCGGACAAGGAATCATACTGTTTCAGGTCCGTCACCTGCTTCAGCTCTTCATCGAGACGTAGCCGGTAGAGCCCCTTTCGCATGTGTTGCACCCAGATATTCCCATGAGCGTCCACTTCGATATTCTTCGCCATGTGACTGAAGTTGCCCACCGAGTTAGCGAAGTACCATTCGCCGGCAGCACTCTTCTTGTAAATATTCAAAAAGGTATAGGTGCCCTGTATCAGGAGTTGCTCGCCGTTGATCTGCGCCTGCCGCATACACATAGCCCCCCGCACATCGGAAAGAAGCCGGGCTTGCATGCCTTTAATCTGGAAAGTACCTTTATTATGACCGCAAAGCACCTGGCCGCCCCACTCTCCAATGGTCCATGCCTGCTCTTCAAGGCCCGGAACCAACTCCAGACGGGTATCTTCAAGCCGGTACAGTCCTTGATTGGATGCGATGTAAGCATCCTTATCGCGTACCAGCACATCATAAACCATCCCGACTTTGCGGCGAACCGGCTCGAAATGGTAAATCAGCGAATTATTGCGGACATAGGCAATACCATTGTCAAGGGCTGTCCAGATATTATTGTCCATATCACAATACAGGCCCAGAACGGTATTATTCTCCAACTGGTTATCAGCATTCTCCTTCCAAAGCAAGTGTCCCTCTTTGCTGAAAGCATACAGCCCGTTGGAGATAGTGCCTATCACGTAACAAGAGTCTTTTGTCATTACCGCGCGATTAACAGTATGGCGCTTCAGTTCTTCATCACTATCAGTGTGCCAGGGGCGGATGCCGGAAGAAGTATGGATATATCCTCCGCTATTGCGGGTCAGCAACAACATTCCGCCGGGATAAGGCAACCCTGCCAGAACATCGCTATCACCCAACTCTTGACGAGAAATCAGGGGAATAAACTTATCGCCTGCAAAAGTACAGACGCCTCCATTGATTAGTTGGGAATACAGCGTGTCCCCGATCCGGAAAAGGTTCAGGGGAAGTTCAGGGCAACGGACTCCCTTCGTTCCCTTACCGTCGTATATAAAATAGGATCCGAATGACTGGAAGATTATATTTCCTCCCTGCTCTACAATGGTCCATATCTCGTCATTATGGAAATTGAATCCTTTTACCTGCTCTTTCAGAGAATGATACTCCAGCAAGTTCAGGTCGTTCTGTTCAAAATAACCGAACTCTTCGAACGATCCGACATAGATCCGCCTGTCGGAAGCCACATAGACCGCACGCACAATACCCGAAGTCGGCAGTGGAAACAGCTTCCATCGGCTTCCGTCATACTGGAGCAGTCCACTGTTGTTGCCAAAGTACATCACCCCGCGTTCATCTTGGGCAACCGCCCAGTTTTCATTTCCGGCATTATAGTCAAGAACAGAATAGTTGCGGACAATGGGTGAGAAAGGGACAGGACTCCCCAGGCAAGAAAAAGAAAAGGTACAGGCAAAAACTAGGAACAATAACAGATTCTTCATCAGTCAGTCGTCTTTAGAAAAATTCTTTGTGCGGAAAAAGCAGAGCTACCCAATCGAACGTTGATAGTTTGTTTTCACCACAGATAACCCGGATGCACAGAATGTATGCTTCCTAAAGGAACTTCTGCGAAAATCGGAGTTATCCGTGGTGTTCTGATCCGGCCGGCCGGATATTTATTTCTTTACCGGAGCACTCAAGGTCTCTTTATATTTCACCGGATCGGCCAATATCTTAAGAGCAGCTTGCAGCCCGTCGTCATCTTTTAATTGCTGGATGATGCCGCCACGTGTGTAGTAGTAACGCTTAATGATTTCATCGGCGATCATCGACCTGATATCTTTAGAGAAATAGTCGAGGTCACGGTCCAGGTTATGAGTCAGCTTCTTCTCCAATGCCTTAATCTCTTCCGAAGCCTCATCCAGATAACCTTCGAACTTGGCAGCCTCTTTTAGCGTCTTCATAATCTTCTCACTTTGCTGATCGTACTTGAAATCAGCTTTCTTCACCATCGCTTTAAAGTCGTTATAGTCGGCATCGGTCACCTTGAACTCCTGTGGAGAAGGAATACTCGGATGCTTCAGGCAATACTGCGTCGCATAGTCGAAAATCAGGTTATCACGTACCAGATAGAAAAGAATATTAGGCAATTTCTCCTGTTTGACTTCGATGTCCGGCATCACTCCTCCCCCATCACGAACTTCACGACCGGCTGCCGTATGGAACACGGTAGTCAGACTATCGGGGATAGTACCTACACTGCCATCTTCATTGCGGTGTTTATAGTCGATGGCCTGCACACAGCGTCCGCTGGGAATGTAATACTTAGAAGTAGTAAGCTTCATTACTCCTCCATAAGGCAATGGGCGAGTGGTCTGCACCAGTCCTTTTCCAAACGTACGGCTACCTACAATCACAGCACGGTCGAAATCCTGGAAAGCTCCGGAAAGGATTTCGGAAGCGGAAGCCGTAGCACCGTTCACCAGTACAGTAATCGGGATATCGAGATCCAGCGGTTCACGTAATGTCTTATAAGTATTGCTGGCCTGTTTGGTCTTTCCCTTCGTCGTTACAATCACTTTACCACGAGGCAAGAAAAAATTAGCAATCTCTACCGCTTCTTCCAAGCGTCCGCCACCGTTACCACGCAGGTCAATGACCAATGAAGTGATACCTTCTTTCTTCAGTTTCAGAAAGGTCTTCTTAAAATCTTTCGAAGGAGTGCCGGAAAAAGTACTCAGATTGATGTAACCTACATTCTTATTAAAAATAGTATCATAAGGAATCATCGGAGTCTGGATGGTTTGACGCACAATATCAAATTCCAATGGTCGTGTCCCTCCTTTTTCGTCCGGACGCTCCACTTTCAGCTTGAAACTGGTACCTACTGCTCCCCGGAGCATCTGGCTGACTTCCTGGTTATTTTTCCCCGCCAAATCTTTTCCGTCAATCTCCATCAGTATATCACCGGCCTTCAATCCGACCTTAGCTGCAGGAGTTCCCTCAAACGGTTCGGCTATCATCGAACGTTTCAGCTTTTGATTGTACGTGATCAAAGATCCGATACCTCCGAACGAGGCATTCAACATTTGCTGCAGTTCGGCCTGATCGTCCTCCGGATAGTATTCCGTATAGGGATCGAGCGAAGACAACATATAGTCGATCCCTTCACGGACCGTCTTATTCGGATCAAGCGTATCTACGTAAAACATATCGAGTTCTTTGACGATAGAATTAAAGGTATCCAGATTTTTAGCAATCTGGAAGTTACGGTCGTCACCGCTCTTGAAACTAAAGAATGCTACAGCAACCAACACTGCTGCCAACAGGACACCATTTCGTCTATTCAGAAACTTTTTCATACACTTTTCGTTAAAATGAGACGTAAAAGTAACTCATTGCCTGCTTACTCTGACAGAACTTCGTTAATATTTAACTTTATTTCATCCCAACGCTCACCGGGAATCGTGGTTCCAACTATCTGTATAACATTTCCGGAGAGAATTGAACCAATCTTAGCACACTTCTCCAAAGAATATCCGCAAGTCAGTCCGTACAGAAATCCGGATGCGAAATAGTCGCCTGCTCCTGTTGTATCAATCACTTTTTTCACCGGAATAGCTTCTACCTTAATTTCTTCAGTACCCTTACGAATATAAGAACCATTGCCGCCTACCTTTACAATGGCAATACTGCATTTCTTACTGATCAACTCAAGAGCTTCTTTCGGATCTTCTTTGCCCGTAAACGCTTTCGCTTCTTCTTCATTGGCAAAAACAATATCTACATATTTATTTATTAATAAGGTGAAGAATTCAAGATCACCCGCTACGATATTATAACTGGCCATATCCAGACAAACCTGCAATCCGGCCTCTTTTGCCAACTCGATAGCATGAAGAATCATATCATGATCCTGTACCAGATACCCCTCGATAAGCAGATATGCATACCCTTTGAACATATCCAGCGTTAAATCTTCGGCTTTCAGCGTAGAGGCAGCACCGAGATAAGTACCGAAAGTACGTTCTCCGTCCGGAGAAATAAAAGTAGAAGCAACTCCCGATGGCAGATCAGACACTAATAATTTATCTTCGATGCCATTTCTTTGCAGATTCGCCCGAAAAAAGTTTCCGTAAGCGTCATTTCCGATTTTTCCGATAAAACCGGTCCCGGCACCCAAACAAGCGAGTCCGAGGATCGTATTTGCAGCCGCTCCACCGGTTGCCAAGTGGGTTTTCATTCGGCTAAATCGTTCGTTAATCTGCTGTAACTTAGCATCATCAATAAGTTGCATGCTTCCCTTGGGTAATCCCATTTCATCAAGGAGTGTATCATCTTTCAGGGTTGCAAGTACGTCTACCAGGGCGTTGCCCAATCCAATTATTTTATCCATTTCACTAATTTTTTTTGCAAAGATATTGCATATTTCAAAATATCCTATTACTTTTGCATCGCAATTGAGAAAAACAAAACATTCTTCCTTAGCTCAGTCGGTTAGAGCATCTGACTGTTAATCAGAGGGTCCTTGGTTCAAGTCCAAGAGGAAG
>PPYE01000993.1_pt1 | contig 12361 bp, 8 predicted proteins | sample 1559881 | NCBI WGS metagenome assembly PPYE01 (sample SAMN08240022, study PRJNA423297) | Human gut metagenome, whole genome shotgun sequencing project.
GGCATACGGTGTCACCCAGGACCAGATGACGATGGAGCAGTATATGGGACGCTATCAGACTCCCTTCCTGATTTGGGCAAACTACCCGCTGCCGCAGACCGAGCTGCCGGTCAGCAGTCTGAACTTTTTGGGTCAGCACCTGCTGTCCCTTTCCGGCATCCGCAATTCTGTTTACGGCGATTACCTCTCCGGCTTTGAGCAGCAGCTCCCCGCATTTACTTTTGTCGGTTATATGGATGCAGATGGCAAAGCGTACAGCCACCTGGAGAGCAACCGCTACGATTCTCTGATCGAGGATTACCGAGCCTTTGCCTACAACAATCTGTTTGGCGCACAGCAGCGGTGCGGCTCCTTTTTTCAGCCGCCGCAGTAAATCCTGCTGCAAACAAAACCCCTCGGACGACTTTTGTTGTTGTGCAAAGGTCGTCCAAGGGGTTTTCTGTTCTTTTGTTATTTTAAAGTAACGCCGGTGTAGTAGTGGGTCAGGATTTCCTCATAGTCCCAGCCGCGCTGCGCAAAGTAATCGGCGCCCTGCTGGCTCATGCCCACTCCGTGACCATAGCCGTAGGTGATGAAGATAAACTCTCCATCGTCATATTCCACCTCAAACGCCGCCGAAGGAAGCGCAAACTCCATCAGCTCCTCGCGTACCTCGCGACCGCTGAGTCTTTTTCCGCAGACACGGATGGAATCAACATATCTTCCGTTGATGTACTCTTCATCCTCAAACCATTCGTCCGGGTCGCTGTAATCGTATGGGTCCACATCCAGATTCTCCTCGATGTACTGGGCAATCTCCTCCTTCGAGAAGCGTTTGACAGCCCCATACGCTTTCAGGGTGGTGTCGCCGGGACTTTCCACGCTGCGCAGGTAAGGCAGATAGCCTCCCCAGACATTTTCCGAATCGACCGAGTTGCCCGCATTGGAAGCACAGTAGGTGGCATTGATATATTCACCCTGATAGTACAGCGCTTCACCGATTACCTGCTCGACCGCATCCTCGACCTTGGCGGAAACGCTGCTCTTTGCCGGCAGGGATGGGATGGTCCCCTTCTGATTGTTGTAGCGAATGTAGGTGTATGCCGCTACTGCCTGTGCTTTGAGCGCCTCCTCGCGAAAGCTGGCGCCCATCTCCGCCTCTACCACCCGTCCGACGATATTCTGTGCCGAGCCTTTGACCGTTTTGCCGTTGACCTTGATGGCAAGGGTATTTTTGCTCAATGCTTTGGAGCTGCTGCTCGAGCTGCTCTGTTCGGAAGATTTGCGCTTGAGGGTAGTGCCCCCGGATTTTTCGCTGCTATCCATCTTTTTCTTGGTGCTGCTCAAACCCATGTAATCCTCCAACTGGCTGTACAGCTGCTCTCTGACATCCTGGCTTGGCTGCTGTTGTACATTCTGTACTTGTATCATCTTGCTTGTTCCTCCTTATATGGTATGGATTAGGAAGCGCTGTGCAGCGCCGCCTTCAGCTGTGTCTCGTCCGGTTTGCTTCCGCCAAACAGCTGGTACCAGACATCGGGATAGAGTGGATTGGGATTCATCACCGCCGCCGAGGTATCCACCGATGCGCTTTCGCCCTTTCTCACCTTTCGTGCAACCACAACAAAGCGCGCATCCTTAAACTCATACGAGCAGGTGGACAGGGTCAGCAGTTGGTCGTCCGAACGGACATCCACCCCGGTGTTGATAATGCTGCGCACCAGCACGCTGTCGATGTAGTCCTGCGTCTGCTGTGCGTCCTGTGCATCGATGAACTCGTGGTAAGGAAAAATCTTCCCATGCTCGGCGTGGGTATTGGTGTAAAAGACCGAAATGATCTTGTACTGACCGTCGTGGTAAACGCTGTTAAAGTCAATCACCGGATGCTCCTGATAAAAGCTCAAGTCGGTGTATCCTTTGAGGATGTTGAACATCTGCCCGTCGGTACGGATGTTGTGTCCATAGACAATGACGTTGGTGCTGGGCTTTTGCAGGTCATCCGACGCATCTACAAACGGAACGGCGTGTTCGCTGTACTCCCCTTCAAAATTCATCCGGTAGTACTTGGTGTTGTCGGTGGTCTGCACCACCGGATAATCCAGCGCGGTGCCATCGATGCTGATCCAGCCCACCGTGTCGGGATTCAGCTCCCACAAAGCGGCAAAGTCCTTGCTGTACCCCGAAGGATAACCGGCAGGTGCAATCAGGGTCGGTGTATCATAGACATCCCGCAAGGTTTGGTAGGCGCTGCGGTTCTGGGCAGACTTAAAGTAGTAGTATCCCAGATAGCTGACCGAACCGGCAAAGACCAGAACAAAGACGGTCAGCAAAGCCTTGACAATCAGCGGTCGTCCCCGCGGTTCGTCCCTTTCGGCAGTTTTCTTTTCCTGCCTGCGGCGCGCTTTTTCCTGTTTGGCAGCCCGCTTTTGTTCCTTCCTGCTCACCGGCTCAGAAGAGGGCTGTGGCTGCCAGCTTTCCTCTTCGTCGTCCTCTTCTTCATACAGGTCGTCATCCCAATCGTCGTCATACGGCAGTTGCTGCATCTGCGGCACGGGTGTTCCGCTGTAGTCCGGCGTTGCCTTTTCCGATGGGTTCATCTGTGCGCCGTCGGTAAAGCTATCGGGATTGTACTTTTTCTGCTGCTTTTTTTCCACCGCGCGCAATCCCTTGGTTCCTACGCCCGAAAAGGTGCTGACCCGCCCGCACTCGCTGACCAAATCCTCCAGAAAGCTGTTGCAGCAGCTGCGGGAGAGCTTTTCCTCCTCACGCAATGCAATCAGCCGCAGCACCGGATGGTCCGGCGTGCCGCCCAGGATAGGCAGAAAATTCTGCTGCCAGCGGCGGGTACGCTCAATGTAATCCTCCACCGCCTCCCGCTTGTCCGCGCGGATGGGAATATCCGAGGTGACCGCTCCCGGATAAAAATGGCGGAGCAGAGCGCCAAACAGTCCGTTTGCCACCTGGCGCAGTACCTCCTGTGCCGAGCCGCTGACCAGCGCAACGCAGGTGTTGGGGAAAAACAGGACAAAGCCTGCCTGTCCGCAGCCCGGGTCGCTCAGCGGCAGGGCATCCTGCGGCATCATCGCTCCTTGCAGCAGCCGGTCGTTGGGCATCCTTCCCTGATTTCCCAGATATTTGCGGATGTCCGCAGCCGCCCGCTCATTTTGGTGCAGCGGTTTGTTGAAGCCCTGCGCAAGGATTTCCCTTGCCCGCAGCTGCGGCGCATGGTCGACCAGCAGCACCAGCTGACATCTGCGCACCGAGGCGCTGATCTGTTCAATCAAACGGCTGCGGTCGCTGACCCTGACCTCGTCGCTGAAATCAAGACCGAGCAGCTCAAATTCTTCTCTCAGGGTCGGGTTTTGCTGCATCAGCCGGTACAACGAGTAGCCGGTATCAAGCAATAATACCTTGTGGTTCACCAAACCGCCCCTTCCTTGTATCAATCGTCCGAATATTCCCCTTGCAAAACAGGACAAATCCGCCCTTTTACCAGGGGAAATCTGCTTTTTATTATAGAGGAAAGGGGGAGTTTATGCAAGAAAACTTTTGTTAATTTGAAAAATTATCTGAACCTTGTAAAAAAATCCCCCTTCCCTCCTGTTTTGCAGGAAGAAAGGGGGATTTTCTATTGCATTCGCTTTGGATTAGCGTCTTTTTTCTCTAATCTCTTCGCAGATCATCTGAACAAATTCATCCACGCTCATTGCACCGCCATCGGTGCCTTTACGGGTACGAACCGATACGCTGTCGGTTTCTGCTTCCTTCTCGCCGACAACCAGCATATACGGAATCTTCTTGAGCTGCGCTTCACGAATCTTGTAGCCCATCTTCTCCGAGCGCCAATCTGCTTCGACACGGATGCCGGCTGCCTGGAGCTTTTCAAGAACCTTCTGTGCATAGTCGTGATGCTTTTCACTGATTGGAATAATCATTGCCTGTGTTGGCATCAGCCAGGTCGGCAGTGCACCGGCATATTTTTCCAGCAGCAGCGCCAGTGTACGCTCATAGCAGCCGATGGAGGTGCGGTGGATAATGTATGGGAAGTGGTCCTTTCCGTCCTCACCCACATAGGTCATGCCGAATTTCTGTGCCAGCAGCATATCGATCTGGATGGTAATCAGGGTGTCCTCTTTGCCGAATACATTCTTAATCTGAATATCCAGCTTTGGTCCGTAGAAGGCAGCCTCGTCGATACCAACCTTGTAATCCAGACCCAGGTGGTCCAGAATCTTCTTCATTGCTCCCTGTGCTTCTTCCCACTGTTCCGCAGTACCTTCATACTTGTCGGTACGGTTCGGGTCCCACTGGCTGAAGCGGTAGCTGACATCCTCTGCCAGACCCACCGTTTCCAGACAGTATTTTGCCAGCTCCAGACAGCCGCGGAACTCGTCCTCCAGCTGGTCCGGGCGCAGGATCAGGTGACCTTCCGAGATGGTGAACTGACGCACACGAATCAGACCGTGCATCTCACCGGAATCCTCGTTGCGGAAGAGGGTCGAGGTTTCGCCCAAGCGCATCGGCAGGTCGCGGTAAGAGCGGGCGCGGTTGAGGTAGACCTGATACTGGAACGGACAGGTCATCGGGCGCAGCGCAAAGCACTCTTTGGTTTCGTCGTGTGGGTCGCCCAGCACAAACATGCCATCCAGGTAGTGATCCCAGTGACCGCTGATCTTGTACAGCTCTCTCTTTGCCATGTACGGGGTTTTGGTCAGCTGGTAGCCACGCTGTGCCTCGGTATCCTCGATCCAGCGCTGAAGCTGCTGGATGACCTTGGCGCCGTTTGGCAGGATAATCGGCAGACCCTGACCGACCACATCGACAGTGGTGAAATATTCCAGCTCACGACCGATCTTGTTGTGGTCGCGGCGGCGGGCTTCCTCCTGCTGCTGCAGGAAGGCATCCAACTCGCTTGCTTTCGGGAATGCCACGCCGTACATACGGCACATACTGTCGCGGGCAGCATCGCCGCGCCAGTATGCGCTGGTTGCCTGTGTCAGCTTGACTGCTTTGATCACGCCGGTGCTCATCAGATGCGGTCCGGCACACAGGTCGGTAAAGTCGCCCTGTGTATAAACGCTCAGTTCCCAGCCCTTTTCGGCATATTCTTCCAGCAGCTCCAGTTTATAGTCCTGTCCCGCAAAGAGGCTTCTGCCCTCTTCCACGGTGATGATGCGTTTTTCAACCGGGATATTTTCCTTGACAATCTTTTTCATCTCTGCTTCGATTGCACCAAACTGGTCAGGGGTGAACGGTTTTACCCCGCCGATGTCATAGTACCAGCCGCTTTCCAGAGCAGGACCGATACCGAACTTGGCTCCCGGGAACAGATGCTGGATAGCCTGTGCCATCACATGGGCAGCGGTGTGCCAGAATGCCTTTTTTCCGTCCTCGTCATCGAAGGTGCAGATTTCCAGCTGGCAGTCCTCGGTGATTGGGGTGCGCAGGTCAACCGCTTCGCCGTTGATTCTGCCGCAGCAGGCTGCTTTTGCAAGACCTGCGCCCAGCGATTTGGCTACGTCGATGACTGAAACGCCCGACTCAAATTCCTTTACGCTTCCGTCTTTGAGTGTAATGTGAATCATAGAAATATTCCTCCTCTATTTTCTTTCTTCCAGTTTTCGATTTTGTTGCGGGAGATTGTATCTGTTCCCTCTTTTTCTTCGCCGTTCTTCCAAAAAACGGACCACATCAAAAAATTCCGGGTAACGGTAAAACTCCCTGTGTCCTGCCATCTGCTTGAGCTGGCTGACGCTCACCCATTTGATCTGGCTGACCTCTTCGGTCTGCAAAACAGCATCTGCCGTGTCAAAATCCTGTTCGACCACAAAGTTTTCCGACAGCAGCTTGCCGCGCACCTTGCGGTTGAGCTTGTGCACTTGGGAGGGCAGGATGTGGATTCCAATTTCCTCGAGCGGTTCACGGATGCACGCCTGCTGCGAGCTTTCTCCTGCCAGCACACAGCCGCTGTGGGTTGCCCAGGTGCCGGGGAGGTCCTTTTTCAGGTCCGAGCGCTTCTGTATCAGAATCTCGTCTTTGCTGTTGACAATCCACACGTCCACCACCATCACATACTGTCCGTCGGACAGCGGCTCTCCTCTTACAAAGGTTTTGCCGGTGCGGTTTCCGTAGATGTCATAGATGTCGCAGACCTCGTCCGCCTGCTTTTCCCGGATGACGCCGGTATCATGGGTTTGCGTGTCCTCCATCGGCGCTCCCTCCCTCCTTGTCGCGGATTTGCCAAAAAGCATTTAAAAAAACAAAAAAGCTTCATCCCATATCCTGGGATGAAGCAGATTTCATTCGCTCCACGGTTCCACCCGTATTATGCCCTTGCTTTCCAAAGAAAGCGGACATCTCTTTTTCGACCTGTAACGCTGTCGATGCGTCGCATTTGGAGCAGGCTGCCCTTTTCATGCGCTCTCCGGGGTGGTACCGAACGGCGATCCGACGCGGGTGCTTTCAGCTGCATCCTGATGATGCCGCACCTTTCTCTGTTGCGCAAAATCCTGCCTGACGGCTTCCCCTTCTACGATTTGCGGGATGTTCTTTTTTATTTTGCTTTCATGTTACCACCCAAACCCGTAAATGTCAACATAAATTTCTTGACAAGTCTTACTCTAACAGATAAAATAAATATATACCATTCATCTTTTGGAGAAAAGATGACGGTACCCCATGCGACAAAGCGGATTGCGTTCCGCTTTTTTGGCTGCCTGATTTTTTCGATTGCAGCAGAATCCACCCTCTTGCAGAGTTTTTTCTCAAATTGAGATCGAATACACATTTTGAAAAGACCCCTTTTGATGCACGGCGCCTGCGCTGCCTATTTTTGCAGCATACGGCGTGCTGTCTGGAATTTGTTTTCTTTTTATGCCCATTTGTGATTGCAGATAGAAAAAGTCAATATCGAAACACAGGTCAATTCGCTTCTTTCTCCCCCTTGCCGCAGTTTTTACCGGTGCTGTCCGGTCGTTTGGGTCAGGGTGTTTTGAGGAATCACTCTGAGCGTGTCCTTTTTTATTTTACAAAGAAAAGGATGGGTTCGGATGTTTTGTTGTGTCTTAAAAAATGGGCACCGATTTTCAAAATCACCCCCGGGCGGTGTGTCCGGCTCCGAGCAGATTTTGCTCACAAACGATAGAAGGAGGAATAACAGTTCCATGGACCCGATTTTTACTTATCTTGTCTGCATCCTGATTGCACTGGCAGCAGGCGCAGTGGTCGCATTCCCGCTGGGAATCCAGTACCGCAAAAAGGTGGCGGAAGCCGAGTTTGGCACCGCTGAGGAGGAAGCAAAACGCATCATCAGCGACGCCATCAAGGACGCTGAGGTCAAGAAAAAAGAGGCGCTGGTGGAGGCAAAGGACGAAATCCACAAGCAGCGCACCGAGGCAGAAAAAGAGGTCAAAGAGCGCCGCAACGAGGTGCAGCGTTTAGAGCGCCGCATCCAGCAGAAGGAAGAATCCATCGACCGCAAGATGGACAATCTGGAGAAAAAAGAGGAAACCCTGCAAAATAAAATCAAAGAGGCAGAGGGTCGCCTGAAGGAAGCCAACGAAATCAAAGCCAGCCAGTTTGAAGCGCTGGAAAAAATCTCCGGCTACACCGCAGAGCAGGCAAAGGAATACCTGCTTTCCAATCTGGAGAACGAGCTGGTACACGAAAAGGCGGTTAAAATCAACCTCTATGAACAGAAGTTCAAGGATGAATCCGACCAGAAAGCAAGAGAAATCATCGCAACTGCTATCCAGAAATGTGCGTCCGATTATGTGGGTGAAGTGACCGTATCGGTCGTTCCGCTGCCAAACGATGAGATGAAGGGACGCATCATCGGTCGTGAAGGGCGAAACATCCGCACACTGGAAACGCTGACCGGCGTTGACCTGATTATCGACGACACACCGGAAGCAATCACCCTGTCCAGCCACGATGCCGTTAAACGTGAGATTGCCCGCACCGCTCTGGAGCGCCTGATTCAGGACGGAAGAATCCATCCGGCACGCATCGAGGAAACGGTAGAAAAAGCACAGCGTGAAATCGAAAACAAAATCAAGCAGGACGGTGAGCGTGCGGTTCTGGAGACCAACGTTCACGGTATGCACCCGGATATGATCAAGCTGCTGGGGCGCATGAGATACCGTTCCAGCTACGGTCAGAACGTATTGCAGCACTCCATCGAGGTGGCTCATCTGGCAGGCGTAATGGCTGCCGAGCTGGGCGCAGATGTTGCTACTGCCAAACGCGCCGGTCTGATTCATGACATCGGCAAAGCCCTGACCCACGAAATCGAGGGCAGCCATGTCAAGATTGGCGTCGACCTTGCCAGAAAGTACAAGGAAAGCCCGGCTGTCATCCATGCTATTGAAGCACATCACGGCGATGTAGAGCCAAAAACACTGGTTGCCTGCATCGTACAGGCTGCTGACGCCATCAGCGCAGCAAGACCCGGCGCAAGACGTGAAAATCTGGAAAACTACATCAAGCGTCTGGAAAAGCTGGAGGAGATTGCAAACTCCTTTGACGGCGTTGAAAAGTGCTTTGCTGTTCAGGCAGGTCGTGAAATCCGCATCATGGTTCGTCCTGAGGTCATCAGCGACGACCAGATGACCATTATCGCCCGCGACATCGTCAACAAGATTGAATCGGAGATGGAATATCCCGGTCAGATCAAGGTCAACATCATCCGCGAAAGCCGCGCTGTTGATTACGCAAAATAAAAATTCTTCTATTGACCGCTGCCCAAAGGACAGCGGTCAATTTTTTTGATACCGGTCTTGTAAATCAGACATAAAAATTGGCACAGCAGGTTTAATCTGCTGTGCCAATTTTTAAAAAGACAGCGAAAGGAGCCGTCAAATATTTTCCAATTCCTTTTGCTTTTGCAGGGCAATCTCCTGATTTTGCAAAGCTGCCTGCGCATACCAGTACTTTGCCTGCTGCATATCGCGCTGTGTGCCGATTCCGTCCTCATAAAAGGATGCCAGATTGCATTGGGCATCGCGGTCCCCATGCTGTGCGGAACGCTGTGTCCAGTAAAATGCCCGTTCAAAGTCCTGGCAAACCCCCAGCCCTTTCAGATAAAAATATCCAACCTGACATTCTGCCAGCGGATACCCCTGCTTTGCCAGCGCAAGGTGTCCGTCAAAGCATTTATCATACTGCTTGGTGTTCCAGTACACCTCGATCAAACGGTTACATTCTTCCAGCTCGGGAGATGGTTTATAATACCCTGTTGCCATCGCAACCACTTCCTTTCCGTTGCAAAATTTTCGGAATCTGCACCAAAGGAAATTAGTCCTCTTTGAGTTGGTACTGCTCAATCAGCTGCTGCATATGCTCTGCACCGTTGACCAAGATGACCTGATCGTCCACCACCAGGCAAGGGATGCCTGCACGATGCTGCTCACGCACCTCCTGCATTTCCGGCGCGGTGTCGCGGACCTTCAAAAAGCTCTTGAGTTTACCAACACCTTCGCAGATGTCGACGTACATATACTTAATGTTATTCTCTGAAAGAACCTCTTTCACCGGTGGGCAGCCGCCTCATGTGCCGGTGCCGAACAAAATAATCTTTCTCATAGCACTCTCTCCTTGCTTATCGGTTGATATTCGATAGAAAAAATAGTTCGTTTTCTTTTATTATATAGATTTTATCAATCATTGTAAAGAGGATTTTAAACGGTTTTCCGGCTTCTCCCGCACAAAAACGACCGGCTTTGCTCGACACCGCTGCCGATTCAGAGTATAATGAAAGGGTAACTTTCCTGCTTTTGGCGGGAACAGAGTAAATCTATCGGAAGGGAAGGCTTTTTCCATGAACGAACGACTCAACTCCTTTTACCGGGAGCTAAAAGATAAAAAGGTATCCTTCATCGGTTTGGGACGCAGCCACCGCGAACTGCTGGGAATGTTCGCTGCCAAAGGCGCACAGGTATCGCTGCGCGACAAACGCACCCGCGAGCAGATTGGAGAGGAGGCAGACCGGCTGGAGGCAATGGGCATCCGGCTGCTGCTGGGAGAAAACTATCTGGAGGGACTGTGCAGCGAGGACCTGCTGCTGCGCACACCCGGAATGTACTACTTCCATCCTGCTTTGCAGCAGGCGCGGCAGGCAGGCGTGGCGGTCACCAGCGAGATGGAGCTGTTTTTCGACCTGTGTCCCTGCAAAATCTATGCGGTCACCGGCTCGGACGGCAAGACGACCACCACCTCAGTGATTGCAGAGCTGCTGAAAAAACAGGGCTACCGGGTCTTTTTGGGGGGCAACATCGGCTTCCCACTGCTGCCGCGCATCGAGCAGATCGAGCCGCAGGACTGCGCTGTGGTGGAACTTTCCAGCTTCCAGCTGATTTCCATGCGCCGTTCACCCGATGTGGCTGTGGTCACCAACGTCACACCGAACCATCTGGATGTCCACAAGGATATGCAGGAATACATCGATGCCAAAAAGAACATCCTGCTGCATCAGGGTGGCATCAGCCGCACGGTACTCAATGCAGATAATCCCATCACCGCCTCCTTCCTGCCGCTGGTGCGGGGGACCGCTGCCTTTTTCAGCCGCAAAACCGTCCCGTCGCTGGGCGCTTATCTGGGTGAGGACGGGATGCTGTACTGCAACGACCGCAGCGGGACGACCCCTGTGCTGCCGATGGAGCAGATACGCATCCCGGGCATCCACAATGTAGAAAACTATCTGGCTGCCATCAGCGCCGTATGGGGTGAGGTGGACTGCGAAAACATCGTACAGGTGGCACAGCAGTTTGCCGGCGTGGAGCACCGCATCGAATTTGTGCGGGAGCTGGATGGCGTCAAATGGTACAACGACTCGATTGCCTCCAGCCCGACCCGCACCATCGCAGGATTAAACTCCTTCCACCAGAAGCTCATCCTGATTGCGGGCGGCTACGATAAAAAAATCCCCTTTGAGCCGCTTGCACCCAAAATCATCGAAAAGGTCAAGACCCTCATCCTGATGGGTGTAACCGCGCCGAAAATCGAAGCGGCTGTCACCGCCTGCGAAGGCTTTGACCCGCAGCAGCTGCGCATCCTGCACGCAAAAGATATGCAGCAGGCGGTCGAGCTTGCCCGCCAGTGCGCACAGCCGGGGGACATCGTTTCGCTGTCGCCTGCCTGCGCCAGCTTTGACCTCTACCCGGATTTTGAAGCAAGAGGCAGACACTTTAAGGAGCTGGTTCATCAGCTGTAAGATGAGGGAGGGTTCTCCATTGATATTCAACTGAAAGCACGCACGCTGGAAAATGCGCCCACCTATTTTGAGCGCACAAAGGACCCCGACATCGAGCGGATGTTTCCCCGCAGCGTGCTGACCCGTGAGCAGGCAATCGCCAACTTTCAGGCTTCGCTGCTGCCCGATGCCGACAGCTTTGGGCAGACCATCTGGGCAGACGGCGAATATGTGGGGGACATCTGGTGCTTTTGCATCGACCGCAGCCAGCAGCCCAACGCCATGCTCAGTCTGTGCCTCTTTGCCAAGGAGCGATGGGGACAGGGCATCGGCAGTCGGGCAATGCAGCTCTTTCTGCCGATGGTGACCGAGCGGTTTCGTCTGCAAAGCATAGGCGCCTTTGTTTATTCCGACAATCTGCCTTCTTTGCACCTGTTGCAAAAAACGGCTTTGTTGTACAGGAACGTTTTGTGGAAGATGGCAGGGAATCGGTCTATCTGGAGCGGTAAACGGTCGGCACAAGAGAATAGACTAGAGAAACTCCATTTGATAAAAACCTTTTTGTGCAGGGTACAGCATTTAAACAACCCGAACGGGTCCCTCAAGCGGACAGGGAACCCAAAACAGAAGAAGGAGGAGGCTCATGTCCAGCATCACCAAGCAGGCTTTGGAGCACGCTTTAAAAAGTCTGCTGTTAAAAAAACCCTTTCATAAAATCACCATCAACGACATCACCGAGGAGTGCGGTGTCAGCCGCATGACCTTCTACTACCACTTTAAGGACATTTATGACCTGGTGGAGTGGTCCTTCATTGAGGATGCCGCCCGCGCACTGGAGGGAAAAAAGAGCTATGACACCTGGCAGGAGGGGTTTTTAAATATCTTCCATGCCGTACTAGAAAACAAGCCGTTTATCACCAATGTCTACCGCAGCGTCAGCCGCGAGCAGGTGGAGCTGTACCTGTACAAGCTGGTACACGACCTGATTTACAATGTGGTGGAGGAAAAGGCACAGGGACTGCACGTTCCCGAGGAGGACAAGGCATTCATCGCTGATTTTTACAAGTACGCCTTTGTGGGAATCATGCTGGATTGGATCAAAAACGGCATGACTGAGCCGCCCGAGCGAATCATCGAGCGCATCAGTATCCTCATTCAAGGGGACATTGCCCGTGCAGTGGGCAAATTCTGTAC
>PPYE01541165.1_pt1 | contig 12360 bp, 7 predicted proteins | sample 1559881 | NCBI WGS metagenome assembly PPYE01 (sample SAMN08240022, study PRJNA423297) | Human gut metagenome, whole genome shotgun sequencing project.
ATTTTTACCATCAGCACTGAAAACGGATGTCATTCCGATTTTCTTTCCTAATAATCCTGGCATTTCAGTTAATTTTTAAATGCATTAAACTTTAATTTCTACTTCAACTCCACTCGGTAATTCCAACTTCATCAGAGCGTCTACTGTCTTAGCTGTTGAGCTATAGATGTCGATTAATCTCTTGTAAGAAGACAATTCAAACTGTTCACGTGACTTCTTGTTAACGAAAGTCGAACGGTTTACCGTAAAAATACGCTTGTGTGTAGGCAATGGAATAGGACCGCTAACAATAGCACCTGTTGCCTTCACTGTTCTAACGATCTTTTCAGCAGACTTGTCTACCAAGTTGTGATCGTAAGATTTCAGTTTAATTCTAATTTTTTGACTCATTAAATTTTAAATTAAAAAATGATTAAATATAAAGTGGGGCCGGATTAAGAGTCATTCGCTAACCCGTAGCCCCTGCTTTTTTTATTATACTAAGTCTACGCGACCTTTCACTTCTTCAAGTACAGCCTTAGCAATAGAGCTGGAAACTTGAGCATGATGATCATAAGTCATAGACGATGTAGCACGACCCGAAGTAATAGTACGCAAAGCTGTTACGTAACCAAACATTTCTGCCAAAGGTACTTTAGCTTTTACAATACGAGCTCCAGAACGGCTTGATTCCATACCTTCTACTTGACCACGACGCTTATTCAAGTCACCAATAACATCACCCATGTTTTCTTCAGGAGTTACAACCTCCAGTTTCATAATAGGTTCAGTCAATACAGGACCTGCTTTAGCACATGCATTTTTGTAAGCCTGGATAGCACAGATCTCGAATGACAACTGGTCAGAGTCAACCGGATGGAATGAACCATCCTTCAAAACTACTTTCAGTGAATCAAGCGGATACCCTGCCAACACACCATTCTTCATTGCGGTCTGGAAACCTTTCTGAACTGATGGGATAAATTCCTTAGGAACATTACCGCCCTTCACTTCATCAATAAACTGCAAACCACCTTGTGTAAAGTCTTCGTCAACCGGACCGATTGCCACAATGATATCGGCAAACTTACCACGACCACCAGACTGCTTCTTATAAACTTCACGCAATTCAACAGTCTTAGTGATAGCTTCCTTATAGTTAACCTGAGGTTTACCCTGGTTACATTCTACTTTAAACTCACGTTTCAGACGGTCGATAATAATATCCAAATGAAGCTCACCCATACCGGAAATAATAGTCTGACCGGACTGCTCATCAGTCTTAACAGTAAATGTCGGGTCTTCTTCAGCCAGTTTAGCCAAGCCATTAGACAACTTGTCCAAATCTTTCTGAGTCTTAGGTTCAACTGCAATACCAATTACAGGATCAGGGAATTCCATTGATTCCAATACGATCGGTGCATCTTCATCACACAACGTATCACCTGTACGGATATCCTTGAAACCAACACCGGCACCAATATCACCAGCTCCAATCACCTCTACAGGATTCTGTTTGTTTGAGTGCATTTGGAACAAACGTGATACACGTTCTTTTTTACCCGAACGAGTGTTATAGATATATGAACCAGCCTCTACCTTACCAGAGTAAACGCGGAAGAAAGTCAAACGTCCGACATAGGGGTCAGTTGCAATCTTAAATGCCAAAGCTGATGTTTTTTCATCCTCGCTAGGTTTACGGTCTTCCTCTGCTCCTGTAGTCGGATTAGTACCTACAATAGCAGGTGTATCCAACGGAGAAGGCAAGAACGCACAAACATAGTCAAGCAATGTCTGAACTCCCTTATTCTTGAATGAAGAGCCGCAGAACATCGGAACGATATCCATTTTCAATGTACCTGCACGCAAAGCACGCAAGATTTCTTCTTCAGTGATTGTAGAAGGATCATCAAAGAATTTCTCCATTAAAGCATCGTCAAATTCAGCCACTTTTTCGAGCATTTTCTCTCTCCATTCATTAGCTTCATCAACCAAGTTCGCCGGAATTTCTTCTACGCTATAATCTGCACCCATTGTTTCATCGTGCCACAAAATAGCTTTCATTTTGATCAAATCAACAACTCCTTTGAAGCTCTCTTCAGCACCAATAGGAATTACCACAGGGCAAGCATTTGCGCCTAATACATCCTTCATCTGGCGAACAACTTCGAAAAAGTCAGCACCAGAACGGTCCATTTTATTAACGTAACCAATACGAGGCACATTGTATTTATCAGCCTGACGCCATACGGTTTCTGACTGAGGTTCAACACCACCAACCGCACAATAAGCTGCAACAGCTCCATCCAAGACACGTAAAGAACGTTCTACTTCAGCAGTAAAGTCAACGTGTCCCGGAGTGTCAATCAAGTTTATTTTATAAGTATTTCCCGCATATTTCCAACGAGTAGTAGTAGCAGCAGATGTAATAGTAATACCACGTTCCTGCTCCTGCTCCATCCAGTCCATTGTTGCTGCACCATCATGCACCTCACCAATTTTGTGAGTCAAGCCAGTGTAGAACAAAATACGTTCTGAAGTCGTTGTCTTACCAGCATCAATGTGAGCCATGATACCGATATTGCGGGTCAAATGCAAATCATGTTTAGCCATCTTCGTCCTTTACTTATTAATTATTACTTGATTAGAATCTAAAGTGAGCGAATGCACGGTTAGCTTCAGCCATACGGTGCATATCTTCTTTACGCTTATAAGCACCACCCTGTTCGTTGAAAGCGTCAATAATCTCAGCTGCCAGTTTATCTGCCATTGATTTACCACCGCGTTTACGAGCGAAAAGAATCAAGTTTTTCATTGAGATTGACTCTTTACGATCAGGACGAATTTCAGTAGGAACCTGGAAAGTAGCGCCACCTACACGACGAGACTTTACTTCAATCTGCGGAGTTACATTATCCAAAGCTTTCTTCCAGATTTCCAAAGCTGATTTTTCTTCATTAGGAAGTTTTGTTTTCACTGTTTCCAGTGCTGCATAGAAGATCTCATAAGATGTATTCTTTTTTCCATCATACATCAAGTGATTTACGAATTTAGAAACCTTCTGATCATTAAATACCGGATCCGGAAGGATCACACGTTTTTTTGGTTTTGCTTTTCTCATTTTTTCTCAAAATAATGTTTTTGTTTGGGGCTGCACTTTTTCCGTTTACTTCAACGCTTCCTCTGAAGCATTTACTCAACCTTTATAGCTTATTCCAACAAACCAAAACTTAAATTAATATTCTTTGTTTCAGGAATTCAGTTACAATTTACTTCTTTCCTTTTCCTTTTGCAGGAGCTGCAGCTTGTCCTGCTTTAGGACGCTTCGCACCATATTTAGAACGTCTTTGTGTACGACCAGCTACGCCTGCTGTATCCAAAGTACCACGAACGATGTGATAACGTACACCCGGAAGGTCTTTCACACGACCACCACGAACCAACACGATTGAGTGTTCCTGCAAGTTATGACCTTCTCCCGGAATATAAGAGTTTACTTCCTTAGAGTTAGTCAGACGCACACGAGCAACTTTACGCATTGCTGAATTCGGCTTTTTCGGAGTAGTAGTATACACACGAACACAAACGCCACGTCTTTGAGGACATGAATCCAGTGCCGGAGATTTACTCTTCTCAACCAAAACCTCTCTTCCTTTTCTTACTAATTGTTGAATAGTAGGCATTTTGTTTGATTTTTAATTATTATATATTGTTTATTAATTTGCTGTACTAAGTCCAAAACTATACATTTTGGGCTGCAAAGTTACGAATAACATTTTAATAAACAATACTTTCTACTAATAAAAATAGTCTGTTTCTCAAAAAAGTTTTTGAAAAACAGACTACTATGTTATTTTTGCTACAAAAGCCCTTATGCTTCCCCTTTAAATCCGCTTATAGGAGGAATGAATGTTTTTCCATCCGGTCCATTATTTCCCCCATTCATTTCTTCCGGCATTCGAATAGGTCCAAAATTACGTTCGTATTTTGCAACATTCTCCTGTAATGCATACATCAAACGTTTTGCATGTTCAGGAGTCAGTACAATACGTGACTGCACTCCAGCTTTAGGTAATCCCGGCATTACACGCACAAAATCAACAATAAATTCCGAACTGGAATGGGTAATAATGGCAAGATTTGCATACGTTCCTTGAGCTACTTCTTCTTTCAACTCTATCTGCAACTGATTGTTATTTTTTTCGTTTTCCATGATTTTATACTTTAGCATTAAAAAAATATTCTGAATTTCAAGGTCCCCAACTTCTATTCTTTGGTTGGAGTACAAATATAGACATTTATTTGTAATAATACAACATACTGATTATTCTATATAATTTTCCTATAGCATTTACTATAAACCTAAAGAGGCTGATTTCTTAAACAGAAATCAGCCTCTTTTACAGTGTATGTATTAAAAATTACTCTACCTCACTATAATCGAGTACATTCTTACGATTAGCAAGAATGCGATCATATTCTTCCTTCGAACCAACAATAATCTTTTCGAATTCACGCTGACCGGTACCGGCAGGAATCAAGTGACCACAAATCACATTCTCCTTCATACCCTCCAATCTATCAACCTTACCATTGATGGCAGCCTCATTCAAAACTTTCGTTGTTTCCTGGAATGATGCAGCAGACATGAAACTTGAAGTTCCCAAAGCGGCACGGGTAATACCTTGCAGAATCTGAGTAGATGTAGCAGGAATAGCATCACGTACCTCAACAGGCTTCAAATCACGACGTTTCAACATACTGTTCTCATCACGCAACTTACGGGCAGTAACAATCTGACCCGGCTGTAAATTCTGAGAATCACCAGAGTCAACAACTACTTTCTTGCCCCAAATACGATCGTTTTCTTCCATGAACTCTTGCTTATCCACTACCTGCTGTTCCAAGAAGCGAGTATCGCCCGGCTCATCGATTTCTACCTTACGCATCATTTGACGAACAATAATCTCAAAGTGTTTGTCGTTAATCTTCACACCCTGCAAACGGTAAACGTCTTGCACTTCATTTACGATATATTCCTGTACAGCCGTGGGACCTTTAATGGCCAAAATATCAGCAGGAGTAATCGCACCGTCAGATAACGGAGTTCCGGCACGAACGTAGTCATTCTCCTGAACCAATATTTGTTTAGACAGATTCACCAAATACTTTTTCACTTCACCTGTCTTAGATGTGACAATAATTTCACGGTTACCACGCTTAATCTTACCCATAGTAATTTCACCGTCTATTTCAGAAACGACAGCAGGATTAGATGGGTTACGAGCCTCAAACAGTTCTGTAACACGAGGAAGACCACCAGTGATATCACCAGCCTTGCCTACAGCACGAGGAATCTTCACAATAATGTCACCAGCTTTCACTGCCTGACCGTTTTCAACCACAACATGCCCCCCCACGGGTAAGTTATAAGTACGGATCAAATTACCATCCTCGGTTACAATATGGGCAGAAGGTACTTTTGTCTTATCCTTAGACTCGATAATGATAATTTCACGCAAACCGGTAGCTTCATCAGACTCTACCTTATAAGTTACGTTTTCAACCACACTCTCGAATTCAATCTTACCAGTAGCCTCTGTAATAATAACAGCGTTGAACGGATCCCACTTAGCAATCAGTTTTCCCTTCTCAACAATATCACCGTCCGCAGCATATAATTTTGAACCATAAGGCACATTATGAGTTGACAGGATAATCCCTGTATTCACATCGATAAAGCGGACTTCAGCCAAACGACCGACTACCACTTTCACAGCCTCACCCATTTCATCAACCGTATCTACCGTACGCAATTCTTCGAATTCCAAACGTGCATTATTCTTGGCCACAATGCTTGCATTAGCAGCCATATTACCTGCGATACCACCGGCATGGAATGTACGCAATGTCAACTGTGTACCCGGCTCACCAATAGATTGGGCAGCGATTACGCCGACTGCTTCACCTTTCTGAACCATACGACTGGATGCCAAGTTACGTCCATAACACTTAGCACATACCCCTTTCTTAGATTCACAAGTTAATACCGAACGGATTTCAACGCTTTCAATCGGAGAATCCTCGATTTCCTGCGCAATATCCTCTGTAATCTCCTCTCCACCGGCTACAATCAGTTTACCAGTAGTAGGATGGACGATATCATGTACAGAAACACGTCCTAGAATACGTTCGTACAAAGTAGCAATAACTTCATCGTTATTCTTCAAAGCCGTACAAACCAAACCACGAAGTGTTCCACAGTCTTCTTCATTGATAATCACATCATGCGACACGTCTACCAGACGGCGGGTCAAGTATCCCGCATCAGCAGTCTTCAACGCTGTATCCGCCAAACCTTTACGAGCACCGTGGGTAGAAATAAAATACTCTAACACAGACAAACCTTCTTTAAAGTTTGAAAGAATAGGGTTTTCAATAATCTGTGCGCCTTCAGCACCGGCTTTCTGCGGTTTTGCCATCAAACCACGCATACCAGACAACTGACGAATCTGCTCTTTAGAACCACGGGCCCCGGAATCAAGCATCATAAATACTGAATTGAAGCCTTGGTCATCATTCTTAATCGTCTTGTAAAGTATATCAGACAGGTCACTGTTCACGTGAGTCCATGTATCGATAACCTGGTTATAACGTTCATTGTCAGTAATGAAACCCATATTATAGTTCATCATAATCTGTTCCACTTCCTCATTACCACGTTTTACCAGTTCTTCTTTTTCTTTCGGGATAATAATATCACCCAAGTTGAATGACAGACCACCCTTGAACGCCATATAGTAACCTAAGTTCTTAATACCATCCAAGAATTCACAAGCACGTGCAACACCGACAGCTTTGATAACATCACTAATGATATCTCGCAAAGACTTTTTGGAAATAATGGTATTCAAGTACCCCACTTCCGCTGGAACGATTTCATTTACAATCACACGCCCTACGGAGGTTTCTTTCATCATCACATCTACGATTTTGCCATCTTTGTCCAAGTCCTTCACCACTACGTTGACGATAGCATGAATATCCACTTTACCTTCATTATAAGCAATCAAAGCCTCTTCCGGACCGTAGAAAGTCAAGCCTTCACCTTTAGCCCCTTTTCTCAGCTTGGTAATATAATACAAACCAAGTACCATATCCTGTGCAGGCACAGTAATAGGAGCACCATTAGCAGGATTCAGAATGTTATGAGCTTGAAGCATCAACATCTGTGCTTCCAGAATCGCATCATTACTCAAAGGCAAGTGAACCGCCATCTGGTCACCATCGAAGTCGGCATTGAACGCTGTACAAGCCAACGGGTGCAATTGAATAGCTTTACCTTCAATCATATGCGGTTGGAAAGCCTGAATACCCAAACGGTGCAGAGTCGGCGCACGGTTCAGCAATACAGGATGACCTTTCATGACATGTTCCAAGATATCCCAGATCACAGGCTCCTTGCGGTCTACAATCTTCTTTGCAGATTTTACAGTCTTCACAATACCACGTTCAATCAACTTACGGATGATAAACGGCTTGTAAAGCTCTGCAGCCATCAGTTTAGGACGCAGTTCAGGAGGAATAACCGGCACAATACGTACAATCATCCATTCAGGTTTATTACGTCCGCGAGATGCACGGAACGATTCAACTACCTGCAGACGCTTCAAAGCCTCGTTCTTGCGTTGCTGCGAAGAATCATTACTTGCTTTATGACGTAATTCATAAGATAAAGCATCCAAATCCAAAGTTGAGAGCAGATCATAAATGGCTTCTGCTCCCATCTTAGCTATAAACTTATTCGGATCTGTATCTTCCAAATATTGGTTTTCTTTAGGAAGTGTATCCAAGATATCCAAATACTCTTCTTCAGAAAGCAAATCATATTTATTAATGCCATCTTCAGCCTTCACACCCGGCTGGATAACCACATAACGTTCATAATATACAATAGCGTCTAGTTTCTTTGTAGGCAGCCCCAACAAATAACCGATCTTGTTCGGCAATGAACGAAAATACCAGATATGCGCTACAGGCACAACTAACTGAATATGTCCCATACGTTCACGACGGACCTTCTTTTCAGTCACTTCAACGCCACATCGGTCACAAACAATACCTTTATAACGGATACGTTTGTACTTACCGCAATGACATTCGTAATCTTTCACCGGACCGAAAATACGCTCGCAGAACAAACCATCACGTTCCGGTTTGTAGGTACGGTAGTTGATCGTTTCAGGCTTCAACACCTCACCGCTCGAATTCTCAAGGATTTCTTCGGGTGAAGCCAAGCCAATTGAGATTTTCGAGAAATTACTCTTTATCTTAGTTTCTTTTCTAAAAGCCATACTTCCTTATTTATAATGTAAAGAGTTATATTTTTTTATTATTCAAGGTTGATACTCAAGCCAAGACCTCTCAGTTCGTGTAACAATACATTCAGAGATTCGGGGATACCCGGAGTTGGCATAGGTTCACCTTTCACAATAGCTTCGTAAGCCTTTGAGCGTCCTACAACGTCATCAGACTTAATGGTCAGGATTTCCTGTAAGATATGTGCTGCGCCGAATGCTTCAAGCGCCCAAACTTCCATTTCTCCGAAACGCTGACCACCGAACTGTGCCTTACCACCAAGCGGCTGCTGAGTAATAAGGGAGTACGGACCGATAGAACGGGCATGCATCTTATCTTCAACCATATGCCCTAGTTTCAACATATAAGTTACACCCACTGTTGCAGGTTGGTCAAAGCGTTCGCCTGTACCACCATCACAAAGATAAGTCTTACAATAACGAGGCAATCCAGCTTTATCTGTCCATTCATTTAAATCATCCATAGAAGCACCGTCAAAAATAGGAGTAGCAAATTTCACACCCAACTCTTTTCCGGCACGACCTAATACGGCTTCGAAAATCTGACCAATATTCATACGAGAAGGCACACCCAACGGATTCAATACGATATCTACTGGAGTACCATCTGCTAAGAACGGCATATCTTCCTGACGAACCACACGAGAAACAATACCCTTGTTACCGTGACGTCCCGCCATCTTATCACCTACACCAATCTTACGCTTCTTGGCAATATAAACCTTAGCCATCTGAATAATGCCCGCAGGAAGTTCATCACCGATAGTGATAGCAAACTTCTTACGCTTTAATTCAGCATCCAATTCTTTATATTTCTTCAAATAATTCATCACCAAGTCACGAATCATGTCATTCTTATGAGCATCAGCTGTCCACTTGCTCAACTGGATAATAGTATAATCCAATGATTCCAAATCGCGTTTGGTGAACTTCGCCCCCTTGGCAATAACTTCCGTTCCCAAATAATCTTTCACTCCTTGGGAAACCTTACCATTAGTCAAAACCAATAGTTTCTCAATCAAGATATCTTTCAGTTTTGCTGCCTTTTCTTCGAATTCATCATTCAGTTTAGGCAGAATAGCCTTATCGGCATTCTTCTCACTTCTGCTCTTGATAACACGTGAGAACAACTTCTTGTCAATAACGACACCACGTAATGACGGAGAAGCTTTCAATGAAGCATCCTTCACATCACCTGCCTTATCACCGAAAATAGCACGAAGCAATTTTTCTTCCGGAGAAGGATCTGATTCACCTTTCGGAGTAATCTTACCAATCAGGATATCACCCGGTTCGATACGTGCACCTACACGTACAATACCGTTTTCATCCAAATCTTTAGTAGCTTCTTCACTCACGTTAGGAATATCAGAAGTTAATTCTTCCATACCGCGTTTCGTTTCGCGGACCTCCAAAATATATTCATCAACGTGTACAGAAGTCAGCAAGTCCTCACGTACAACGCGTTCATTCAATACAATAGCATCCTCGTAGTTATAACCTTTCCAAGGCATATAAGCCACCAACAGGTTTTTACCCAATGCAAGCTCACCACCCTGAGTTGAATATCCTTCAGTCAGGATATCACCCTTCTTCACACGCTGTCCTTTATCACAAGTAGGACGGAGGTCAATGGTCATGCTCTGATTAGTCTTACGGAATTTAGGAATTCTGTATTCCTTCAAAGCAGGTTCAAAGCTTACAAATTCCTCATCTTCATTTCTGTCATACAAGATACGAATAGTTGTTGCATCGACATATTCTACAACACCATCACCCTCTGCTGCAATCTGAGTACGAGAGTCTTCAACCAACTGTTTTTCAATACCTGTACCTACAATAGGAGCCTCTGTACGCAACAAAGGAACTGCCTGGCGCATCATGTTTGATCCCATCAATGCACGGTTAGCATCGTCATGTTCCAAGAACGGAATCAAAGAAGCAGCGATAGAAGCAATCTGCTGTGGAGAAACATCCATCAACTCTACCTGGTCAGGAGTAACAACAGGATAATCAGCATCACGACGAGCTTTTACTTTCTCACGAACAAATTTGCCTTCATCATCCAATGGAGCATTACCCTGAGCGATTATCTTATCCTCTTCCTCTTCGGCTGTCAGATATTCAATACCTTCATCAGATATATCCACCTTACCATCAGCTACTTTACGATAAGGAGTTGAAATAAAGCCAAGTTCATTAATCTTAGCATACACACACAAAGAAGAAATCAAACCGATATTCGGACCTTCAGGAGTTTCAATCGGACACAAACGACCATAATGAGTATAGTGTACGTCACGAACCTCAAAACCAGCACGTTCACGTGACAGACCACCAGGTCCTAACGCTGACAAACGACGCTTGTGAGTGATTTCAGCCAATGGATTAGTTTGATCCATGAACTGCGACAAAGCATTTGTTCCAAAGAATGAATTGATAACAGAAGAAATAGTCTTCGCATTAATCAAATCAATCGGAGTAAACACTTCATTGTCACGCACATTCATACGCTCACGGATGGTACGAGACATACGTGCCAGACCAATCGCAAATTGATTGGACAACTGTTCTCCTACAGTACGTACACGACGGTTACTCAAGTGGTCAATATCATCAACATCCGCTTTAGAGTTAATCAGCTCAATCAGATACTTAATGATTTCAATAATATCTTGTTTTGTCAATACCTTCACATCCATGTCCGTAGTCAGTCCCAACTTTTTGTTGATTCTGTAACGTCCTACCTCGCCAAGGTCATATCTTTTTTCAGAGAAGAACAGGTTATTGATAACCTCACGAGCACTGGCATCATCAGCCGGATCTGCATTACGCAACTGACGGTAAATGTAAAGTACAGCCTCTTTTTCAGAGTTGCTCGGGTCTTTCTGAAGGGTATTAAATATAATAGAGTAGTCGGATGAATTCGCTTCTTCCTTGTGAACAAGGATATTCTGAACGCCTGAGTCTATAATTTCATCGATATGATCCTCTTCAATCACAGTTTCACGGTCGATAATAACCTCATTACGTTCAATAGAAACAACTTCACCTGTGTCTTCATCTACGAAATCTTCTGTCCATGTTTTTAAAACACGAGCAGCGAGTTTTCTTCCTACGACTTTCTTCAAGTTAGTCTTATTAACCTTAACGTCTTCAGCCAAATTGAAGATTTCGAGGATATCTTTATCATTTTCAAAACCTACAGCTCTTAACAGAGTAGTAACAGGCAATTTCTTTTTACGGTCGATATACGCATACATTACATTGTTAATATCTGTAGCGAATTCGATCCATGAACCTTTGAATGGAATAATACGGGCAGAGTACAATTTAGTACCGTTAGCATGCACGCTCTGACCAAAGAACACGCCCGGAGAACGGTGCAACTGAGAAACAACTACACGCTCAGCACCATTAATAACAAAAGTTCCTTTCGGAGTCATATACGGAATAGGACCCAGATAAACATCCTGAATAACCGTATCGAAATCTTCATGATCAGGATCAGTACAATACAACTTCAGTTTTGCTTTCAAAGGCACGCTGTATGTGAGCCCGCGCTCCAAACACTCGTCTATTGAATAGTGAGGCGGATCAATGTAATAGTCCAAGAATTCAAGGACAAAGTTATTACGAGTGTCAGCAATAGGGAAGTTTTCAGCGAATACCTTATACAGCCCGTCATTCTTACGCTTTTCGGGCGGGGTATCCAACTGTAAAAAGTCTTGGAATGACTTCAATTGCACTTCCAAGAAATCCGGATACTTCATCGGATTCTTGATGGAAGCAAAATTAACTCTTTGATTTTCAGTATTTGAAGACATTTGTTAATATTTTGTAGAACTTAATAATAATATAGACACAAAAAGGTTAAGAATCCTCTACCAGAGGATTCCTAACCGTATTACCTGATACTCAGGCTAATATTATTTAAGCTCAACTTCAGCTCCAGCTTCTTCCAAAGTTTTCTTCAGTGATTCAGCTTCGTCTTTAGCCAAGC
>PPYE01759394.1_pt1 | contig 12360 bp, 9 predicted proteins | sample 1559881 | NCBI WGS metagenome assembly PPYE01 (sample SAMN08240022, study PRJNA423297) | Human gut metagenome, whole genome shotgun sequencing project.
AGATAGGGCTGCGTCCGGTTATTCGGCGTCCAGGGCAGCGCGTTCCCGGGCTTCTTCGTCAACGGTTTTTCCTGGGGCTAACAGGTTGAGAAGGAAGGACATGACGCCTGCCACAACCACTGGTTTAGAGAGAAGGGCCTGGGCCAGGGGAGGAAAATTCTCCAGGGCCGCAGTGCCTTCCAGGGTGGACAGTCCCATGGCCAGGGCAATGGATACGCCTACAATCGTACTGTTGCGGGCGGTTAAGGGCTCGCTGGACACTAATTTGAGTCCGGTCAGCGTGATCATACCGAATACAATGAGGGTTCCGCCGCCAATGACCGGGGCCGGAAGGGTGGATACCAGCGCGCTGAATTTAGGTACGATGCCAAGGGCGAGCATAATTGCGCAGGCAATGGTGATGACACGGCGGCTCACTACCTTGTTCATGGACACAATGCCCACGTTCTGGCTGAAGGAGGAAACCACAGGAACGCCGAAAATGGTGCCTACCAGGGTGGCGATTCCGGATGCGGCCACGCCTCCTGTCAGTTCCTCACTGCGGGGCTCTCGGTCAAAACCTCCTACCGTGGTGCCAGTGATATCTCCCACGGACTGCATGATATTGACAATGGTAATCAAGAGGATCGGCAGAACCATGGACAGGTCAAAGGACGGCATACCGTAGAAAAAGGGTTTTGGCACTGCCAGCCAGCTGGCGCTTACCACACCGTCAAAATGAACCATGCCCATGCACAGCGCCAGCACGTATCCCACCACGGCGCCCAGCAGGATGGAGGCCATTTTGACCACACCCTTACACATCAGGTTGAAGAAGAGGACGGCTGCCAGGGTTACAAAGGCCACAATCCAGTTGTTCAGCTGGCCATAGGTGGGGGAACTGGCATTGCCGGCCATGTATTTTAAAGCAATGGGATACAGGGAAAGGCCAATGGACAGGATGATGGTGCCGGTGACCACAGTGGGAAAGAATTTATGCAGTCTGCCTACGCAAAAGCCCAGCGCAATGGTGATAACAGCGCACAGGAGCTGGGCGCCGAACACGCCGGGAAGGCCGTATTGGGCTGCAATCGGAGTAAATACAGGAACACAGGTAAAGCCCGCGCAGAATATGACGGGGAGTCTGGAACCCACGGGACCCAGGGGACAAACCTGTATCATAGTGGCCAGGGCAGACATCATCAGAGAGTACTGAATCATGATGGTCCTGGTGGCAGCATCGGCACCGGCTGCACCGGCTATGACAATGGGTACTGTTACTGTGCCCAAAAACATGGCCATGATGTGCTGCAATGAGATGGGAAGGGCCTTGCTAACAGGCGGTTTGCTGTCAAAGACGTACAGGGAATGGCTTACTTCTTGATTTCGTGCATTCATGTTGGATAAATCTCCTTTCCAGATGCTGACCGGCCTTGCCGGACCAGGAATGTGAGGAATTTTCACATGGAGTATGTTAAAAGTTCCACGAAGCGAGTATAAGTCATTTGTTTTGGTTTGTCAACTTGCATAAAAAACTGTATGTTTATGATAAATAAAATGGCAAAGTGTCTTGATTTGCAAGGGTTTTTTTGAGAAACAGCGGGAAGTATCGGGTGGTAAAACCAGTAAAAAAAGTTTATTTTTGTAAAAAGTGCTTAAAAAAGTCATTCTCTGTTGTGATAAAGCGACAATCTTTTTCGAGAATGTTGACTTTTATAGCTGAATTGGTATAATCAGGAAATATATAGATAAATGCAAAGCTTGTGCTTTTTATATCATACTGCGGAACATAAGTTTGGAGACCTTTCTTTACCAAAGGCCGACATGCTTATGTTTTTTTTATCCAGAAAAGGATACCGGGACAGACAGGAGATGGTTAGATGGAACAGATATGTTTAAATATTAACAAAAAAAACTACAATGTGGCAATTGAAAAAAACTGGACTCTGCTCTATGTACTGCGGGAGGAACTGGAGCTCACAGCCGTGAAATGCGGCTGCAATACAGGGGACTGCGGTGCCTGCAAGGTAATTATTGACGGGGAGGCAGTGAATTCGTGCCTTGTCCTAGCCAGGAATGCGGTGGGTAAGACCATTGAGACCGTGGAAGGTTTATCGGACGGAATCCATCTTCATCCAATCCAGCAGGCATTTATTGACGTGGGAGCGGTCCAGTGCGGTTACTGCACACCGGGAATGATCATGTCGGCCAAGGCGCTGCTGGACAAAAATCCCGATCCCACAGAGGCAGAGATAAGAGCCGGTATTTCCAACAACCTGTGCAGATGCACCGGATATGTAAAAATCGTCAGGGCCATTCAGCTGGCAGCCAGCCGGATGCAGAAGGAGGGGAAGTAGAGGATGGAATTACAGACGCCAAAAAACGGAGTGATTGGCACGGATATGCCTGTGAGGGATGCTGCCCTGAAGGTGACCGGACAGTTTAAGTACGTTGGAGATATGACTCTTCCCCATATGCTTCACGCCAAGGTGCTGTTCAGCCCTGTGGCCCATGCCAGAATCAAATCCATAGACACCAGCCAGGCGGAGCAGTTAGAAGGGGTCCGGGCAGTTGTGTGCTGGAAGAATTCGCCGGATGCCCTGTTCAACAGCTGCGGCGAGGAGATTGACGGAGAGAAAACCGAGCGGGTATTTGACAGCACCGTGCGCTATGTGGGAGACAAAGTGGCAGCCGTGGCAGCCGAGACAGCAAAGATTGCGGAGCAGGCCCTGAAGCTGATCCGTGTGGAATACGAGGAGCTGCCATATTACCTGGAGCCGGAGGATGCCCTTAAGGAGGGGGCATATCCCATCCACAAGGATTCCAATGTGATCGAGGAAGTGGTCCAGGAGGCAGGGGATGTAGAGAAGGGGATGGCGGAAGCGGATTATATCTACGAGGACGACTTTGAAACACCTGCCATCCATCATGGGGCCATTGAGACGCACACATCCCTGGCTGTCTATGAGAGCAGCGGCAAGCTCACCGTCTACACGCCCAGCCAGGATGTGTTCGGGCACAGAACCAATCTGTCGCGGATCTTCGGCCTCCCCATGAGCCGGGTCAGGGTGGTGAACCCCGGAATCGGAGGGGGATTTGGCGGGAAGATTGATATGGTGACAGAGCCTGTCACGGCCCTTCTGGCCATGAAGACAGGACGTCCCGTGCGCCTGGTATACACCAGGAGGGAGGATATTCCCTCATCCAGGAACCGCCACAGCATGAAGCTCCATCTGAAAACAGGTATGAAAAAGGACGGTACCATCGTGGCACAGGAAATGGATGTCATTGTGAATGCAGGAGCATATGCAGGCGGAACCATGAGCATTGTCTGGGCCATGAGCGGCAAATATTTTAAGAACCACAAGACACCAAACCTGCGGTTTCATGCTGTGCCGGTGTACACAAACACCCCTGTGGCAGGAGCCATGAGAGGCTTTGGTTCCCCCCAGGAGTTCTTTGCCCAGCAGTGCCAGCTGAACAGGATTGCAAAGGATCTGGGCATGGACATAATCCAGCTCCAGCTTAAGAACCTGGTGGAGCCGGATGGGTTTGACCAGAGGGACGGCCTGCCCCACGGAAATCCCAGGCCCATTGACTGTGTACTAAAGGGAATGGAATTGTCAGGATACGAGGAGGCTGTCAGGGAACAGGAGGCTGCCGCGGACAGCAGGTACCGAATCGGCGTGGGCATGGCTGTTGCGGCCCACGGCAACGGTGTATTCGGCGTAAGACCGGATACAACGGGAGTCATCATTAAGATGAATGAGGATGGCACGGCTGTGATGTTTACCGGTGTCAGTGATATGGGAAATGGTTCCGTAACCACCCAGACCCAGGTGGTAAGCGAGATACTGGGTATCCCCATGTCGCACATCGAATGTGTCCAGGCCGACACCGATGCAACGCTCTGGGATATGGGAAATTATTCCAGCAGAGGTACGTTTGTGAGCTGCAGCGCAGCGTTAAAGGTTGCCGGCCAGGTGAAAACAGAGCTTCTTAAGGAGGCTTCCGGCCTGCTGGAAGTGGATGAGAGTGAGCTGGATTTAAAGGACCAGAGGGTTTACTGCACTTTCAGGCCTGATACGTCTGCCTCCCTGGCAGAGGTGATCAAATATGCAAAGCAGGCCCATGGCAGGGATATCTGCTGTGCGGACACATTTGCCTCCTGCGCCATGGCCGTATCCTACGGAGCCCATTTTGCCAAGGTCCAGGTGGATATGGAAAACGGCAGTGTAAAGGTACTGGATTACACGGCAGTCCACGACATCGGCAAGGCGCTTAATCCCATGGGCGTGGAAGGCCAGATCGAGGGCGCGGTCCAGATGGGAATTGGCTATGCCCTGACAGAGGGCTTTATACTGGATGATAAGGGAAAGGTAAAGAATACCACCTTAAAACAGTACCACATGCTGAACGCACAGGAGATGCCGCCCATTAAAGTGGGGCTGGTGGAACAGATTGAGCAGTCAGGTCCTTTTGGGGCCAAGAGCATAGGCGAGTGTTCTGTGGTACCTGTGGCCGCGGCAGTGGCAAACGCGGTATCCAATGCAGTGGGAAAACAGGTGAAGCGGATTCCGGTAAGGCCGGCGGATGTGATGAAGCTGATAGAGAGCTGAGCTTGGCGGAAAGAGTTGGAAGCTAAAAATATATTATTATAGAAGAAACAGCATTGGGGACAGCGCCGGAAACAGCGGGCTGTCCTCTCTTTTACGGTCCTTTTTTGTCAGGGCTTCTGTCCGTCTAAGGCTGCAAAATCCCGCAGAAACCGTATGAATTCCCGTTCCCTTTTATTAGGCCTGTAGTCTGTCTGGGTCACAAAATAGAGGTTCAGATACAGGTTTTTGTCGCTGATTGGCACGAAACAGAATCCGCGTCCATCCGGGGTTTTGCCTCTGACTGACAGGGAGATGTATTGGCCCTCTCTGATGGCATCAAAGAACTGCCCGCGGTTATCTACCTCCAGGCGGTTGGGATGGTCGGCCAGGCCGACTAACTTCAGGTAGGAGATGGCGGAGACATCATTGAAATGTACGTAGGGATAGTCAAACAATTCTTTTATGGATACGGAAGTTTTCTTATAGAGAGGATGCTCCCTGGAAACCATTACATACAGCGGAATGGAAGTCATAAGCTCTTCGCAGGAACAGTGGAAGTCCCTGGCCAGCCTCAGGTATTTTTCCTTTTTTTCTACGGCGCAGAGAATGAAACCAAGACGCGTACGGCCTGCCGCAACTGACTCTAACACCTCCTGGTTCCCCATTTCTGTCAGACGGTCCGGAAACTGTTTGGCGGACTGTTTTTTAAATTCCAGAAAAAGCCTCATAATATTGGATACGAAATAGGAAGAAATCACCATAGGCTGTTCTGCTTCATCCCAGGACAGCTTTTTTAATTTCTCATATTCACACAGTATGATGCGGGCACTGTCCATGAATTTTATTCCTTTTTCTGTCAGAAGGATTCCGTTGTGGCTGCGTTTGAATAGCTGGCAGCCCAGTTCCTCCTCCAGATTCTTAAGGACTCCGCTTAAATAGGGCTGGGAGACCAGCAGCCTCTGGGCGGCTTTGTTGATGGACCGGCATTCTGCCACGGTCATTGCATATTCTAAATGGCTGAAATTCATGATGTTACCCCTTTTGTGTACAATTTGCCTAATAATAAAATGGTTATAACCCATAAAATATTCGGAATAACCGAATGCCCGGGAGCTATGGTAAGATTATATCACAGAAATAAATAAAAGTTAACGAAACTCCGGGGAAGTAGTTATAAAAATCAAAGAGCCTGTCTGAAGGAAAGGGGTAAAAGAATGTATAGAGAATTACTGGAAGAGGCAAAAACCATGGAGGCAGATCTGATTGCCTGGAGGCGCAGGCTTCACACCATGCCGGAACTGGGGCTGGAGCTGTCTGATACAAGTACGTTTGTTCGGAAAAAGTTAGAGGAGATGGGGATTCCTTATGAGATTAAGGTCAATGGTTCCTGCGTGGTTGGAATTCTTGGAAAAGGGAGCAGATGCTTTATGCTGCGCAGCGATATGGACGGTCTGCCCTTTCAGGAAGAATCAGGGGAGGAATTTGCGTCCCAAAACGGCAGGATGCATGCCTGCGGACATGATCTTCACGCTACCGTGCTGCTGGGAGCGGCAAGGCTTTTGAAGCAGCATGAGTCTGAGCTTAAGGGCCAGGTAAAGCTTCTGTTCCAGCCGGGAGAGGAGACCTTCCAGGGAGCCAGGACAGCCGTTGAGGAAGGTGTACTGGACCATCCAAAGGTGGACAGCGCCTTCGCCATGCATGTGGCAGCCCAGATGTCCCCGGAATATGTTGCCTACGGAAGCCTTCCCATGGCGGGGGTCTATGGATTCAGGATTACCCTGACAGGACAGGGTGGACATGGTTCCCGGCCGGAAAAATGCATTGATCCCATCAATACAGGCGTACATGTCTATCTGGCGCTGCAGGAGCTTATTGCAAGGGAGTGCCCGGCCATCTCAGAGACAGCCCTGACCATCGGACAGTTCTGCGCGGGCAGCGCCTCCAACGTGATTCCTGAGACAGCCGTCCTGCAGGGAACCTTGAGGAGCTTTGACGAAAAGACAATGGCTCATCTGATAGCACGGCTGAATGAAATCGTACCTTCCGTGGCAGAGGCCTACCGCACAAAAGCGGAGATTGAGGTGATAAGCGATGTTCCCATTGTCAGGTGCAATGAGGAGCTGAACCAGGAGATTGTGGAAGGGCTTAAGGAGCTGGAGCCGGAGCTGAAGGCGGTCTGCGCTTATCATGTGATGGGATCGGAGGACTTTGCCTATATTTCCCAAAAAATACCGGCCAGCTATATGTGCATTGGAGCCGGTATCGAGGATGTTTCAAAACGGTATGTGGAGCATAATCCCAAGGTGCGTTTTCATGAGTCTGCCCTTGTCAAAGGCGCTGCTATTTATGCCGGGACAGCCATGAGATGGCTGGAACTCCATGGAAACCAGTAAAATGTGCACAGGGAAAGAGAGGACAATATGGCGGAAAAGAAACGCTTTTTTTACGGTTGGCTCATACTGCTGACCTGTATCCTGATTATGGGGCTGGGGTATGCGCCTCTGGTGAGCTGCGCAAGCCTGTTCACAAAACCGGTGACAGAGGATCTGGGATTTACCAGGAGCGGATATGCGCTGGTCAGCACCATTGCAGCCCTGATGATGGCATTTATGTCGCCGTTCATTGGAAAGATCATGTCAAAGCCGTACATGCACAAAGCCCTGGTGGTGTGTATGATTGGAAACTGTCTGGCGTACTACTGTTATTCCTTTGCCAGCACCCTGCCCCAGTTTTACGTGACAGCAGCCTGTATCGGATTTTTTGAATGCGGCTCCACTATGATTCCGGTCAGCGTACTGATTACCAACTGGTTCAGGAAAAAGAGGGGACTGGTTATGAGCATTGCCATGGTGGGATCCAGTATAGGCGGAACTATATTAAGCCCCATAATCGGAAACCTCATCGCATCCCAGGGATGGCGGTTTACATATAAGGCCGTGGGCATAACCAGGCTGGTTATCCTGGTTCCGCTGGTGCTGCTTGTCATCAGGAGGACTCCCGCTGATATGGGGACCAAGGCATATGGCGCGGATGAAGAGGGAGAGACAGGAAAAGCCAGGAAAACAGAGCGGGAGTGGAATGTGTCGCTGAAGGAAGTAAAGAAAAAGCCCATGTTCTGGTGCTTTGTATTGGGATGCACGCTGATTTCAGCCACTGCGGCCGTCATTACCCAGATACCGGCCTCGGTTATGGATGCCGGATATGCAACCACCACAGCGGCCTCCATCGCCTCCTTGTACCTGTTTATTGCCATTCCCGGAAAATTGGTACTGGGACATATTTATGACAGGTATGGTGTGAAGGCAGGAATACTATTTGGAAATACCATGTTTTTTCTTTCCGTTGTTTGTTTGATATTTATTAAACATCAGCCCTTCCTGTACCTGATGGCAATATTGTTTGGATTCGGGACCTGTATAGGAACTGTAAGCGCTCCGGTTATCACCAGCGGCATCTTCGGCACAAAACATTACGCAGAAATCTATGGATTCCTGAGTCTGTTTCCCAGCGTGGGATACGCCCTGGGCGGCCCTCTGATTGCGTCAGCCTATGATTTGACAGGCTCATACAACATTGCCTGGATTATTGTGGCAGCCCTGTCCATCGTCATGACGGCATTTCTTTTGTACTCCTACAGGGTCAGCCGCGTGTGCATAAAAGAGCAGGAAAAAACTGCTGATAAGGCAAAAAACACAATGCAATAACGGTAAAATGCGTTAAAAATTAAACACATTTTACCTATTGACTGAAAATATTAAGTGTGATACTATGACATTAGCACAAAGCAGAATCGTATAGAAATGCTTTTGTTGACAATTTTATATAATCGGATGATGGATTCGGGAGAGACTGCACAGGCAGCGCCGAAGGGGAAGCGAAGAACTCTCAGGCAAAAGAACCGGATACTGGACGAAACTCTGGAAAGCGATAGCACCGACGAAGCCAAATCTTTCAGGTACAAAGACAGAGCGCATGAACATTATTTGTTCGTGCGCTTTTTTTGATATCCGGACCACGGATACAGGGCATGTGTGTATACGGGTCTCCTTCAAAAAAAGCGCGCGGTACAAACAGGGAGGTGGTATGGTTTCGGAGGCGGAAACAGGGCATATGGATGTGTTTGTGATGAAGGGCATACGGATATGTCCGTGATGAAAAATAAAAAGGAGGATATGAACCAATGGTTGAACAGGTAATGGATTTTATTGAAGGATATGACAAGGAGATAGGGGAGGCAATCAAGGCGGAGTGCGGACGCCAGAGAAGGAATCTGGAGCTGATTGCTTCCGAGAACATTGTGTCGGAGCCCGTGATGGCTGCCATGGGCACGGTTCTCACCAACAAATACGCGGAAGGATATTCAGGAAAACGCTATTACGGCGGATGTGAGTTTGTGGACGTGGTGGAGACCATTGCCATTGAGCGGGCAAAGAAGCTGTTTGGATGCGACTATGTGAATGTACAGCCTCATTCCGGAGCCCAGGCCAACATGGCTGTGTTCGTAGCCATGTTAAAGCCGGGCGACACGGTTATGGGCATGAACCTGGACCACGGCGGCCATCTGACACACGGAAGCCCTGTGAACTTCTCAGGACTGTATTTCAACATTGTGCCCTACGGCGTCAATGAGGATGGGTACATTGATTATGACAAACTGGAGGAAACAGCAGTTGCCTCCAAGCCGAAACTTATCATCGCAGGGGCCAGCGCCTACTGCCGGACCATTGATTTTAAGCGGTTCAGAGAAGTGGCCGACAAGGTGGGAGCTTACCTGATGGTGGATATGGCCCACATCGCCGGGCTGGTGGCGGCAGGCGTGCATCCCAGTCCCATTCCATATGCGGACGTGGTGACCACAACGACCCACAAGACCTTAAGGGGTCCAAGGGGCGGCATGATTCTGGCCAACCAGGCAGCAGCAGATAAATTCAATTTCAATAAGGCCATTTTCCCGGGAATCCAGGGCGGACCTTTGGAGCATGTCATTGCAGCCAAGGCAGTCTGCTTCGGTGAGGCGCTGCGGCCGGAGTTCAAGGCTTACCAGGAGCAGGTGGTTAAGAACGCGGCAGCCCTGGCGGCAGCTCTTAAAAACCAGGGCTTTCACATTCTCACAGGAGGAACAGATAACCACCTGATGCTGGTGGACCTGAGAGGAATGGACGTATCCGGCAAGGAACTTCAAAACCGCTGCGACCAGGTATACATCACTCTGAATAAGAACACGGTTCCCAATGACCCCAGAAGCCCCTTTGTCACTTCGGGCGTGCGCATCGGAACACCGGCAGTCACCTCCAGGGGGCTGAAGGAAGAAGATATGGAAAAGATTGCTGAGTGCATCTGGCTGGCAGCCACTGATTTTGAGGCTAAGGCTGATTATATCAGAGGCGAGGTTGACAAAATCTGCGGTAAATATCCGCTGTACCAGTAAGCTGCCGGGAAACTGGAAATGAGACGAAACAGTTGGGGAACTGTTGAGATGCAACCATAGAATATGGAGAAAAAGGAGCAGAGAATATGGAATTAAAGACACCGCTGTATGACATGCATGTAAAGTATAAGGGAAAGATTGTGCCGTTTGCAGGCTACCTCCTTCCGGTCCAGTACGAAAAGGGAGTGATTGCAGAGCACATGGCAGTGCGTGAGCAGTGCGGCCTTTTCGATGTGTCTCATATGGGTGAGATATTGTTAAGCGGGCCGGATGCCCTGAAAAATGTAAATATGCTTCTGACCAATGATTATACGGTCATGGAGGACGGTACAGCCAGATACAGCCCCATGTGCAACGAGGCAGGAGGCGTGGTGGACGACCTGATTGTCTATAAAATTAAGGACAACAGCTATTTCATCGTTGTCAACGCATCCAACAAGGATAAGGATTACCAGTGGATGAAGGACCATGTGTCCGGTGATGTGGAGCTTAAGGACATATCAGACCAGGTGGGCCAGCTTGCCCTTCAGGGACCAAAAGCCCTGGATGTACTTAAGAAGGTGGCGGACCCGGATGCCATCCCGGATAAGTATTATACCTTTAAGAAGGACTGCTGCATAGACGGTATTCCCTGCATCATCTCCAAAACAGGGTATACAGGTGAGGATGGAGTGGAAATTTACATGGCCGGGAACGACGCTCCCAGGCTGTGGGAGCTTTTGCTGGAGGCCGGCAGGGAGGAAGGGCTGATACCCTGCGGCCTGGGAGCCAGGGATACCCTGCGTCTGGAGGCATCCATGCCCCTTTACGGACATGAGATGGATGACACCATCACTCCGAAGGAGGCAGGTCTTGGTATCTTTGTCAAGATGGATAAGGAGGACTTTATCGGCAAAAAGGCATTGCAGGAAAAGGGACCTCTTACCAGGAAGCGCGTGGGACTTAAGGTTACGGGCAGGGGCATCATTCGAGAGCATGAGCCGGTATTTGCCGGGGAACAGCAGATTGGAACCACCACGTCCGGCACCCATTGCCCGTATCTGGGATATCCGGCAGCCATGGCATTGGTGGATATTGCATACAAGGAGCCGGGCACCCAGGTCGAGGTGGATGTGAGAGGCCGCAGGGTTGGAGCGGAAGTGGTGAAGCTTCCATTTTATAAGAGAGAGAAATAAGCAGGGATTATGAAATGCTCAAAACAAGGAGGAAATAAAAAATGAACGTGCCAAAGGAATTAATGTATACAAAATCCCATGAGTGGGTAAAAACAGTGGATGACACAACCGTGACGGTAGGACTTACGGATTATGCCCAGGATGCCCTGGGAGACCTGGTGTTTGTAAACCTTCCGGAGCCGGGAGACGATGTGACGGCAGGCGAGGCATTTTCAGATGTGGAGTCTGTGAAGGCAGTATCAGATGTACTTTCTCCTGTTACCGGCCAGGTAGAGGAAATCAACGAGGAACTGTTAGACAGTCCGGAATCTGTAAACCAGAGCCCCTATGATGCATGGTTCATCAAAGTAAAAGACGTAAGCGGCAAAGAGGAACTGATGGACGGGGAGGCCTACGAGGCATATCTGGAAACACTGTAGACATCTTGAAAAGGAGGTGGACCCATGGGTTCTTATGTACCCAATACCAGTGAAGAGCAGCAGGAAATGCTCAGGGAAATCGGCTTTGACAGCTTTGAGGCGCTGTTTTCCCATATCCCCCGGGAGGTCCGTGTAAAAGGCGGTTTAAAACTTCCTGAGGGGCTTTGCGAAATGGAAGTCATAGGGAAGATGAAGGAAATCGCAAAACAGAATGTGGTGTTTAAACATATATTCAGAGGGGCGGGAGCATACAGCCATTACATACCTTCCATTGTAAAGAGCGTGGTATCCAAGGAGGAATTTCTTACATCCTATACCCCTTACCAGGCTGAGATCAGCCAGGGCATTCTTCAGACCATATTTGAATATCAGACCATGCTCTGTCAGCTTACAGGCATGGATGTGTCCAATGCTTCTGTCTATGACGGGGCCACGGCAGCAGCCGAGGCAGCGGCCATGTGCAGGGACAGGAAGAGAAGCAGGGTATATCTGTCCGCAACCACCCATCCGCTGGTCACGGAGGTGGTAAAGACTTATTGCTTCGGAAGCGGAGCCCAGGTGGTGATGGTTCCTGAAAAGGACGGAGTCACGGACGCGGACGCCTTAAGGGAATTAATGGACGGCACGGCAGCCTGCTTCTATGTGCAGCAGCCTAACTACTATGGCAATCTGGAGGATTGCAGCCTTCTGGGAGAAATCACCCATGAAAAGGGAGCCAAATATATCATGGGCTGCAACCCCATCTCCCTGGCGCTCCTGCC
>PPYE01208359.1_pt1 | contig 12358 bp, 9 predicted proteins | sample 1559881 | NCBI WGS metagenome assembly PPYE01 (sample SAMN08240022, study PRJNA423297) | Human gut metagenome, whole genome shotgun sequencing project.
AGATAGGGCAGGGCGTCCCGGAGCGGCAGACTGTCGTGCGCCGCGTAGACCGCGATGGAGACCGCGCACAGCGGCAGGATCACCGCGACCGCTGAGGAAAACGCCGCCTTATCCTCCAGCCGGACGAGCCAGAGGAGCAGCGGCACGAGCACCATCCCGCCGCCCGCACCGAAAAATCCATTGATGAACCCTGCCAGCGCCCCGGCCAGCAGGCAAAAGCCGAGCTTCGGCTTCTGTGTCTCAGGCATAAAAGACCACCTCTCTCGCGGCATAGTCTGCCGGAAACGGGGTGGTTTTATACATCCGGGTAAAACGAACAGCCGTCCGGAAACCGGACGGCTGTTCTGCAAAAACCTTATTTCGTGGTGTACTTCATGCCAAAGGCGGAGGTGGTGTAGCTGCCGTCACCGGCCGTGGCATCGTACCAGGCGTTGTAGTCGGCGCTGCGCAGAGCGTTCTCGACCAGCGCGTCACGGTAGATCTTGCCGAAGCTGTCGAAATACATGACATGCACGCCGTAGGACGTTTCGATGATGCCGGTATCGCCGGGCTTGCGGTCGGCGTCGAAGCACCAGTCGTTGAACTCGGTGACCATCTGGCCGGGCATGATGTTTTCATACAGGCCGCCCTCGTCGCCGTTGGAATCGGAGGTGTATTCCTTGGCCAGTTCGCCGAAGCTCTCGGCGGTCTTGTCGCCGGCTTCGTACTCGGTCAGGACGTCTTCGGCCTTCGTGCGGGCCTCGTCCATCGCGGTCTCGTCGGTGGTGTCGCTGACGGAGAAGAGGATGTGGCGGACGTTCGGCAGCTGATAGTCGTTCGTGCTGCGGGAGACGAAGTAGAGGACGTAGTAGACACTGTCGGTGGCGATATAGGTGGTATCACCCTCGGCACGGCCGGCATCAAACAGCCAGTCGGCAACGTCGGTGCTGAGGGAGCTGTACAGCTGGTTCTCTTTCAGCGTGGCGCTGTCTTCCGCATAGGTCTCCTTGGCGGATTCCAGGCAGTTTTCGTAAGCCTGATCGATGAAAGCCTGCTCGTCGCCCTGCGTGTCAGCAGCCATCTTGGAGGCCAGCTCTTCCTTGAGAGCGGTCAGCTCTTCATCGGAGAGGGTCTCAGCCTCGGCCTCGGCGTCGTTATCTTCCGTGTCAGTGCTGTCGGTCTGGAACATGGCGTCGGAGACCAGGAACTGCCGGTAGGTCACGGCGTCATAGCTGTTGGGGTCAGCGGCGTATTCCGACGCGATCTGCTCGTCGGTGTAGGTAAAGCCGTTCTGAGTGGCGGTGGCGTAGCTGTCGGCCAGCGTCACGACCTCGAGATACTCGCGGAAGTTCTTCTCGTTGCAGCCCGTGCCGTAGACACCTGCAATGTAGCCGCTGGTGTTCGTGCCGTAGTAGGAGGCATACAGCGCCAGGGAGGAGATCTGCGAGTCGATGGAAGCCTGCTCATCTTCGGAGAGCGTGTGGCCGTCAGCCTTTGCCGCGTCATAGAGGGCATAGGCGTTGGAGGCGTTGATCAGGCCCTGATCGGTGAAGTAATCGGCCCAGGTCTCGCCGGACTCTTCGTCATAGACCTGCTCGTCGAGCGGCGTGTCGGAGTCGATGACGTAGCTCATGAAGTCGCCGTACTGGTTCTGCATGTTGCCGTAGGCGCCTTTATAGAAGTAGTTGACCATCGCGGGCGTCAGCTTGTGCGTGCCGACGGTGGCAGCCGTGGTGTGGGAAGCGAAGAAGCCGCTCGTCAGCATGTAGAAGAACACGACGATGCAGACGATCAAAACAGCGCAGACGGCAATCAGCGTCGTCTTCAGGCCCTTGCTCATACCTTTCTTTGCTTCGTTGGCAGCTGCGGGAGCGGCGGCCTCTTCCTTGCGCTTGTTCTTTTCGCGGGATGCGCTCATGTGGGATCATTCCTCTCATTTGTCATAAGTCTGAGTTTTGCCGCAAACCGGCGGCAGTCAGCCGATCAGGCAATTCAATGCGTATTATACCGAAAACAGCCGCTATATGCAAGCAAAATTTTGCAAAAGGGAAAAAGTAATAGTGAAAAGGGAAGAAGTGCGGTACCGGCTGCGCCAGCGATCCCGATCGTGCCGCCCCGCGGCACGCCGCACTGATTCACTCTTCACTATTACTTCCTATAAACACAGGTATCCCCGCAGAAGCCGTGCGGATCCAATTATAACCTGCACGAAACGGGCAGGTGGGTTGCCTCTTTGCTGCTTCTCTGCTTCCAACGTCCACCACCGGTCAAAGCCGTGGGCGGGAGGCCTGCAATCGACAGCAAAAGTATCCGGCATCCCCTAAATATAATGTGGGTTTAAGTGGACCCGTCACGCACCCCGCAGGGATACGCGTTTATTATTATATTTGTAGTTTGCTGCGGCGCGGCGGAATTATGCTTCCGGTGCGTCGTCTTCCTCGTAGATGAGATCCATCAGCGCGCTGTAGACCTCCTCGAGCTCCGCGTCGTCTTCGATGGCTTCGAGGAATTCCTCGCCGTTTTCCTCCACGGATTTGAGGATGCTGACCTCAAGATCCTCTTCCTCATCGTCGTTGCCGCTGCCGGCCGGGACGAGGGCGAGATAGCGGCTGCCGTTGTGCTCCAGCTCAGCCAGAACTTCCAGCTCGTATTCCTTGCCGTCTTCGTCGGTGATGCTGATGAAATCGTCGCCGTATTGCTGCTCCATGGGGCTCCTCCGTATCACTTGATCTTGGCTCTATTTTAACCTGCGGGCCGGATAAAATCAAGAGGAATTTGTTGACCGGATGCGGCCCGCCGTACGCCGGAACGCCATTTTATTCCGGAAAACCTGCCAAACAGGGCGTTTTTGCCCCATGCGCGCGGGAAAAAAGCGGAAGAAGAAAAAGACTGCATGGATTTCAAAATTTGTTTTCAAAATAATTGACAGATGTGTTATAATTGCTTGGATAGCATGATATATAGTGGCGCAATGCGCCGTTTGCCTGTATAACAGAAAAAAGTATGGAGGGTCCGTATGGCTCAGCAAAAAAGAAATGAAGCTGCGAAGAAGTCCGGCGCAGGCCATGTCTTCGCGGTGATCGGCAAGGTGATTGGGACGGTCTTTCTGACCGCATTTCTGGCGTTTCTGATCTTCGCCTGCCTGTTTGCGGTCTATGTGAAGAACGACCTTTCGCAGCAGGCCGAGTGGGCGGCTGACAGCTTCTCGCTCGACCAGACCTCGGTCATCTACTACGAAAACCCCGAGACCGGGAAATATGAGGTGCTGCAGACGCTCTACGGCGGCTCCAACAGCACCTGGGTCGAATACGATGATATCCCGAAAAACCTCATCCACGCCTGCATCGCCATCGAGGATAAGCGCTTTGAAAAGCACCAGGGCGTCGACTGGGTCACCACCCTGCGCGCCTGCTTCAAGATGTTCCTCGGCAAGAGTGAGGCCGGCGGCTCCACCATCACCCAGCAGCTCATCAAGAACCTCACGGGCGAAAAGGAGGTCACGGTCCGCCGCAAGCTGGTCGAGATCTATCGCGCACTGGAGTTCGAAAAGACGCACACGAAGAAGGATATCATGGAGTGGTATCTCAATATCATTCCGCTCGGCGAAAACTGCAAGGGCGTCCAGTCGGCCTCCCGCGTCTACTTCGGCAAGGATGTCAAGGACCTGAGCCTGGCCGAGTGCGCGTCGCTCATCGGCATCACGAATAACCCGTCCCGATACGATCCCTATATCAGCGAAGCGAATACCAGAGAGAACAAGGAGCGGCAGGAGGTCATCCTGACCCAGATGCTCAAGCAGGGTTATATCAATCAGGAGCAGTATGACGAGGCCGTGGCCGAAGAACTGGTGTTCACCAACAGCAGCCGCGATAACAGCGACACGAGCGATGATTATTACTCCTGGTTTGAAGATCAGGTCATCCGCGATGTCGTCAGCGATCTGTGCGACAAGACCGGATACGAATACGACATCGTCTACAAGATGGTCATGACCGGCGGCTACCAGATCTACTCCACGGTCAACCCCGAGGTGCAGGCGGCGGTCGACGCGGTCTACGAAGACCTGCAGAGCCTGCCGGCCACGGCGAGCTCCCAGCAGCTGCAGTCCGGCATCGTGATCGTCGACAATACGACCGGCGACGTCGTTGCGCTGGCCGGCGGCGTGGGCAGGAAGCAGGGGAGCCTTGTCTGGAACTGCGCCACGCAGAGCCTGCTCTCGCCCGGCTCCATCATCAAGCCCGTCGCGGTCTACGCGCCCGCCATCGAGCTTGGCCTCATCACCCCGGCGACCGTGATGGACGATACGCCCTATTCCTTCACCGACTCCGCGACCTGGCCCAAGAACCTCGACTCGACCTACCGCGGTCTTGTGTCGGTGGAAGAGGCTGTGGCCCAGTCGATCAATACCGTTCCGGTCAAGCTCGTCGCGCAGATGACGCCGGAATACAGCTATTCCTTCGCCAAGGACAAGATGGGCCTGTCCACGCTCGTCTCCTCCTACCAGTCGAATACCGGCGAGGAGCTCTCGGACGTCAACCTCTGGGCGCTCGCGCTCGGCAGTCTGACCCGGGGCGTGACGGTCCGCTCCATGACGGCGGCCTACGCGTCCTTTGCCAACGAGGGCGTCTGGCGCGAGGCCAGGACCTATACCGTCGTCAAGGACGCCAACGGGCAGATCATCCTTGACAATACGCAGGATTCCCACGTCGCCATGAAGGACATGACCGCGTGGTATATCACCGACATGCTCGAAACGACGGTCCAGACGGGTACCGGCACTGCCGCGCAGCTTGAAAACATGACCGTCGCCGGCAAGACCGGCACGACCTCCCGCGACTTTGACCGCTGGTTCGCAGGCTATACGCCCTACTACACCAGTGTCGTCTGGTGCGGCTACAACGATCCGGAGGAGATCGTCCTGACCGACTCCGAGACCAACCCGGCCATCGTCATGTGGAAAAAGGTCATGGAGCAGGTCCATCAGAATCTCAAGAACAAGGCGTTCAAGCAGCCCGCCAACCTCGTCGAGGTCACGGTCTGCCGTGACAGCGGCCTGCTGCCGTCCGACGCCTGCGCGCTCGACCCGCGCGGCGAGCGCACGGTCCGCGTGACGCTCAGCGCGCACGACGTGCCGACGGAAACGTGCAATGTGCATAAGGAGGTCGAGATCTGCAACGCCTCCGGCCATGTGGCCAATGAATACTGCGCACAGGTCCAGGGCAACTCCACACATAAGGCCGCGCTGCTCGATGTTTCGCGTGCCTTCCCGAAAAACGGCGTCGTCGTGCTCGACCAGGCCTACGCCATCCTGAGCGATACGCTGCCGGCCGGCTACTACGCGGCCGTCTCGCCGGATGTCGACGCGATCAACGTCGAGTGCTATATCCACAGCGAGGACGATCTGCCCGAGCCAGAGCCGGAGGAGGATGAAGAAGACGACGGCACGGCCGACTCCGACGAAGACGACGCGCAGGGCGTCATCGACCGGATCCTCAACACCTGGACGAACGCCGGGTCCAATCCCTAAACAGACAGGAGAGCAACATGTGGCTGGCTGATAACTGGAAGGACTATGAGGTCCTCGACACCTCCGCCGGAGAAAAGCTGGAGCGGTGGGGGAAATATATCCTCGTGCGTCCGGATCCGCAGGTGATCTGGAACACGCCGAAGGACGATCCGCTCTGGCGGAAATACGACGCGCGCTACGCCCGCTCGTCCACCGGCGGCGGAAAGTGGCAGAATCTGCGCCTGCCCGCCCAGTGGCAGGTGCGCTATAAGGAGCTGACGTTCCAGGTCAAGCCCATGAACTTCAAGCACACGGGCGTCTTCCCGGAGCAGGCGGCCAACTGGGACTTCATGATGGAGACGATCCGCCGTGCCGGCCGTCCCATCCGTGTCCTCAATCTCTTTGCCTACACCGGCGGCGCGACGATCGCCTGCGCGGCGGCCGGCGCCAGCGTGTGCCACGTGGACGCGGCCAAGGGCATGGTGCTCTGGGCCAAGGAGAACGCAAAGGCCTCCGGCCTGGAAGACCGGCCCATCCGCTGGATCGTGGACGACTGTGCCAAGTTCGTCGAGCGTGAGATCCGCCGCGGCAAGACCTACGACGCCATCATCATGGACCCGCCGAGCTATGGCCGCGGCCCGTCCGGCGAGGTCTGGAAGCTGGAGGAGAACCTGTACCCCTTCGTGGAGCTCGTCAGCCGGGTCCTCTCCGATGATCCGCTGTTCTTTATCATCAATTCCTATACGACCGGTCTGGCGCCGTCCGTGATGCGGTACCTGACCGAGACGCTCGTTGCGAAGAAATACGGCGGCAGCACGCAGTCCGACGAGCTTGGGCTCCCCGTGCGCGATACGGGGCTGGCGCTGCCGTGCGGCGCGACCTGCCGCTGGACAAAGGAGAGACCATGACCACAGCGATCGAAGTCAGCCGCCTGCGCTACGCCTACGACGCACAGGACGGCGGAGAAACACATATCGTCTTTGACGGGCTGGACCTGTCGGTCCGGCAGGGGAGCTTCGTGGCCATCCTCGGCCACAACGGCTGCGGCAAATCTACGCTGGCCAAGCACTTCAACGCCGTCCTGCTGCCCTCCGGCGGCAGCGTGCACGTCTACGGCATGGACACGAAGGACGAGGAACAGCTGCTCGCCATCCGGCAGCACGTCGGCATGGTCTTTCAGAACCCCGACAACCAGATCGTCTCGAACGTGGTCGAGGAGGATGTGGCCTTCGCGCCCGAAAACCTCGGTGTCCCGTCGGAGGAGATCCGCAGGCGCGTCGACGATGCGCTCCGCGCCGTCGGCATGTACGAATACCGGACCTATGCGCCGCAGCTGCTCTCCGGCGGACAGAAGCAGCGTGTGGCCATCGCAGGCGTGCTGGCCATGCAGCCGCAGTGCGTCGTGCTCGACGAGCCGACCGCCATGCTTGACCCGCAGGGCCGCCGCGAGGTGCTCGATACCATCGAGCGGCTCAACCGTGAAAAGGGCATTACCGTGATCCTGATCACGCACCATATGGACGAGGCGGTCCGCGCCGGGCGCGTGATCGCCATGTCGGAAGGGAAGATCATCGCCGACGGCACGCCGCAGCAGGTCTTCGCGCAGGAGAAGCTGCTCCGCAGCGTCGGGCTCGACGTCCCACAGACGGAGCAGCTGCTGCTGGCGCTCCGGGCGCGCGGCGTCGACATTCCCACGGACGCGCTCACGCCTGCGCAGTGCGCCTGCCTGCTCAGACAGTACATCCCGGCAGTCTGAACCAATACCCGGAGGAAGAAGCCTTGACGCCAATTTTAGAGATACAGAATCTTTCCCATATCTACAGCCCGGACACGCCGTTCGAGCATCCCGCGCTCACAAACGTCGATCTGACGATCGGCCGCGGGGAATTTGTCGGCCTGATCGGCCATACCGGCTCCGGCAAATCCACGCTCGTGCAGCATATGAACGGGCTTCTGAAGCCGACGTCCGGCCGTGTGCTCTTTGACGGACGCGATATCTGGGAGGATGCGAAATTCACCCGCCAGATCCGTTTCCACGTGGGCCTTGTGATGCAGTACCCGGAGTATCAGCTCTTTGAAGAGACCGTCTATACCGACATCGCCTTCGGCCCGAAGAACATGGGCCTGTCCAAGGACGAGATCGACGCGCGCGTGCATCGCGCGGCCGGGTTTGTCGGGATCTCCGAGGCGGAGCTGCAGAAATCTCCGTTCGATCTTTCCGGCGGCCAGAAGCGCCGCGCAGCCATCGCGGGCGTCATCGCCATGGAGCCGGACGTGCTCATCCTCGACGAGCCGACCGCCGGGCTTGACCCCGCCGGCCGCGAGAGCATTCTGGAGAATATCCGCGCCTATCAGGCCGCGCAGCACGCGGCCGTCGTCATGGTCAGCCACTCGATGGAGGAGATCGCCTCCAACGTCGACCGCCTCATCGTCATGGAAAAGGGGACGGCCGTGATGAACGGCGCACCCGGCGAGGTCTTCTCGCACGCGGCGGAGCTCGTCGCCATGGGCCTGAACGTGCCCTGCATGACGCAGGTGCTGCTGCAGCTGCAGCAGCTCGGCGTAGACGTCCCGGCCTCCGCCTATACGGTGGAGCAGGCGGCGGACCTGCTCGCGCCGCTTCTGAAAGGGGGCCGTCCGACATGCTGAAAGATGTGACCCTCGGTCAGTTTTTCCCCGGCAGCACCCCCATCCATAAGCTCGACCCGCGCACGAAGCTCGTGCTCGTGATCGTCTATATCGTCGCGCTGTTCCTTGCCAAGTGGTTCGTCTCCTATGTGGTCGTGGCGGCGTTTCTGGCGATGGTCATCGCCATGAGCCGCATCCGGCTGAAGGTCGTGCTCAAAAACCTCAAGCCGCTGCTGTTCATCATCCTGCTGACGGCCGTTCTGAACCTCTTCTACGGCCAGGGCGAGCCCATTGCGCAGTTCTGGATCTTCAAGATCACGAAGTCCGGCCTCGAAAACGCCATTTTCATGGTCCTGCGCATCTCCCTGTTGGTGGCGGGGACATTTATGTTAACCTATACGACCTCGCCGATCTCCCTCACTGACGGCCTCGAGAGTCTGCTCTCGCCGCTCAAAAAGCTGCACGCGCCCGTCCATGAGCTTTCGATGATGATGTCCATCGCTCTGCGCTTCATCCCGACGCTCATCGAGGAGACGGACAAGATCATGTCCGCCCAGAAGGCCAGAGGCGCGGATTTTGAATCCGGGAATCTGCTCAGCAGGGCCAAGGCGATGGTGCCCATTCTTGTGCCGCTGTTCATCAGCGCCTTCCGCCGTGCCGACGAGCTTGCCACGGCTATGGAGTGCCGCTGCTATCACGGCGGCGAGGGCCGTACCAAGCTCTCCGAGCTGCACTATCAGACGCGCGACTGGGTCGCGTATCTCACCGGCGCGGCGCTGCTCGCCGTGATGATCGTGCTGCGGCACTTCGGACTGTAAAAAGGAAGGAAGCTATGCGTAATATTGCCCTGACGCTCCAATATCTCGGCACGGCCTACCACGGCTGGCAGGTGCAGAAGACGGTCACGACCGTCGGCCAGACGCTTGAAGAGGCGGCGGCTGCCGTCGTCGGCCATCCGGTGCATATGACCGGCTGCGGCCGCACGGACGCCGGCGTCCACGCGCGGGTGTACGTCGCCAATTTCCGGACCACCGCGCGCATTCCCTGCGACCGGCTGCCGTACGCGCTCAATACGCACCTGCCCGAGGATATCGTCGTTACGAACGCCATGGAGGTCCATGACGACTTCAACGCCATCGGCTCCTGCGTCAGGAAGGAATATACCTATCTCATCTATAACTCCGGGATCCGGGACCCGTTTTATGTCAACCGCGCGTGGTTCTATCCCAAGCACCTCGACGAGACCGTCATGCAGCGTGCGGCCGACTGCTTTGTCGGCACGCACGATTTTGCGGCCGTCCGCTCTGTCGGCACCGACGTCAAGTCCACGGTCCGCACGGTCTATTATTACAAGATCGAGCGCGAGGGCGACCTTATCTCGCTGCGCGTGTGCGCCAACGGCTTCCTCTACAATATGGCCCGCGCTATGGCGGGCACCTGCGTCTATGCCGCGGAAGGGAAGTTCCCGCCGGAGGACGTGGCGCAGATCTTACTGAACGGCGACCGCACGGCCGCCGGGCCGACCGTCCCGCCGGGCGGCCTGTACATGACAAAACTCTGGTATGATGACGGGAAGGCGGTTTTCCATGTCGGATAATGTTTCGCAGCTGCAGCCGCAGAAAAAGCCGGGTCTCGGAAAGCGTATCGCCGCCTTCGTGCTGCTCGCGGTGCTTGTGGCGGGCGGCGTCGCGGCGTATGTGTTCCGCGACCAGCTGAATCTCGACGCGCTGCAGCGCTACGTGCGCTATCTGAACGTCTCGGACGACAGCAAGAGCGGCCGCTTCCTCTATGACGAGAGCAACTCCAACCAGTATGCCGGCCTGTCCGGCGGTCTGGCCGTCGCCTCGGCGACGGGGCTGAGCCTTTACGATAAAGACGGCACGGAGACCGCGTCCATACAGGCCGCCATGTCCGTGCCCGTTCTCAAGACCGGCAATACGGTCGCCCTGGCCTACGACGCTGGCGGGACCGAGCTGGAGGCTGCCAGCCAGAAGAAGGGCTCCGTCCTGCATGCCGCCTCGCAGCGCGCGATCCTCGACGCCGATATCGCCGCGGACGACAGCATCTGCTATCTCTCCTCGGAGCCCGGATATAAATCCGTCCTCTACGTCTATAACAGCCAGCAGTCGCTCATCTACCGCTGGCTGTCCGCCAGCCAGTACTTCATGCGCTGTGCCGTGGCCAGCGGGTCAAAATACGCCGCCGCGGCGGTCCTTGGCCAGCAGGACGGCATGTTTGAATCCTCCGTCGTCCTCTTCCGGACCGACGCGGAGGAGATCGCCTGCACCATCCCCATCGGCAACGCCATGATCTACGACCTGCACTTCGTGTCCGACAGCAAGCTCTGCGTGCTGGCCGAGGATGCGCTCAGCTTCTACGATCTGGACGGGAATCTGCTCGGCAGCTTCTCCTACGGCGAGTCGTACCTCAAGGACTACACGACCGACGGCAGCGGCTGTCTGACGCTCGTGATGAACCTCTATCAGGCGGGCAACCGCTATACTGTCCTGACTGTCGGCTATGACGGCGCGGAGCTTGGCCGCCTGTCCTCCGGCGAGCAGATCCTCGATATCTCCGCCGCAGGCAAATATCTGGCGATCCTGACGAGCAGCTCGCTCTCCATCTACGACCAGGCCCTGCAGGAATACGATGTTTCCGACAACACCGCGGGCGCGGCCAGCGTGGTCATGCGCGCCGACGGCTCGGCGATCCTGCTGGCCAACGGCCACGGGACCCTGTATGTCCCGTAAAACTTTTTCCAAAAATCGTTTACAATTCTGCAACGATACGACTGCCTGTCTGTGATATACTCTTTAGAAGCAAAAGCACGATAAGGAGACACCTCTATGAAACCGACCTTATGCTCAAGATGCAAAAAGAATCTTGCAGTGATCTTTATTACAAAAATTGACGGCGGGAAGACCGTCAACGAGGGCTTGTGCCTCAAGTGCGCGAAGGAAATGGGCATCAAGCCCGTCGACGATATGATCGAGCGGATGGGCCTGTCGGAGGATGATCTGGAAAACCTCAACGGCGAAATGACCGAAGCCATGAACGGGCTGGAGGGACTGCTCGGCCAGAACCAGAGTGATGACGATGAGGCCGACGAGAACGACAGCCAGACCGCGACCTTCCCGTTCCTCAACAAGCTCTTTGGCGCAGCCGGACAGGACAACGTTCCCGCTGCCCCGGAGCCGGAAAAGACCGAGAGCCGCCAGCGCGCGGCGGAAAAGCCGAACGGCTCCAAAAACAAAAAGCACAAATTCCTCGATACCTACTGCCAGAACCTCACGCAGAAGGCGCGCGACGGCAAGCTGGACCATATCATCGGCCGCGAGGAGGAGCTCGAGCGCGTCATCCAGATCCTCAACCGCCGCCAGAAGAACAATCCCTGCCTCATCGGCGAGCCGGGCGTCGGCAAGACGGCCATCGCCGAGGGCCTGGCCCAGAAGATCGCGGCAAAGGATGTCCCCTATAAGCTGCAGAACAAAGAGGTCTACCTGATGGATCTCACGGCCCTTGTTGCCGGTACGCAGTTCCGCGGCCAGTTTGAAAGCCGCATGAAGGGCCTCATCGAGGAGGTCAAAAAGCTCGGAAATATCATCCTTGTCATCGACGAGGTCCACAATCTCGTCGGCGCGGGTGATGCCGAAGGCTCCATGAACGCTGCCAACATCCTCAAGCCCGCCCTGTCCCGCGGCGAGATCCAGGTCATCGGCGCGACAACATTCAACGAGTACCGCAAGCACATCGAAAAGGATGCCGCGCTCGAGCGCCGCTTCCAGCCCGTCACCGTGGCCGAGCCGACCATCGAGCAGTCCATCGCCATCATCCGCGGCATCAGCCACTACTATGAGGCCTTCCACGGCGTTGTCATCACGCCCGAGATCGCCCGGCAGGCCGTGCTCCTTTCGGAGCGCTATATCACCGACCGCTTCCTGCCGGACAAGGCCATCGACCTCATCGACGAGGCCTGCTCGGACGTCAACCTCAAAAACAAGGATCTCGGCAAGCTTGAAGCGCTCCGCAAGGAGCACGCCGATTACGATCTCGAGCTCGGCATGCTGACCGAGAACACCGAGAAGACGCAGGACGACTACGCCCGCATGGCGGAGCTGCGCAGCCGCAATCTGCAGCTCGATTCCGAGATCGCAGAGCTCGAGAAGCTGCCGAAGCCCGTCCTCACCATCGACAATCTGGCCCGCATCATCGAGCTCTGGACCAAGATCCCGGCCAGCAAGATCC
>PPYE01777831.1_pt1 | contig 12355 bp, 7 predicted proteins | sample 1559881 | NCBI WGS metagenome assembly PPYE01 (sample SAMN08240022, study PRJNA423297) | Human gut metagenome, whole genome shotgun sequencing project.
GTGTGTAAATTATGGCAATGAAGAAATCCCTTTGGGATATGATTCTGAAAGTAGTCATCGCGGTGGCTTCGGCAGTAGCGGGCGTGTTGGGCGCTAATGCGATGAGTCTGTAAGACAACAACCATGTAAGGGGGAAGAAAATCTTCCCCCTTACGCTAGATAAATGAATATCAATTCTTAAAAACAATAACATATGAACTATTTATTAAAATATAAGCTTATTGCTTTCTGCATGCTATGGTGTCCTGTACTGATGGCTCAAACTCAAGCAACATTCTCAATCAATGAAACAATACAGACTCCACAAACCCAAAGTTTTGTTCGATACGGAAATAATCCGGTAAATTTATATACTGGAACGACAGGAGTTTCCATTCCGGTATATACTTATAAAGATAATGACTTTGAAATTCCCATTAGCTTAGAGTATGCGTCCAGCGGTCTGGTCGCCAATCATCAAACCGGCATTTTAGGACAAGGATGGTATCTGAATACGGGTGGAGTTATCACTCGAACGGTAGTGGGAATACCGGATGAAAACTTTACTAATGCGATGGCCGGTTATTATGACTATCACCGTTCAGTTCCGGTTGATGAAAAACAAACGAATCCTCTTTTACGCGGGAAATCATTTCATGACATGACTATCATTGATGAGCCTTTTGCTTATTTATACAATCCCTCTGTTCCTTCATCATCTATGTATGAAAGTACTCCGGATATCTTTCAGTTCAATTTTATGGGATATCAAGGTAGCTTTCAGTTTGATGTAAACAAAAAAATATGTATCTACAATACGAACACCGCAAGAGACAATTTCAGAATAAAAGTGTCGAACTTTCAAAACAGACCGATTTCTTCTTTCGAAATCACTACTAATGACGGATACAAGTATATATTTGGAGGCGATCAATCCGGACTTTATGATCGGGAATGCAATATTGTGGAAAATACTGCAGAACAAACAGTTATATCCTGGCAATTAACAAAAATCATAGCACCCAATGGGCGAAAAGTATCTTTGAAATACCGCTCAGGAGATTATATGAATAGGGGAATTGTAAAAAACATAATGCCCTCATCTGATTATAAAATAGTATCAACCCAATTTGGAGGATCAGCTACATATTATGAATCCAGTACTGTATCTCAATTTCCTACCTACCTGGAAAGTATCTTGGTGGAAGACGTATGCCGCATTCAATTGGACTATACTGCAAAAGAACCGGAAAAATATGGAACGGATCGTGATCTGCGTGATTTGCCTTCACTTTTGAAGTTGTCATCTGTGACAGTTAATTCTCTGTCTCCGAGCTTAGAACAAATACTGCATTGCGATTTAGGCTATAAGTATACAGGACAAAATAAAACCTTATTCTTAAAGGAAGTCAATTTCGGAGAAGGAAAAATCTATAAAATGAAGTATATAGGAGTAGATGATTCTCCATCATTGGCTGCATTTCCCCTGAACAACACATGTGCCGTAGATCATTGGGGATATTATAATGGGAAATTGCTGACAAGCATCAACAATTTTATACCTTCTACAACAACTGATAAAAAAGACAAAGAAGTGATAACCAGCGAACAACGAGAAGCGGACCCTATGTATTCCCAACTCGGCATGCTTAAGCGGATTTCTTATCCTACCGGCGGGTATACTATGTATGAATATGAAGGTAATACTTATTCCAGACGTGCAATGGACCAGATCAACATTCGTTCAGTAGCGGTTGACAAACAAGCAGGAGGGGTGCGAATAAAAACGATCAGTGATTATACAGAAACCGGTGAATGCAACCGTCGGGAATTTACATATCAGAATTCAGACGGAACAAGTTCGGGTATTTTGCTAAAAATGCCCCGATACCGTCTGGACTATACGATAATAATATCCAATCGTCTTTACTACATAAACAGAGGAAATGCCCAAGATATGTCAACCTATTCTTTGGAAGGGCCACACATAGAATATGCCAGAATAGTAGAAAAGAAATCAGATGGCAGTATGACAGAATATAAATACAAAAACTCCTTTGATCTTTTTATTGGTGACAATACGCAAGTAGACGCACAGGATCTCACCTTCATTCCTAACCAAAGAATTAATTCTTCCAATTCCGGCATGGCGAGATTTCTTCTCTCCCGGCTTCATTCGAATGCCTACAAAAGAGGCCTTCTCGAATCGCTCTGTACTACAATCAATGGAGAGACTATTTATTCAGAAGAATATTCTTATCTAAATCCGGAAGGAAAAAAGTATCCTACACCCGGTTATCAAACAGCTCTCATTCTTAACGTAAAGACGGCAGGCGATGTATTCTATATTGATCAAATAAACGCTGTAAATAAAGCCCAGATTGGTAGAAAAACAACTAAAGAATATATAAACGGAAATGTATTTACAACCCAGAAAGAATATAAATTTGAGTCTTCCTGCGGTCGGTTGAATTGTGTAGCGACCACTCTGAGCAACGGTGACATCTTAAGAGAGCGGATAGAATATCCGGAAGATATGAAAACTCCTACTGATATAGAAAAAATGATGGTGGATTCTTTTCTCACCAGTATGCCGGTAAGAAAAGCGCTCACTATACAAAAGAAACCAAATATATGGTTGGAAACGCTTGAAACAGTAATAAGCGGAGAGTATAACAAATATAAAAAATACGGCAAGCTGATAAAACTGGAAGAAGTAAGAAAAACTGCTTATGACCAACTCCCCCAATGGAAAGACTTTAATCTGGATTTTGTCGATTCTGACTTTCGCAATGACACATACGATTCATGGGGAAACCTGACACAGCAAACAGCTAAAGACGGAAGTGTCACTTCTTACACCTGGGGATACAATAACCGCTATCCGGTTACCATAGAAAAAAGTGGATTGAAAACCCGATATGAGTACAAGCCTTTAATAGGAATGACTTCTGTAACCGACATCAGAGGTATCAAGACTTATTACGAATATGACAAAGCAGGACGACTCCAGTGCGTGAAGGACAATGACAAAAATGTTATCGCTCGGTATGATTACCATTACAGTTCGGAAAACAATAATTAAATAAAGCTCATGAATTATGAAGAATATATTTGCTTTAATGCTTTTACTGCCGATTTGTTCGGCTTTATCGGGAAAAGAGAATCTTCCCTTTACAACAACTAACGTAGACTCGCTGAATATCAACAGGAGTTTTATTCATACACAAACGATGCTTTCTCCCAATGCCGATTCCATGCTCCAGGAGTTTCAGTATTTTGATGGATTAGGCAAGCCCGTTCAAACTGTATCTCAAGGAATTTCTCCTGCAAAAGGAGATTTGGTATCTACTTCTACGTATGATTCTATGGGCCGGATATCCAAACAATGGTTACCGCTCCATGTCCTGGGAAACAACGGAGCTTTTCTTTCCGATCCCTTTAATAGCACAGTTAAACAATATGCAGACAATGCTCCTTATCAATATACAGAGTACGATCACCTCCCCGAAAGTCGGATAATACTTCAGCAAGATGCGGGAGAAGCCTGGAAAAAGAATCCTGTCCTTATACATTATTTGACAAACGAATCGAATACGGTTTTAAATTGTATCCGTTATCAAGTAAATGATAAAGGAACTTTATATGAGGACGGTGTATATGATCCGGGAGAACTGCGAGTGATACAGAGTACAGACGAAGATGGCAAATCATCATACACATTCACAGACAAAGAAGACAGAACTGTATTGATCCGGGAAATGGATGGAACGAAACAACACGATACGCATTATGTGTATGACATAAAAGGAAATCTATGTTACGTACTATCTCCCATGTATCAAGAATCTCAGGACTTAAGTTTGTATGCCTATCAGTATAGTTATGATAACAAGAACCGCTGCATTATGAAAAAAATGCCCGGAGGAAACCTCAACCGCTATGCTTATGACAAAGCTGACCGATTGATATGTTATCAAGATCATTATCAACAACAATACTCGAAATGGATAATCTCTATCCCCGACCAAAAGGGACGCGAAGTGATAAAAGGAGTCAGTGTCAGTTCGTCAATAAACGTTCCGCCAATCTCGAATACATTGGTATACGCAGAACGTTATCAAGGAGAAGGTGCAATGAAAAGTGGATATATCATACATGATTTATTAGACATGCTTAACAGCGAACCTAAAGAGGTTAATTATTATGATGACTATAGTTTTCTTTCTGACTATGAGAGCACAAATACACAACAATCTTTAAAATACAGTTTTGAGGACTTCCCCTCATGGCTAAAGAATAAAGAAAAAGGTTTTTCCGCTCTTACTATAGAACCCGTTGGACTACAGTCCGGAAAACGTTCCTACCTGGACAATAATACATATTTATTAACAGCACTCTACTATGATAAGAAAGGGCGTATTGTTCAAAAACGAGGTACAAATCATTTGGGAGGATACGATATTTATTTTTACTCCTACACTTTCACTGGATTAACCAAGGGACAGGTGCACATACAGTTTGATTCAAATAAAAAAACAATAGTAGCGGAGTATTATAACTATGAATATGACGGTGGTGAACGATTGAAACAAGTGATATATCGTTTGAATGGCGGACAAGAAATTGTATTGGCAGAAAATGAATATGATAATTTGTGCCGACTAAAAAACGTGATACTGAATAACGGAGCATCAACATTAAACTACAATTACAACATTCGTAATTGGATAACAAGTATTGATAGCCCGTTCTTCAAGCAAAAATTGCATTATACGGACGGAGCAGGGTCTCCCTGCTATAATGGAAATATCAGCAGTATAACATGGCAGGCTGCTTCTTCAGGAATATCCGGATATAAATTTAGCTATGATGATTTGAACCGCATGAAGGACGCCATATACGGTGAAGGGAATAACCTGAACGAGAACTCAAACCATTTTAACGAACAAATAACGGGTTATGATAAAAATGGGAATATTCTGGGCTTGAAACGTTTCGGTCAAACATCACAAAATGATTATGGTTTAATAGATGATCTCTTACTGAGTTATACTGGCAACCGTTTGCTCGCTGTGAAAGATAATGCTGTAAATTCAGCATATGCGGGTAACTTTGAATTTTCAAACGGTGCTGACAAATCTGTAGAATATAACTATGACGTCAGTGGTAATCTGAAAAATGATTTAAATAAAAAAATTACTGATATTCAATATAATTACTTAAATTTGCCAAGCCTAATAAAGTTTGAGAACGGAAGTAACATTTCTTATCTCTATAGTCCGGAAGGAGCCAAACTTCGTACTATACATGTGACAGATAAGGATACACTTATTACAGACTATTGTGGCAACGTGATCTATGAAAATGAGATTCCTGTCAAGCTACTGACAGAAGTAGGATATGTAACCCTTACGGATGCTGTTCATCACTATTTCCTGCAGGACTATCAAGGAAATAATCGGGTGGTTATAGACAATAATAATAATGTAGAGGAGGTAAATCATTATTATCCGTTCGGGGGAGTATTCGCTTCGACTTCATCTGTCCAACCGTTTAAGTATAATGGCAAAGAACTGGACAGAAAGAATGGACTGGACTGGTATGATTACGGAGCAAGAATGTATGATGCAGCGTTGGGACGTTTTACTACAAGCGATCCTTCTGCAGAAAATTATTACGGATCAAGTCCATACATCTATTGCGGAAATAATCCGGTTACCAGAATAGACCCTAACGGAAAAGATTGGATAGAAGACCCTTATGGCGGCCTTTTATGGGATGTTACTGCTATCAGTAGGGAAACAACACGCGAAGGTTGGAGCTATATAGGTACTACCCTCCCCGAAGATGCAGGTCGTTACCGCATTTTGGAAGAAATAAACGGTAAGCTTTACCACAAAAACACTATAAATCCTTTGGCTTCTTTAGTGAATGCAATAGCCGGTGAGGATATAATGGTTGAAAAAAAGGCTTACGACCCTGTAGAAGACCACATGATGCAACAGGCAATAGAAACCGGGGCGGAAATGGCAGTAGGAGAAATTGGCGGAAAGTTGATAAAAAGAGGATTTAAGGCTCTGACAAGATCAAATAATTCCGTAATTAAGGCTGCAAGCGAAAATCTTCTAAATGCAAATGAAGTTTTAAGAATTGAAAATGCTGCAACTAGGATAGGGAAACCGATCAATGTTGTCGGAAGTCGAGCGTCAGGTAAAGCCACTGGATATTCTGACTGGGATTACATAATTGAAGGATTGACCAATAAAGAGTGGAAGAGAATTAAAAATTCTTTACCTGGTGCAAAGTCTATAATAGATAATACCCCAAGAAGAATTGATATTATAAAAGAACCACTTGATATATCAAGACCATATATAAAAATTAGCCCTAAATAAAAAAATGTTATTATGAATTTGGAACAAGAAATAATAATTAATCAATATGGTCAAAACCTTGTGCATATTGAAGTATTAGTCAATAATTATAAGATGTTAGACAATGACGGAAAAAGAATATATTTACATCATTTAGTGTCCCTAATTATTCAATCCATGCCCGAAAATTCAGATATTTCGCAAGCTATAGAAAATAGTCATCTAAAAACGACTTTTACCCCTTGCGTACTTCTAAAAAAAGGAGGAACAAAATATCATAATTTAAAAAAGATTATTGATCTTCCCGATGATGAACTAGACAAAACATTAGTTTTGCTCCTAAACCTATTTAAATTAGGATATTACAGGCGTTTTCAGAATGAGAAAAATAATCCTAACAAATGGTGGTACTGGGACTTATCTGATAAAAAAATAGTTGATCATATCATAAACATCAAACATTAGGGATTACTGATTTACCCTGATATAAGCTGACTAAACATCAATATATTATATCAGGGTATTATTCATCAAAGTCATTGTTCACAAATAGATTGACTGTAAGACAATGGTTAAGTACTCAAAGTTACCAAGAACAACATCTATTTGGAATAAATACATTCAATAAAAATGAGATAGAAACCTTGAAAACAATTAAAGATATCAAAGAAGCTTTAGAGCTATTTGAAACAGCAGCAATAAAGCAAGGAGAAGCGATTAGCAATGGAAACAGCAAGATTGCTAATCATAATTATGACAAGATGGCGATTGTTATCAAGTTTCTGAGAACGCATAAATCACTGCATGAGTTATCAAAATTCTATACTCATAATAATATTTCAGTACGTTTATGAGCTGCTACATACCTATTGTCAGTCGACGAAAAACAGAGCCTGGATATTTTAAAAGAAATAGCTAATATGAAGATTCGTGGTTCACTTGATGCAGAAATGACCATTCAAGAGTGGAAAAATGGTAACTTGCGTAATTTCTATACAGTATAGCTACTTGGATATTTAGCAACTTCCCAAAGGAGAATAGCATAAACTACCATCAAAAAAGGATCATTACGCTAAAAGATAAACAAAGAAGAGCAGACTCAACAAACGCAGGGACTCACAATACATACGCATTTGCCGGCCTACTCTTCCTGTTACCTCCCGGACGTTCTCAATGAAACATCCGGAAGATTAAAACTCCCTTTTCAGGTTCCGGAGCAGCTCTTCCTTCTTCGCTTTATATTTCTTGGAAAGAGGATTGTACGAATAAAGGTTGGTATGTTTCAAACGTATCTCGTCTGTCTGCTCCTTCCGGCGCTCTTCCCGCTCTTCCACATCATCCGAATCTTCAGACTTACGTCTTGTACCTCTCCTGCTAAACAATTGAAACTTGGATGTACCCCGAAGCTGACGAATCAGCATCTTGATAATCCGGACAATAATCTCCTGTTCCTGTTCGGAATATAACAGAGAAGAAAAACTAATATTTTCTACAAGAATCATTTCTTAAAAGTTTTCCAAAACGGAAAACTTTCTGTATCAGGCAGAAAGAAAAGTTTCCCGAAATTTAATGTTAAATCCTATCCAAGCTATCACAATATCCTTTATCTTTGTATCCGGTTTCGGAACTAAAAAGAGGTTTAGTCAATGAGGGAACGCTGTGCAAATCGGCGACAGTACCCGCTGCTGTAATTCTCTGTGAATCCGCACACTATGTCACTGCATCCAGATGTGGGAAGGCGCTGCGGGGGAGGGATAAGTCAGAAGACCTGCCGGAGTCAAATAAACATATTATTAATCACTTTCGGGAGTTAAAGTTATGAACTACGCGGAAATTTGTATCATCAAACGAGATGGTAAAAGAGAAGATTTCTCTATCAGTAAGATCAAGAATGCGATCGGTAAAGCATTCAGTGCGACAGGGATTCAGGACGAGCAGCAACTGATTGCTGACGTCACGATGAGTGTAATCAGTCAGTTCACTAACCCCACGATCACCGTGGAGGAAATTCAGGACTTAGTAGAAAAGGCATTGATGAAGGTACGCCCCGAAGTAGCCAAGAAGTACATCATCTACCGCGAATGGCGGAACACGGAGCGGGACAAGAAAACCCAGATGAAGCACGTGATGGACGGCATCGTCGCCATCGACAAGAACGACGTGAACCTGAGCAACGCCAACATGAGCAGCCACACGCCTGCCGGACAAATGATGACATTCGCATCGGAAGTCACCAAAGACTATACCTATAAATATCTGTTGCCGAAACGTTTTGCCGAAGCGCACCAGTTGGGCGATATCCATATTCACGACCTCGATTACTACCCGACAAAGACGACCACCTGCATCCAATATGACATGGACGATCTCTTTGAACGTGGCTTCCGCACCAAGAACGGCAGCATCCGCACACCGCAAAGCATCCAAAGTTATGCTACGCTTGCCACCATCATCTTCCAGACCAACCAGAACGAGCAGCACGGCGGACAGGCAATCCCCGCCTTCGACTTCTTCATGGCAAAAGGGGTGGCAAAGTCTTTCCGCAAACATCTGGCTTCGTTCATCAACTTCTACGTGGCGATGGAAAACGGAACACAGGCGGACGAGAAAGCAATCCGCACCTTAATCAAGGAACATCTGCCTTCCATCAAGTCTACCGAAGCAGAACGCGAGACATTGCGCATCGCCCTGGTAGCCCTGCAAATCATTATCGACAAGGAACACCTGACACGCATCGCAGAGAAAGCGTACCAGCAGACAAAGAAGGATACGCATCAGGCGATGGAAGGCTTTATCCACAACCTGAACACCATGCACTCCCGTGGAGGTAACCAAGTGGTATTCAGCTCCATCAACTACGGAACGGATACTTCCGCCGAAGGCCGCCTCGTGATCGAGGAACTGCTGAAAGCCACCATCGAAGGACTCGGAACACGTGGTGAAGTCCCCGTATTCCCGATCCAGATATTCAAAGTAAAGGACGGAGTTTCTTACTCCGAAAAGGACTTCGAGAAAGCGATGAAGGCAGAAAACATCGAAGACGCCATGCGGGGAACTTACGAAGCTCCGAACTTCGACCTGCTGCTGAGAGCTTGTCAGACTACATCGAAAGCGCTTTTCCCGAACTTCATGTTCCTGGACACGCCTTTCAACAAGAACGAGAAATGGAAAGCGGACGATCCGAAACGGTATATCTACGAGTTGGCTACAATGGGATGCCGCACCCGTGTATTTGAGAATGTGGCAGGAGAAAAGTCATCTCTGGGACGCGGAAACCTTTCATTCACCACGTTGAACATGCCACGCCTCGCCATCGAAGCACGCATCAAGGCGGAAAATCTGATTGAGGGTGAACGCAACAAGGATGCCATCGAACAGAAAGCGAAAGAGATTTTCATGGAGTCAGTCCGCAATATGGCGACTCTTGTAGCCGATCAACTGTACGAGCGCTACCAGTATCAACGCACCGCACTGGCACGCCAGTTCCCCTTCATGATGGGAAATGACGTATGGAAAGGCGGCGGCGCACTGAATCCGAACGAGCAAGTGGGCGATGCGTTACGCAGCGGTACGCTGGGCATCGGCTTTATCGGCGGACACAATGCAATGGTGGCACTTTACGGAGAAGGCCACGGACACAGCCAGAAGGCATGGGACACGCTGTACGAAGCTGTAATGGAAATGAACAAAGTGGTAGACGAATATAAAGAGAAATATAACCTGAATTATTCCGTACTTGCCACACCTGCCGAAGGACTTTCGGGACGTTTCACCAAGATAGACCGACGGAAATACGGTAAGATCGACGGCGTGACGGACCGCGACTACTACGTCAATTCCTTCCATGTGGATGTGAAGGAACCGATCAGCATCACCGAGAAGATCAGGCGCGAAGCTCCTTTCCACGCCATCACCCGCGGTGGACACATCACGTATGTGGAACTGGACGGGGAAGCTCAGAAGAATGTACGTGCCATCGCGAAAATCGTGAAGGTCATGCACGACGAGGGCATCGGCTACGGCTCCATCAATCACCCGGTGGATACCTGTCACAACTGTGGATACAAAGGAGTAATCTTCGATAAATGTCCGGTATGCCAGAGCGAAAACATCTTACGCATGCGCCGTATCACCGGATACCTGACAGGTGATCTCAGCTCCTGGAACTCTGCCAAACGGGCGGAAGAAAAGGATCGCGTGAAGCACTTGTAGAAGTTGAAAGACACTCATTTATTTTTTACTGAAGTTTCGTAAATTGTTTCCGCATGGATTCCGGGAGAACTGCTGACGGAGGAAAGGATTCAATCGATCATTCGGGAAATTAAAGCCAATCCATTGCTGGACGGGGTTACTTTTTCGGGAGGAGATCCGTTTTATAATCCGGAGGCTTTCCTGCTTTTTGTCAAAAGGGTAAAGAAGGAAACGGGGCTGAATATCTGGTGCTATACGGGATATACGTACGAAGAGATTCAGGCTAATCCGCGCTTGAAGGCTGTACTCGACTACATAGATGTGCTGGTGGACGGGCGTTTCGAACAGGCGCTCTTTTCACCTTATCTGGAATTTCGGGGAAGCAGCAATCAGAGGATATTGAGAATAGGTAATAAGTAATAGGTTATAGGTAATAATGGTGGGGGAGGTTTTGTATTAGTTTAGTGCGGGGGGAGCTACTACGAACTGTTGTGGGCGTGTCTCCTGCGCTAAAAAAACTTATATTTCAAAGAAGATTGAAACACGTACTTCTTTGTTTTGTTTACATTTACAAACAAAATAAGGTTCTACTAGAATAAGTTTTTTTTATGATACAAGCCAATAATACCACTTCTATAGATGAAACCGATGGACTGCCAATGCCGAGACGTATCTGGGCAGTGGTTTCCATCGGATTCGCACTTTGTATGTCGGTGCTCGACGTGAATATTATCAACATCGTACTCCCTACGCTTTCGCACGATTTCGGAACTTCGCCTGCTGTAACTACGTGGATTATAAATGGTTATCAGTTGGCTATCGTTGTTTCGCTGCTGTCTTTCTCTTCTTTGGGGGAGATTATCGGTTATCGGAAAGTGTTCCTGTCGGGCATTGGGCTGTTTTGCATCACTTCGCTGATCTGCGCCTTGTCCGATTCATTCTGGACGCTGACGATTGCACGTATCTTTCAGGGATTCAGTGCGTCGGCCATCACAAGTGTGAATACGGCGCAGCTGCGCTACGTATACCCGAAAAGCCAGATCGGGCGGGGAATGGGAATCAATGCGATGGTAGTGGCGATATCGGCAGCTGCCGGTCCGTCGGTGGCAAGCGGCATACTTTCGATAGCCAGCTGGCACTGGCTGTTTGCTATCAATGTACCGCTGGGGATTACGGCACTGCTACTGGGTATCAAGCATTTGCCGAGACAGGAAGAGCGGTCGAAGCGGAAGTTTGACTTCGTGAGTGCGATAGCCAATGCGGTCACGTTCGGGTTACTGATTTATACGCTGGACGGATTCGCGCATCATGAGGAGATGGATTTCCTTGTGCTGCAATTGATCATATTGGCCATCGTAGGAACGTTTTACGTACGGAGGCAACTGACTCAGACGACTCCGTTGCTGCCGTTGGACTTATTGCGGATACCGATTTTCCGGCTTTCGATTCTGACGTCTATCTGTTCGTTTATCGCTCAGATGGCGGCCATGGTGTCTCTCCCGTTTTTCCTTCAGAATACGTTGGGGCACAGCGAGGTCATGACAGGATTGTTACTGACTCCGTGGCCGTTGGCTACACTGGTGACGGCACCGTTGGCAGGTTATCTGGTGGAACGCATTCATCCGGGGATATTGGGGAGTATCGGGATGGCGTTGTTTGCCGTCGGACTTTTTTCACTTTCGGGGCTTACTGCCGAATCGTCCGATATCAGTATAATTCTTCGTCTGATGCTTTGTGGAGCCGGTTTCGGGTTGTTTCAGACGCCCAATAACAGTACGATTATCTCTTCCGCCCCAACGAAACGTTCG
>PPYE01663058.1_pt1 | contig 12352 bp, 12 predicted proteins | sample 1559881 | NCBI WGS metagenome assembly PPYE01 (sample SAMN08240022, study PRJNA423297) | Human gut metagenome, whole genome shotgun sequencing project.
CGCTTGGTGAAGCGCTGACCGGAATGGGGCTGCCGATCGCTATTACCTGCTTCGTACTGGCGGCGGCGGTGGCAGAGCCCTGAATGATACGCACCGCCGCCGCCAGTACGAAGCAGGTAATAGCGATCGGCAGCCCCATTCCGGTCAGCGCTTCACCAAGCGCCGGGCCAACGCCGGAGTCAACCAGCACCTGCTTGAAGACGCCGCCAGCCCCGATCACCAGCAGAATAATCCCGGCCGGCTGCAGCGCGTGGCCGCAAATCTCCATCACCCGGTCTTTCGCCATTCCCTGACGTACCGCCAGACCGTAAATCGCCACCAGGCAGGCCACCAGGATCGCGGTGAACGGGTGGCCGATAAACTCGAACCATTCGTAGGCAGTGGAACCCACCGGCACAAAGCGCGCGGCGATGGTTTTCAGGCCAACCAGCACCAGCGGCAGCAGGATCAGCGCCAGGCTGAAGCCGAAGGAGGGCATTTTGCCTTCGCCGAGATGCGGTTCCGTGACGTCGTCAGGAATATGCAATTCGACGTAGCGGCTGATGAAGTTGCCCCATAGCGGACCGGCGATAATCATCCCCGGAATGGCCGCACACAGGCCAATCAGGATCATCCAGCCAAAGTCGGCGTGCATTTGCGACGCCAGCAGCATCGGCGCCGGTCCAGGCAACAGAAACGCCGCGGCGGCGGCAACGCCGGCAAACAGCGGGATCACCAGCTTCACGAGGTTAGTACCGGTATGGCGCGCCATCGAGAAGGCGACGCTAATCAGCAGTACGATCGCCACTTCGAAGAACAGCGGCAGCGCGCAGATGAGTCCGGCGAGACCAATCGCATAGTGCGCGCGATTGTGGCCAAAGGATTTGAGCATCTTGACGGCAATCTGATCGACCGCCCCCGTTTCATGCAGGATCTTCCCGAACATCGCGCCGAGCGCGACGACGATCGCCAGGAAGCCCAGCGTACCGCCCATCCCTTTCTCCATCGTCGCCGCGATTTTATCCAGCGGCATGCCGGAGAAGAGACCGGCGCCAATAGAAACCACCATCAAAGCCACGAAGGCGTGCATTCGCGCCTTCATGACTAAAAACAGCAGCAGCAATACCGAGCCGACTGCTGTTAAAACAAGCGTTAAAGTACTCACTAGTGACTGCCTTTGTTGATCACCTCGATGGTGCTGGCCACCACGCCTTCCAGCGGCTGGTCGATATCGACGATAAGCACATCGCTCTCGTCGGCGCCTGGTTCCTGCAGCGTTTCAAACTGCGTCACCAACATTTGGGTTTTAAAGAAGTGCCCTTTACGCGCCTTCAGACGGCTTTCGATCACGTCGAAATCGCCTTTCAGGTAGATGAAGGAGAGGTTCGGGTTGCCCTTGCGCAGAATGTCGCGATAGCTCTTCTTCAGCGCCGAGCAGACGATCAGCGACACCTTGTTGGTACGCTGCATGGCGAACGCGGCGTCATTTAGCGCCTGCAGCCACGGCGTGCGGTCGTCATCGTTGAGCGGCTCGCCGGAGGCCATCTTGGTGATATTGCTGCGCGGATGGAGAAAGTCGCCGTCAAGAAACGCGGCATGCAGTTGATGCGCCACTTCGCTGGCGACAGCGGATTTTCCGCTGCCGGAAACGCCCATCAGGACATAGACGTGGTGATCATGGTTAGTCGTGCTCAAAGCGTCCTCCCACTGGACTGGTACGCCGCGCCGGGGCTGATTCATCCAGCGCGAAGGCGGCGTATCGGTTAATTGTTACGGGTAACTGTTATCGGTAACATTGTCATGCCGGACCTGTGGAGAAGCAATATCCATTCGTGCCAGATGTGAATATGTGTGATCTACTTCAAACTTGTCAGTTTAAATTGATCCGCCCGGTGACAATGTGAAACCTAAATCTAACATCTTAGGGGTAATCGCTTCACCACGAATGCGCGCCAGCAGCCGTTCGGCGCCGATGCGCCCCATTCGCTCGCGCGGGGTCAGGACGCTGGCCAGCCGCGGCTCCATCACCTGGCCGATATCATGGCCGTGGAACCCGGCGATCGCCATATCATCGGGGATCTTCAGCCCCAGACGCTGGCACTCGAACGCCGCGCCGACCGCGAGGTCATCGTTGGTGCAGAAGATGCCGTCGAGCTGCGGATATTCGCGGCGCGCCTGGCGCATCAGCTCAATCCCCGAAGAATAGGACGAGGATTGTTCCACCATCACGCTGTAGGGCGTCATCCCGGCGTCAAGCATCGCCTGCTCGTACCCCTTCTGTTTGATGATAGTACGTTCATCAAGACGCGCCCCCAGATAGGCGACATGGCGGTGGCCGCGGGCGATGATCGCCGCGGTCATCTGCCGGGCGGCTTCAAAGTTATCAAACCCGACGGCAATATCGAGACACGGCGACCGGCTGTCCATCAGCTCCACCACCGGAATGCCGGCGACTTCGATCATCTTCAGGGTGCGCGGCGTATGGGTGCGTTCGGTGAGGATCAGGCCATCAATGTTCCAGGAGAGCATCGATTCGAGGCGTTTCTCTTCCATTTCCGGCTTATAGCCGTAGTGCGCCAGCATGGTTTGATAGCCGAAGGCGTCGGTGACGCTTTCGATACCGCGCAGTACTTCCGAAAAGACCTGATTGGTTAACGACGGCAGCAGCACGCCGATGGCGCGGCTGGTGGCGTTGGAAAGAATGTCAGGGGCGCGATTGGGAATATAACCCAGTTCATCGAGGGCAACGGCAATCTTGCCACGCAGCGCTTCGGAGACCTGCTCCGGGTTGCGTAAATAGCGACTGACCGTCATTTTGGTCACGCCGACAAGATCGGCTACATCCTGAAGTACGGGTCTTTTCTTTTTCATCGTCCTGACTGTGATCAACGGGGAAACATTTTCTCAGTTTATCACGGACAAAGCGCAACCTTCCCTAACATGAGGGAAGGCTGCGCAATTTATTTAACCTGGCTCAGATAACTATCAAACCGGCGGCAGATCGAACAGCAGGATCTCGCTATCGCTGTCGGCATGAACCGAAATCGCCTGCTCGTCCCAGATGGCCAGACCGTCGCTGGTGGTGGCTTTAGTACCGTTGATGGTCACTTCGCCTTTGACCACCTGGATCCACACGCGGCGTTCCGCGGCAATCTGGTGAACCGACTGCTCATCTTTCAGCAGCGCCCAGCGATAGAGTTCCATATCCTGGTACACCTTCAGCGAGCCATCTCGCGCATCCGGCGACAGCACCAGCTGTTTGCCCTGGGCGGCGTCGAAGCGGCGCTGCTCGTAGCGCGGGGTAATGCCGGTTTCTTCCGGAATAATCCAGATCTGATACAGACGCAGACGATCGGTTTTGCTCGGGTTGTACTCAGAGTGGCGCACCCCGGTACCCGCGCTCATGATCTGGAACTCGCCCGCCGGCACCTGCTCTTTGTTGCCCATGCTGTCCTGGTGCTCCACCGCCCCTTCCAGCACATAGGTCAGGATCTCCATGTCTTTGTGCGGGTGGGTACCGAAGCCCTGACCGGCGTCGATGACGTCGTCGTTAATCACCCGCAGGGCGGAGAAGCCCATAAAGTTCGGGTCATAATAGTTGGCGAAAGAGAAAGTATGCCAGGAATCCAGCCAGCCATGGTTAGCGTGGCCACGTTCGTTCGCTTTGCGTAAATAGATCATGTTGCACCCCCGTATGTTGTCGATGGAGTCAGTGTGGACCCATTTCGCCGGCGATCATAGAGGGTGAAAATTGACTCCTCTGTTCAAAAAATATGAACAAGCGCAGAGGAGCCAATTTGACTTATCGGGTAAGGGTAATGGTGGCCGGTGAAGGCTGCTCAAAGCCGCGCTGCAGGATCTCCATATTGGTGAGAACGTCAGTTTCCTTGACGTAATTCGGCTGGCCGTTGACGAGGGTGTCGTACAGCGCGTCGTACACCCGACCATAATCGCCGCTCTCCAGCGGCACCGCTTCGCGCACCATCTCCCCTGCCTCGTTGACATACACCAGCTCGCCAACGCTGTCGTCCGCGCCAAATCCCGGCTCGCCCGGCATGATATTGGCCTTCAGGCTGGTCTCCTGCTGGTCAATGCCGTACTTCACAAACGAACCTTTGTGCCCGTGAACGATAAATTTCGGGTAATCGATCTGCACCAGATGGCTGGTCTTAACGATGGCCTTCATATCGCCGTAGAACAGCTGGGCTTCAAAGGTGTCATCCGGGTTGGCTTTATTGCGCAGCGAGCGCAGATCGTAAGAGACATGGTCCGGGCGGCCGAACAGCGAAATGATCTGATCCAGGGTATGCACGCCAAGGCCATAGAACTCGCCGTTTTGCGGACCGCCGGGGTTGGTCTCCGCCAGCGGGCGATAATTATCAAAATGGCTTTCGATCTCCACCAGTTCGCCGAGTTTCCCGCTCTCAATCACCTTTTTGGTGGTCAGGAAGCAGGAGTCGAAACGGCGGTTCTGATAGGGCGTCACCGTCAGGCCTTTGCTGTTCGCCAGGGCAAACAGAGTTTTTGCTTCCTCCAGCGTCGGGGTGAACGGCTTTTCCACCAGCACGTTTTTTCCTGCCTCCAGCGCCTTTTTCGCATATTCAAAATGGCTGTCGGCGTGAGTGCAGACCACCACCAGCTTGACCAGTGGATCGTTTAATACTTCTTCAAGGTCGCTGGTGAAATGAATATGGGAATACTGCGGCGCCTGCTCCTCGGGCTTCGCCCGGCGGCGGTAAATGTGCGCTACCTGCCAGCGGTCTTTGCGGTGCAAAACGTAAGGAAGGTGATAGCGGGTGGTGCTTTTACCAAAGCCAATAAATGCGCAGTGCAGAGTCATAACGCTGTCCTTAGTTAATGAGCTACCTTCAACCATAGCGCAAGCCGGTCCCTCACTTCATCCTCTCTGTTTGCTTGCAGTGAAGATTCGTTAGGAAAATAGTTCGAGTATCACTCATACGTAATTATTAATAACTTATTGATTAATAAGTGATTAAATCAGCAGTTTTCGGCAAAAAACCTTGATCGCCATGGCAAAACTGCGGATAAGTGGAGAGCAAACCAGGAGGTTGCTGATGACTAACGGAGTAGCCAGCCGCTGCTGATGGACAAACAGTATCTCGCCATAAACGGCGCCCTTTTTTTCTGGCTTCTCGCGCTGATCGCCTGGTCTGTCGATGCAAGCGCGCTGGCGCGCCTGGCGGCCGCCTGCGCGCTTATCGCTTTCCTCCTCCATAGCCAACGGAACAAGATTAACGCGATGTTTATTAAGAAAAATAAAACGGAACCTCAGATATCAGAAGCAGCCACGCCTCCGGCAATTAACCCAGAACCCGAAGCGGTCGCCAGCAAAAAACACGAGACTACGGTCATCGCCAGCGGGGTGCATTTCGTCGGCAATATAGTCGCCAGCGGCCATGTCTATATCCACGGTCAGGTCACCGGCAACATTGAGGCCAAAGAGCATTTGATTAAGGTAATGCGTGAAGGCCAGGTGGAGGGCAACGTCAGCTGCCGGGAGCTAATAATTGACGGCAAGGTGCAGGGCCAGTGTCATGGCGACAGCATCACCATTGAGGAGCACGGCCATCTGGAGGGTACCCTCGCCTATCGCGCGCTGGCGATCAAGAAAGGCGGCGTTTTTAGCGGTCGCGCTGAAATGCTGGCCGCCGCGGAGAACAAAAGTCATATTCTCGGTCTGGTAGCAGACGCACCCTCCAAAACCGACGCGGAGCCCGTCAGGCCGCAGAGCGCCTGAGATAGCAGCAAAAAAAAAGCCAGCACCCGGCTGGCTAAAGTAATACTGGAAGCAATGTGAGCAATGTCGTGCTTTCAGGCTTTCCGCAAGGGTCTCCCTGAATGCAGGACAATAATAATCATTCTCATTCGCACTTGTCTACTTTTTTTTGCAAAAAACAACATTGACTCCCCGGCCGCCGTCAGAGATTGTGAAGGGGAATCAGTAACCAAAAAGAGGATAAGGGAATGAGTGACATAGTGATACGCCATGCCGAACCGCGCGATGCTGAACCTTTACGTATGCTGATGGCGCACCCGGAGGTCTATCATGACACACTACAGATCCCCTATCCATCAATGGAAGCCTGGCAGGAGAAGCTACAGCCCAGACCCCATACCTTTCATCTGGTGGCGACACTGGACGAGCAGGTCGCCGGACATCTGTCTCTCCATGTTGAGCCGCGCCCTCGGCGCAGCCACGTCGCAACCTTTGGCATGGCGGTTGCCGCCGGCCATCAGGGTTGCGGCATCGGCAGCGCGCTGATGCGCGAGATGATCGACCTGTGCGACAACTGGCTGCGCGTCGAGCGTATTGAGCTGACGGTGTTCGCCGATAATGCCCCGGCGATTGCGGTGTATAAGAAGTACGGCTTTGAGATCGAAGGCACCGGCAGGCGTTACGCGCTGCGCAACGGTGAGTATGTGGATGCGTATTATATGGCGAGAATGAAGTAGCGTGTTGCCGGGTGGCGGCTTCGCCTTACCCGGCCTGCGTTCGCACAGTTGTAGGCCCGGTAAGCGCAGCAGCGCCACCGGGCAACACATCAATACCCCGCCGTTAAATCATCCGGCGAACGCGGATCGGAGGCGCCATACAGCATGCCGTCCGGCCCCACCATGATGCTCTGGGTACTGCCCATCGCCTCTTTCAGCGCCACTTTCTGCCCCTTCGCCTCCAGCAGCTTGAGGGTATCCGGGCTAAAGCCTTTCTCCACCCGCAGCTCATCCGGCAGCCATTGATGGTGGAAACGCGGCGCGTTGGTGGCTTCCGCGACGTTCATCCCGAAATCGATGGTATTGACCACCATCTGCAGTACGGTGGTGATGATCCGACTGCCGCCCGGGCTGCCGGTCACCAGCCAGGTTTTGCCGTCTTTCACCACAATGGTCGGCGACATTGACGACAGCGGGCGTTTTTTCGGCTCCACCGCATTGGCGTCGCCGCCCACCAGACCATAGACGTTAGGCACGCCGGGCTTCGCCGAGAAATCATCCATCTGGTTATTGAGCAGAATGCCGGAATCACCGGCCACAATGCCGGTACCGAAGGTGGTATTCAGCGTATAGGTCACCGCCACCGCATTGCCGTCTTTATCGACCACCGAGAAGTGGGTGGTCTGGTTACTTTCATAGAGATATTCGGAACGGTCGGCGTAGGCGTGTTTCTCTGCCTCCGCCATCACCTGCATGGCGTCGGCGCTGCCAAAACCATATTTCTGCATATCGAAGTTTTCGAGGATATTGAGGATCTGCACGATATGGATCCCGCCGGAGGACGGCGGCGGCATAGAGTAAACCTCATACCCGCGATACTCGCCGCTAACCGGCGTACGCTCCACGGCCCTGTAGTTGGCGAGGTCAGCTTTGGTGATTAGCCCGCCGTGCTTTTTCATCTCGTCAGCGATCTGGTCGGCGATGGCCCCTTTATAGAAGGCGTCCGGGCCGTGCTCGGCAATCAGCTCCAGGCTCTTACCGAGGTTCTTCTGCACCAGCCGATCGCCCTTCTTCAGCGGCTCGCCGTTCTTCCAGAAGATCGCTTTACTATTTTCATGCTGCGGGATCACTTCGCTGCCGTAGGTCTTCAGATCGTCCGCCAGCGCATCGTTAACGATAAACCCCTCTTCCGCCAGCTTAATCGCCGGACGGATCACTTTGTTCAACGGCATGGTGCCATACTTTTCCAGCGCGAGGGAGAAACCGGCGACGCTGCCTGGCGTGCCGGAGGCCAGATGCGAAGTCAGTGATTTTTTACTGTCCGGGTTGCCCTGGTCGTCAAGGAACATGTCGCGGGTGGCCTGCTCTGGCGCCATTTCGCGGAAATCGATCGCCGTGGTCTTGCCGTCTTTAGTCCGCAGCATCATAAAACCGCCGCCGCCAATATTCCCGGCCTGCGGATGGGTGACCGCCAGCGCGTAGCCTACCGCTACCGCCGCATCGACAGCGTTACCGCCCTGGCGCAGGATATCCACGCCGACGCGGGTCGCCAGCGCGTCCACCGAGGCCACCATCCCCTGCCGGGCGCGTACCGGGTGGAACACATCTTCCTCTACGCCATAAGAGACCGGCGGCGGCGGTGGCGGATTGGCGGCGACGGTAAAGCTGCCCCCCGCCAGCAACGCAGCGATGACCACCTGACGCCATATTGTTGTTTTTATCATTGTCTTACTCCTGAAAGGTAGGTTTCATTCCCCGCTTAAGCCTGGTTGATAACTCCTAAAAAATCATTGTTATGGCAGATTCGAGGTACACTTAAGTGATCCCACGCACGGGAGGAGAAAACCATGAAAGCGATTCTGTTTCTGGCGGCGCTGATGCCGCTTGGCGTATTAGCCCAGCCGATCAATATTAATAACAACCCTAACCAGCCGGGTTACGTGGTCCCCAGCCAGCAGCGCATGCAAAATGAGATGAAGATCCAGCAACAGCAGCAGCAGAGCATGCTGAAGCAGGATCTGAACAATCAGACCCGCTCGCAGCAGCAGCATTTGCAAAACCAGCTGCAGACTAATCAGCAGCGCGCGGCCCAGGGCGGCAATCTGAATGCGCCGCAGCAGGTGCGGCCAAATAACAACGGTGGGATGCTGCGGCAGACTAATCCGTAAAGGTCGTCCGCCGCAAATCCGTCTTAAGGCTGGAAATTCGGCCCGATGACATCAACGGCATCGGTGCAGATGCAGTCTACGCCCCAGCGCAGCAGTTCGGCGGCGCGCTGGGGTTTATTGACCGTGTACACCAGAATGTGCAGGCCAGCCTGTTTCAGGCTCGCCACCCGCGCCGCATCCAGCAGTTTGTGATTGAGGTGAATCGACACGCAGCCCAACCGGGTGGTCAATTCGCGCCAGTCATCGCGCCACTCATCCAGCAGCAGCCCAGCCATTGCTGGTGCGTTCGAGATTATCGTCATGCAGCAGAAAGATCTGCCCGTCCTTCGACAGCTTGGCGTCAAATTCAATCATCGTGTGCCCGTAGCGGGCGCCGACGTCGATAGCCGCCAGGGTGTTCTCCGGCGCCAGTTTACCGCCGCCGCGATGGGCGACGATGCGGGGATAAGGCCAGTTACTCATGCGCGTTGTCCTGTTTCACCATCAAAGAGGTGCAGATGTTCCAAAGGCAGATGCAGCCATAGCGTGCTGCCTGCCGCCGGGCGCTGCTGGTGCGGCAGTCTGACCACCAGCTTCTGTTCGCCCCAGCGCCCGTGAGCGAGGTTATCGGCACCTAAAATTTCCAGGGTGTCCATCAGCAGCGGAATACCACCTTGCGCCTGCGAGCTTAAGATAAAATGCTCCGGACGGATACCGAGCGTCATTTTACGCCCAGCGTGGCGCCGGTGCTCATGATTCGTCGGCAGCTGCATGCCGCCCGCCAGCTCAAAGCGACCGCCGTCATCGCTGATGCGCCCTTCCAGCAGGTTCATGGCCGGGCTGCCGATAAAGCTCGCCACAAAGCGGCTGGCTGGCTTCTCATACACTTCCACCGGGGTGCCGATCTGCTCGGCAACGCCTTTGTTCATCACCATCACCCGCTGGGCGAGGGTCATCGCCTCCACCTGGTCATGGGTGACGTACAGCGAGGTGGTTTTCAGGCGGCGATGCAGCTGCTGCAGTTCCAGACGCATCTGCACGCGCAGCTTGGCGTCGAGGTTTGACAACGGTTCGTCGAAGAGGAATACCGCCGGGTCACGCACGATGGCGCGGCCCATCGCCACGCGCTGGCGCTGGCCGCCGGACAGTTCCCGCGGGCGGCGCTTGAGCAGACCATCCAGCTCAAGAATGCGCGCCGCCTCCTGCACCCGCTCGGCGATCAATCCCTTACCCATGCCGCGAATCTTCAGCCCCCACGCCATGTTCTCTTCCACGCTCATATGCGGATAAAGGGCATAGTTCTGGAACACCATCGCGATGCCGCGATCCTTCGGCTCCATCTCGGTCACCCGTTTACGATCGATCCAGATATCGCCGCTGGTCACCCGTTCAAGTCCGGCGACCATCCGCAGCAGCGTTGATTTCCCGCAGCCCGACGGGCCGACCATAACGATAAATTCCCCGTCCGCCACGTCCAGCGTCAGCGGTTGAATTACCTGGGTTTTGCCATCCCAGCTTTTGCTTACTGCCTGTAGTTTTAAACCAGCCATTTTATTTCTCACTATCGACCAGGCCGCGCACAAACGCGCGCTGCATGGCTAAAACGATGACGACCGGCGGGATCAGGGTCAGCAGCATCGCCGCCATCACCTGATTCCACTGGGTAGTACCTTCGCCGGTGGCGATCATGCCTTTAATACCGGCGACGGCGGTGCCAAGATTCACATCCTGAATAATCAGCAACGGCCACAGATACTGGTTCCAGCCGTAGATAAAGGTGATGACGAACAGCGCGGCGAGGTTGGTTTTCGACAACGGCAGCACGATGTCGCGAAAGAAGCGCATCGGCGAAGCGCCATCGATACGCGCCGCTTCAATCAGCTCGTCCGGCAGGGTCATAAAGAACTGGCGGAACAGGAAGGTAGCGGTGGCCGAAGCCATCAACGGCAGCGTTAACCCGGCATAGCTGTCGAGCATGTTGAGGTTGGCGATCACCTCCACCGTCGGGAAAATACGCACCTCGACCGGCAGCATCAGGGTGATAAAGATCATCCAGAAGAACAGGTTACGCAGCGGAAAGCGGAACCAGACGATAGCGAACGCCGAAAGCATCGACACCACGATTTTGCCGACCGTAATGGCGAACGCCATGATGAAGCTGTTGAGCATCATCAGCCAGAACGGCGCGCTGTTGACGCCGACGCCGTTCACCCAAATGGTCTTCATGTTCTCCAGCAGATGTCCGCCGGGGATCAGCGTCATCGGCGTTTCAAATACCGATTTGTTATCCAGCGTCGCCGCCACGAAGGCGACGTACAGCGGGAATAAAATGACGGCGATACCCAGGATCAGCATGGTGTGGCTGAAAATCGTCAGCCCGCGACGGTTCTCAATCATTGGTAACGCACCTTACTTTCAACGTAACGGAACTGCACCACCGTCAGGATAATGACGAGGAACATCAGCACCACCGACTGCGCGGCGGAAGCGGATAGATCGAGCCCGGCGAAACCTTCGCGATAGATTTTGTAGATCAGAGTGGTGGTCGCCTGCACCGGGCCGCCAGCGGTGGCGGCATCGATCACCGGGAAGGTGTCGAAGAAGGCATAAACCAGGTTGACCACCAGCAGGAAGAAACTCACCGGCGCAATCAGCGGCAGCGCCAGCTTAAAGAAGCGACGAATCGGCCCGGCGCCGTCGATGGCGGCGGCCTCAACCAGCGAACGCGGAATCGACTGCAGCGCGGCGAAGAAGAACAGGAAGTTGTAGCTTATCTGCTTCCACACCGAGGCGAAGACCACCAGAAACATCGCCTGGCCGCTGTTCTGCGCATGGTTCCAGTCATAGCCCAGCTCGCCGAGGAAATGGGTGATCAGCCCGCGCCCGGGGTTAAAGAGGAAGATCCACAGCACCGCCGCGACGGCGGGGGCCACGGCGTACGGCAGCAGCATCAGCGTTTGATAAAAGCGGCTGCCGCGCACCACATAGTCGACCAGCGCGGCGAAAAACAGTGAAATGAGCAGGCCGCTGACGGTCACCAGAGCGCTGAATTTTATGGTGGTCCAGAACGAGTCCAGGTAGTACGGATCGTGGAACAGCGCAACGAAGTTATCCAGGCCGACGAACTGGCTGGAAAGGCCAAAGGGATCGACGCTCTGCAGCGAGTACCACAGCGCTTCGCCTGCGGGCCAGATAAAGAAAATCAACGTGATAATCAGCTGCGGCGCGACCAGCACATAGGGCAGCCAGCGCGAGCGGAATACCGGACGGGATGATGACATTGAGATTGGGTTCCTGAACAATGCCGGGTGGCGGCTACGCCTTACCCGGCCTACATAGGGCACATCGTAGGCCCGGTAAGCGCAGCGCCACCGGGCAAGTTACAGATTACGATTTGGTCGCTTGCTCGAAGCGACGCAGCAGCTGGTTCCCGCGCTGCACGGCGGAATCCAGCGCCTGCTGCGGGGTTTTCTTGCCGGTCCACACGCTCTCCAGCTCTTCATCGACGATGGTGCGGATTTGCGGCATGTTGCCCAGGCGCAGACCTTTGGTGAACGGCAACGGCGGCTTGTTCAGCATCTGGCGGGTAGCGATATCGGCGCCCGGGTTCTTATCATAGAAGCCCTGCTGACGCGTCAGATCGTAGGCCGCGGTAGTGATCGGCAGGTAGCCGGTTTTCTGGTGCCACTCGGCGGCGTTTTCCGGTTTGGTCAGGAAGTCGAGGAACTTCGCCACGCCGGTGTAGGTCTCTTTGTCTTTGCCCTGCATCACCC
>PPYE01312813.1_pt1 | contig 12349 bp, 10 predicted proteins | sample 1559881 | NCBI WGS metagenome assembly PPYE01 (sample SAMN08240022, study PRJNA423297) | Human gut metagenome, whole genome shotgun sequencing project.
GCTGCGATTTCCTGATTGCTTTCTGGTGACCAGTTTTTTAGCGCATCGGGATCTTTACGCACCACGCCTTCGCCGGAGCAGGGAGCGTCCAGCAAAATGGCATCGAACATTTCTGGCACTGCCGCACCAAATACGCGGCCATCAAAATGCGTGAGCGCAACATTACTGATGCCACAGCGGCTGATATTGGCATGTAACACTTTTACCCGACTGGCGGAAAACTCATTGGCAAGGATTGCCCCTTCGTTATTCATCCGCGCAGCAATTTGCGTCGTTTTGGAACCTGGTGCAGCAGCGACATCCATCACCCGCTGTGGTGCATTACCGTCAGCAAACAAGGCGGCAACAGGCAACATTGAACTGGCTTCCTGAATATAAAACAGGCCGCTTAAATGCTCGGCGGTACTACCCAACGGCAATGCATCTTCACTGTCGCGTTCAATCCAGAAACCTTCTTCACACCACGGAATTGGCGTAAGCGTCCAGCCATAAGGAGCAGTTAATTGCAGGAAATCAGCAACGGAGGTTTTCAGCGTATTAACGCGAATGCTGCGGCGCAACGGGCGCTGACAGGCGGCAAGAAAATCATCAAAAGAGAGCGTCGAAGGCATCGCTTCGCGCATTTGTGTCAGAAAGGCGTCCGGGAAATAAACGGTGTGTTGGGCCACGAGCATATACCACTGGCAAAAAAACAGGCGCGCAGTTTAGCATAAACGCTCCGGCGCAGGCACGCCGGAGCAGTGGGCATTATTTGGGAAGCGCAGTACCCCATTCACGCCACTCTTTCGGTTCACTTTCCTGCAACAGGAAGTGCTTGCCTTCCTGGGCTTTCGGTGCCAGTGGCGTACCTGGAGGCGTGGCGAAGGCGATGCCGCCACGGATAAACTGGTTAAAGGTGCCGGTTTTCACTACGCCGCCCGTCAGACCAAAGTCCAGACTGTAACCCGATGCCAACCAGAAGACGGAATTGTTACGCACCAGGTGTTGATAGCGTTTACTGATGCGCATCGCAATCATCACGCGATCTGACAATGTCCCCAGCGTCATTCCGGTAACCGTACCGACTTCCAGACCACGGAACAGCACAGGTGTACCGATACCTAACGAACCTGCTTCCGGCGCTTCAACAATAATGCTTAAGCCATCCAGGTAACGCGAATCAGTAATGGTAGCCTCTTGTAATTCAAAGTCGCGACGAGGATTGCCCCGTCCTGGTTCGACGTTGATATACGGCTGGAGGATAGTATCAAGATGCTCAACGCCAGCTGCCGAAATTTGCGGTGTGACCACTGAGAAGCGCGTACCACCGCGAGCAAAGGTCTGGACATATTCCGGATAGAGCACCGCCTTTGCCTGTACTTCATTGCGCGCGGTAATCAGATCCAGCGTCTGGATTTGCCCGATATCAATACCGAGATAGCGAATTGGCATCCCGACCGCCAGTTTTCCGGCATCGAAAGCGTGAAGCGTAATTTGTCCGCCAACCGCACGGGCCGCTGTTTCGGAAGCATACAGAATACGCTTGTCGCCTTTACGCTGACTGGCGCTGGCACCGCTGAGGTTATCGAAGCTAATAGCCCCCTTTAATGCTCTGGAGAGCGGGGATGCCTGTACAGTCAGACCACTACCATTCAGCTGAACTTTCGCCCCACCTTCTGCCCAGAACACGCTGTTGCTGGTCAGAAGGTTGCGATACTCCGCTTTAATATGCAGATCGATATCAAACGCGTTAGCTCGCGGACGCACAGTAATAACTTCACCAACTTCAAATTTACGGTACAGCACTACCGATCCTGCCTGCACATCCGGCAGCGTCTCTGCACTCAAACTCACGGTTGTGGTGGGTAAATCGCTAAGGCTGTTCTCCAGCGCTTTTTCCTGATTGGCATACAGTGGATAGCTGGCTTTCATCTCGCCTTTATCGCCCGGCAGAATACGTATTCCGCCATTGATCCATTCTGAGGCGCTGGCACCGAGAAACTCAACGCCATCCAGCCCCACCTTCACGTCGACGCGGCTGTTGACGACAAATTTGCTATCGCCTTTTACCAGTTCGCGATGCTGAGGCTCGATGGCGACGGTAAAGGTGACGCCTTTGCTGGTGAGTTTACGATCGATAACCTGGCCTACCTGCACGCCGTGAAGAATGAGCGGCTGACCAGCATCAATACCGTAACTTTCTGGTGCTGTCAGGGTCAGTGTCAGAACATCCGGCTCTTGCAGCAGGGCTTTTTCGCCTGGCACAACCACGAACTCTTTACGTGGCTCGCCATCGCCGGGCACCAGTTCGAAGGTTTTGCCGGTCAGCAGGGCACTGAGATTAGCATCGCTAAGGGATAATTTCGGATTACGTAATTCGATGCGGGTATTTTCACGAAGCAGGGTGACGACGCTGGGATCAACGGTCATTTCCCCAGTGACTTTACCACCAGGATTTAAATCCAGTTTAGTCAGCTGTCCGACTTCCAGCCCCTGATACATTAACGGCGTCGAGTCGGCGGTTAATCCGGCACCGCCTGGCAGTTCCAGTTTTATTATTACGCCACGTTGGCTATGGGCCAGGTCTTCATACAGACCAAAGGTATCTTCCGCTTCGGCAGGTTTCGACTCTTCAGGTGAATCGAAGGCAATCGCACCGTTAACCAGTGCCGCCAGACTTTCCAGTTTCACCTTCGCGCCACTGATACTGACGTTGGCATCAACGCCGGAAACGTTCCAGAAACGGCTACCTTTTTTCACCAGATCGGTAAAACGCCGCTCGATCAGGACATCAATCACCACGCCTTGCTTGTTGGGATTGATGGCATAGTCGTAGACTTTACCCACCGGGATCTTGCGGAAATAGACCAATGAACCACTGCTCAGTGAACCGAGATCGGGGGCTTGCAGGTGGATCATCAGATCGCCATTGTCCAGCCGATATTTCGGTTGGGTGTCGAGTGCGACAAAGTGATCCTGCTCTTTACCTTTACCCGGCATCATGCCGATATAATTACCACCGACGAGGGCGTCCAGCCCGGAGACACCTGCCAACGAGGCCTTTGGCGTCACCAGCCAGAACTGTGTCTCTTCGCGCAGCGCATCTTTCATATCGGACTTGATGCTGACCTTGACTTCAATCTTACGAAGATCGTCGCTGAGGCTGATATCCTGCACTGTTCCAACTTCAACGCCCTGATAACGAACAGGCGTACGGCCTGGAACAATACCATCCGCCGACATAAAGTCGATGGTGACGGTATTACCCCGGTCCTGATAACTGTCCCAAATCAGCCAACCAGCAATCATTAGCGCGATGAACGGCAGCAGCCAGAAAGGTGAGATACGGCGTTTATTTTTAATCTGCGCTTCAGTCGTCGAAGCGGGCGTTTCCTGACTCATGTGCATCCCAAAGTAAGCGGCTGTCCAGCCATTCCACAGCAAGAATAGTCAAAATTACCGCTGCGCCGAAATAAAACGCAGCCGGTCCCATAGTAAAAGCGAGGATCTGATCGCGATTAATCAGCGACATGGTTAAAGATATGACAAACAGGTCGAGCATCGACCAGCGACCAATCCAGGTCACCATCCGCAGTAACAGAATGCGTGTGCGTAAACCTTGCTGGCATTTAAAATGAATACTCAACAGTAAAGTGAACATGACGATCACTTTAGTAAACGGTACCAGAATACTGGCGATAAACACGATTCCCGCAACGGCAATGTTGCTACTTGCCAGCGACATAATTCCGGAAAGAATTGTATCTTCCTGCCGTCCTCCGTTCAGATAAATGATAGAAATAGGCAACAGGTTGGCAGGTAACAACAAAACGATTGACGCTAACAGCGCTGCCCAGCATTTTTGCAGACTATGACGGCGACGCAGGCGTAGCGGGATATGGCAACGCGGGCAGCGACCACGCTGATCAGGATAGCCGGTAAAATGGCACCCAAGACAGACACGGAGTTTCTCGTCCCTACGCGTAGCGGGGCGCTGCGGATAAAATCGCTCCCACAGTTCTTCGACATTGAGATGTGACAACGTCACCGTCGTTAAAATCACCAACGCCACAAAAGAGAACAAGCCGACACCCGCCTGGATATGGGCATAATCCTGACCAGAATGAGGGGGGCACCAATAACGCAAAAAAAGACCATTGATCCCGTTATCGCATCGCCCTGTTTGGTCATTTGCCAGATGCCTTGCATGACGTTGGCGTCAATACGAATGCCTAACAGCCAGATATGCAACAGCGGTTCGCCCCAGGCAAACGGCATCAGCAACAGCATGGTGAAGGCCATTGCCGCCAGGCGCGTTAGCGACCAGTCGCGCCCGTCACGAATTTTTGCCTGACAGCGCGGACAATAGGCACTTTGATGAGAATTTATCTCGGGCAGGCTAAACAGCATGTCACATTGCGGGCAACGTTGGTAATCACCACGCGGCAGTTCCTCACCGATAGCCCTCACTGTTATCTTTTTTGTCGGCGTAATTTGTGGTGTGTTAAGAGCCATGACGTGCCAAATGTAATAAGAATTAACATTAATCTTAACCCATGATGGGAATGATCTTGAGCATTAACGCATTTAATGCTTATTTTAATAGGCTGGCAGTTCCTGGTAAGACAACCAAGTGATTATATAATGAACAAAACAGAATTTTACGCGGATTTAAATCGCGACTTTAACGCGCTGATGGCAGGAGAAACCAGTTTTCTGGCAACGCTTGCGAACACCAGTGCGTTGTTATATGAGCGTCTCACTGACGTAAACTGGGCAGGTTTTTATTTGCTTGAGGACGATACACTGGTGCTCGGACCATTTCAGGGCAAAATTGCCTGTGTCCGGATACCCGTCGGGCGCGGCGTGTGCGGCACTGCGGTTGCTCGCAATCAAGTGCAGCGTATCGAGGATGTTCATGCGTTTGACGGGCATATTGCCTGTGATGCGACGAGTAATTCTGAAATTGTTCTGCCGCTGGTGGTGAAAAATCAGATTATTGGTGTTCTCGACATCGATAGTACCGTCTTCGGTCGCTTTACAGACGAGGACGAGCAAGGCTTACGTCAGCTTGTGGCACAGCTTGAAAAGGTGCTTGCAACGACGGATTACAAAAAATTCTTTGCGAGCGTCGCAGGATAATCAACGGATAACGTAGCATTTACTGATAGCGTCATTATAATGACGCCTGTTCATGCCTGCGCTTGTTGGCTACGTCCGTTGTAATCAGGAAATTTCATGGAAAATCAACCTAAGTTGAATAGCAGTAAAGAAGTAATCGCGTTTCTGGCCGAACGTTTTCCCCACTGTTTCAGTGCGGAAGGTGAAGCGCGTCCGCTGAAAATCGGTATTTTTCAGGATTTGGTCGATCGTGTTGCCGGGGAAATGAACCTGAGCAAAACGCAATTACGATCCGCTTTACGTCTCTACACTTCGAGCTGGCGTTATCTTTACGGTGTTAAACCCGGCGCAACACGTGTCGATCTTGACGGCAACCCATGCGGTGAGCTGGACGAGCAACATGTCGAGCATGCTCGCAAGCAGCTTGAAGAAGCGAAAGCGCGTGTTCAGGCACAGCGTGCTGAACAGCAAGCGAAAAAACGCGAAGCTGCCGCAGCTGCTGGTGAGAAAGAAGACGCACCGCGCCGCGAACGCAAGCCACGTCCGACCACGCCACGCCGCAAAGAAGGCGCTGAACGTAAACCTCGTTCGCAAAAGCCGGTAGAGAAAGCGCCAAAAACAGTAAAAGCACCTCGCGAAGAACAGCACACCCCGGTTTCTGACATTTCAGCTCTGACTGTCGGACAAGCCCTGAAGGTGAAAGCGGGTCAAAACGCGATGGATGCCACCGTATTAGAAATCACCAAAGACGGCGTCCGCGTCCAGCTGAATTCGGGTATGTCTTTGATTGTGCGCGCAGAACACCTGGTGTTCTGAAACGGAGGCCGGGCCAGGCATGAACATGTTTTTTAGGCTTACCGCGTTAGCTGGCCTGCTTGCAATAGCAGGCCAGACCTTCGCTGTAGAAGATATCACGCGTGCTGATCAAATTCCGGTATTAAAGGAAGAGACGCAGCATGCGACGGTGAGTGAGCGCGTAACGTCGCGCTTCACCCGTTCTCATTATCGCCAGTTCGACCTCGATCAGGCATTTTCGGCCAAAATCTTTGACCGCTACCTGAATCTGCTCGATTACAGCCACAATGTGCTGCTGGAAAGCGATGTTGAACAGTTCGCGAAAAAGAAAACTGAGTTAGGCGATGAACTGCGTTCAGGTAAACTCGACGTTTTCTACGATCTCTACAATCTGGCGCAAAAGCGTCGTTTTGAACGTTACCAGTACGCTTTGTCGGTACTGGAAAAGCCGATGGATTTCACCGGCAACGACACTTATAACCTTGACCGCAGCAAAGCGCCCTGGCCGAAAAACGAGGCTGAGTTGAACGCGCTGTGGGACAGTAAAGTCAAATTCGACGAGTTAAGCCTGAAGCTGACAGGAAAAACGGATAAGGAAATTCGTGAAACCCTGACTCGCCGCTACAAATTTGCCATTCGTCGTCTGGCGCAAACCAACAGCGAAGATGTTTTCTCGCTGGCAATGACGGCGTTTGCGCGTGAAATCGACCCGCATACCAACTATCTTTCCCCGCGTAATACCGAACAGTTCAACACTGAAATGAGTTTGTCGCTGGAAGGTATTGGCGCAGTGCTGCAAATGGATGATGACTACACCGTTATCAATTCGATGGTGGCAGGAGGTCCGGCAGCGAAGAGCAAAGCTATCAGCGTTGGTGACAAAATTGTCGGTGTTGGTCAAACAGGCAAGCCGATGGTTGACGTGATTGGCTGGCGTCTTGATGATGTGGTGGCCTTAATTAAAGGGCCTAAGGGCAGTAAAGTTCGTCTGGAAATTTTACCTGCTGGTAAAGGGACCAAGACGCGTACTGTAACGTTGACCCGTGAACGTATTCGTCTCGAAGACCGCGCGGTTAAAATGTCGGTGAAGACCGTCGGTAAAGAGAAAGTCGGCGTGCTGGATATTCCGGGCTTCTATGTTTCGTGAAGACAGCGACACCGACGGACAGGTCTTCTATAAAGGCCCGCTGGTGGTGCTGGTTGACCGCTTCAGTGCTTCGGCTTCAGAAATCTTTGCCGCGGCAATGCAGGATTACGGTCGTGCCCTGGTTGTGGGTGAACCGACATTTGGTAAAGGCACCGTTCAGCAGTACCGTTCATTGAACCGTATTTACGATCAGATGTTACGTCCTGAATGGCCAGCGCTGGGTTCTGTGCAGTACACGATCCAGAAATTCTATCGCGTTAACGGCGGCAGTACGCAACGTAAAGGCGTAACGCCAGACATCATCATGCCGACGGGTAATGAAGAAACGGAAACGGGTGAGAAATTCGAAGATAACGCGCTGCCGTGGGATAGCATTGATGCCGCGACTTATGTGAAATCAGGAGATTTAACGGCCTTTGAACCGGAGCTGCTGAAGGAACATAATGCGCGTATCGCGAAAGATCCTGAGTTCCAGAACATCATGAAGGATATCGCGCGCTTCAACGCTATGAAGGACAAGCGCAATATCGTTTCTCTGAATTACGCTGTGCGTGAGAAAGAGAATAATGAAGATGATGCGACGCGTCTGGCGCGTTTGAACGAACGCTTTAAACGCGAAGGTAAACCGGAGTTGAAGAAACTGGATGATCTACCGAAAGATTACCAGGAGCCAGATCCTTATCTGGATGAGACGGTGAATATCGCACTCGATCTGGCGAAGCTTGAAAAAGCCAGACCCGCGGAACAACCCGCTCCCGTCAAGTAATATCAATCAGGCACAAGAAATTGTGCCTGATTTTTTAACAGCGGCAAGATGCCGTAAATCAGATGCTACAAAATGTAAAGTTGTGTCTTTCTGGTGACTTACGCACTATCCAGACTTGAAAATAGTCGCGTAACCCATACGATGTGGGTATCGCATATTGCGTTTTGTTAAACTGAGGTAAAAAGAAAATTATGATGCGAATCGCGCTCTTCCTGCTAACGAACCTGGCCGTAATGGTCGTTTTCGGGCTGGTACTGAGCCTGACAGGGATACAGTCGAGCAGCGTTCAGGGGCTGATGATCATGGCCTTGCTGTTCGGTTTTGGTGGTTCCTTCGTTTCGCTTCTGATGTCCAAATGGATGGCATTACGATCTGTTGGCGGGGAAGTGATCGAGCAACCGCGTAACGAAAGGGAACGTTGGCTGGTCAATACTGTAGCAACCCAGGCTCGTCAGGCGGGGATCGCTATGCCGCAAGTGGCTATCTACCATGCGCCGGACATCAATGCTTTTGCAACCGGTGCGCGCCGTGATGCCTCTCTGGTTGCTGTCAGCACCGGTTTGCTGCAGAACATGAGCCCGGATGAAGCCGAGGCGGTAATTGCTCACGAAATCAGCCACATCGCCAATGGTGATATGGTCACCATGACGCTGATTCAGGGCGTGGTGAACACCTTCGTTATCTTTATTTCCCGTATTCTGGCGCAGCTTGCCGCGGGTTTTATGGGCGGAAACCGTGATGAAGGTGAAGAGAGCAACGGCAACCCGCTGATCTACTTTGCGGTTGCAACGGTTCTGGAACTGGTGTTTGGTATTCTGGCGAGCATTATCACCATGTGGTTCTCGCGTCATCGTGAATTCCACGCCGATGCGGGTTCAGCAAAACTGGTTGGTCGCGAGAAAATGATTGCTGCATTGCAGCGCCTGAAAACCAGCTATGAACCGCAAGAAGCAACCAGCATGATGGCTTTCTGCATTAACGGGAAGTCGAAATCGCTCAGTGAGTTGTTCATGACTCACCCGCCGCTGGATAAACGTATTGAAGCTCTGCGTACGGGTGAATACCTGAAGTAATATGAAGTAAATACTAAAAAGCGCGTCCTGATCGACGCGCTTTTTTTATGCCCTGGATCGTGGCTGAGTGATACGTAAACCACTGACACAGGCAGCAATCACTGCCAGAATAGCCGCAGCTATCAGCGAGACGTGCGTACCATTATCACCAAACTGATTTAGCATCAGCGCTACCAGAGCCGCGCCGCTACTCTGACCCAGAAGACGAGCTGTCCCTAACATGCCACTGGCTCCACCGCTACGTTCGCGAGGAGCGGAGGTAATAATGGTGTGGTTATTGGGTGACTGGAACAAGCCAAATCCAGCGCCACATAAGATCATCGGCCAGATAATATTGATATCCGCAGGTGACGCGGGCAGCAGAACCAGGGAAAAAAGCCCCGCAGCCATGATGAATAACCCTAAAGCACCCAGCAATCCTGCATGTACGCGTTCAATCAAATAGCCTGCCAGTGGAGCCATCACCATCGTTGCTAACGGCCACGGTGTCAGAAGTAAACCTGTTTCGACTTCACTACGCCCGAGCACGGTTTGCAGGTAAAAGGGAAGGGAAACCATTGCCAGCATTTGTGCGCAGAAAGAGCAAACAGATGTGCAAATAGAAAGTGAAAACAGCGGGATACGCAGTAAATCCACCGGTAGCAGCGGTACGGGAAGAGAAAGCTGGCGGCGAATAAAGAAAATACCAACGACAACCATTACCACCAGTTCCGCACCAATCAATGTCAGTGATTGCCCCTGAGCGAAACCACTCAATGCAGTAATAAGCAGGCCGAAGGTTAACGCGTTCATCACGGCGCTGGGCAGGTCGAAACGGGGTTTACTGGCGCGAGAACCATTGGGTGGCAGAAAACGCATCGCCAGAAGCAGGGCGATAATACCCAACGGTACGTTGATTAAAAATAACCATTTCCAGGATGCGATGGAGAGGATTGCTGCAGCAATTGTCGGCCCGGCAGCAGAAGAGACGGCAACAATAAACGAGTTTATGCCCATCCCTCTACCCAGAAAACGTTGTGGATAGATCAGGCGGATAAGTGCGGTATTAACGCTCATCAACGCTGCACCGCCGAAACCTTGTATGACACGCGCAAGGGTGAGCATTTGCAGCGAATCAGAAAGGGCGCAGAACAGTGAAGACAACAGAAAAACGACCAGACCGCATTTATAAATACGTCGATAGCCAAACATATCGCCCAGAAACGAAAACGAGAGCAGGGAGATGACAATGGCGATTTGATAGGCGTTCACTACCCAGATGGAACTGGCCGGCGTGGCATGAAGGTCCGTAGCGATTGTTGGCAAGGCGACGTTGGCGATTGCGCCGTCAAGGACAGCCATCGAAATACCAATCACAATGGTTAATATCGCACCGTATCGCTGGGGCAATGGCAGGCCGTCGGCCTGAACTTTTGGCATAGGAATTTTATATCTTTGGTGAATAATCAACAGGGGTATGATTCTAGCACTGATATTCACGGTGGATGTCGCAGAATTGTAACTAACCGGCAAAAGATGGATTGCGACCACCCTGGTGCGAAATTATAATAAAAAACAGTTCTGATTTTTATAAAACACTCGCAATGAGGTGATAAATGGCTAACGCAGATCTGGATAAACAGCCTGATTCTGTATCTTCCGTGCTAAAAGTTTTTGGCATTTTGCAGGCGCTGGGTGAAGAGCGCGAAATAGGGATAACCGAGTTGTCGCAGCGCGTTATGATGTCAAAAAGCACCGTTTATCGCTTTTTACAGACCATGAAAACCTTAGGTTATGTGGCGCAGGAAGGGGAGTCGGAGAAATATTCGCTGACCCTGAAATTGTTTGAACTGGGCGCTCGCGCGTTGCAAAACGTCGATTTAATTCGTAGCGCAGATATCCAGATGCGTGAGATCTCCCGCCTGACCAAAGAAACTATCCACCTCGGCGCACTGGACGAAGATAGTATTGTTTACATCCACAAAATTGACTCAATGTACAATTTGCGCATGTATTCACGGATTGGGCGTCGTAATCCGCTGTACAGCACCGCGATTGGTAAGGTACTGCTGGCATGGCGCGATCGCGATGAAGTGATGCAAATTCTTGAGGGCGTGGAGTATAAACGCAGTACCGAGCGGACCATCACCAGTACAGAAGCGTTATTACCCGTTCTGGACCAGGTGCGCGAGCAGGGGTATGGCGAAGATAATGAAGAGCAGGAAGAAGGACTGCGTTGCATTGCGGTTCCGGTATTTGATCGCTTTGGCGTGGTCATTGCCGGTCTGAGCATCTCCTTCCCGACGTTGCGTTTCTCTGAAGAGCGTTTACAGGAATATGTCGCAATGTTGCATACCGCGGCGCGCAAAATTTCTGCCCAAATGGGTTATCACGACTATCCGTTCTGATGAGAGTAAGAACCTTTCTGAATATCAAACAGACAGGTTCTTTATTTAGCATGAGAAAAATAAAGTTGAAGGTGGCGTTATATTAAACGCACTTGCGATAAGAATATTTTACTCATGAGTGAGAATCTGGTTATTTATTATCCTTAACCATTATCGACCACAATATTGCTTTTACGTAACAACGGGCAATCTGTTATCCCCAGAAAACCACTTTTAGTGTGCAGGTATTGTACCGTGCTGGTGCCTCTGGCGGTCAGATAGGTACATTGTAAACCTAATCCCGCGGCATTCTCTTTGCTTCCAATCAAAACGCCATATCCGCTGAGTAATAATCCTATCCATACCAGCGCTATCAGCATAACTGTGCGAATGATGAATCGCATTACAACCTCTTCTCTTTTTATGTTCGCTTAATCGTAGCGGCAATATGCGCTGAAGCAAGCGACTCATTCCGAAAAAGCACGAATATCGACATAGTTAGGCGCTGTTTAACTAACGCATGCTAGTTTAATGACATAAGGTAGGTGAAACGGAGATTGGAGTGAAAAAGTTTCGATGGGTCGCTCTGGTTGTCGTGGTGTTGGCTTGCTTGCTGCTTTGGGCGCAGGTATTCAACATGATGTGCGATCAGGATGTACAATTTTTCAGCGGAATTTGTGCCATTAACCAGTTTATCCCGTGGTGATATCATTTTTTCAGCACTAGATTTTCTTCCTCTCCAGCAGTGGTAGAATAGCGCCTCTACTCAGAGGTGGTGAAATGAACGAAGTTGTAAATTCAGGCGTGATGAACATTGCGTCTTTGGTTGTATCGGTGGTGGTTCTTCTTATCGGGCTCATCTTGTGGTTTTTTATCAATCGTGCCAGTTCACGGACTAACGAACAGATTGAACTGCTTGAGGCGTTGCTGGATCAGCAAAAACGTCAAAATGCACTGTTACGTCGTTTGTGCGAAGCAAACGAACCTGAGAAAGCAGATAAAAAGACCGTTGAGAGTCAAAAATCGGTTGAAGACGAAGATATTATTCGTCTGGTCGCCGAACGATAATCCTTCCTCAATCTTGAGTAACCCCGTCGTTGAA
>PPYE01338379.1_pt1 | contig 12349 bp, 10 predicted proteins | sample 1559881 | NCBI WGS metagenome assembly PPYE01 (sample SAMN08240022, study PRJNA423297) | Human gut metagenome, whole genome shotgun sequencing project.
CACCTCTCCCGCAATGACAGCAGAATGGGAAAACACGCTCATGGAGATTGAGCGCGGCAAGGCGGATGCAGACGCCTTCCTCAGCGGCATTGTCCGGATGACCGGCGATCTCGTGAAAGCCTATCCGTTTCTCTCCGATGCCGAAGCCCAGCGTTTCGGCACGGGTAAGGAAGAAATCGGCAAATGCCCCCGCTGCGGCTCTCCGGTCTACGTCGGTAAGGGCAATTTCTACTGCTCGAACAAGGAATGCTCCTTCTGCCTGTGGGAAGACAACAAGTTTTTTTCCAGCAAGAAAAAGAAGCTGACCAAGAGGATTGCAAAGGAGCTGCTGGACAAGGGCTGGTGCCGAGTGACCGGGCTTTACACGCCGAAGAAGCCTCAGCTCTACGATGCGGTGATTCGGCTGGATGACAGCGGCGGCAAATACGTCAGCTTCAAGATGGAGTTCGATCGATGACCCGCCCAAAGTATATTGCTTCATGCAGCGGAGGCAAAGACAGCGTAGCGACGCTCCTGCTGGCTGCACAGCACAATGAGCCGCTGGACGAGGCGGTTTTCAGTGAGGTCATGTTCGACAAAAACACAAGCGGCGAAGTCCCGGAACACCGGGACTTCATTTATGACCGGCTCAAGCCCTTCTGCGAAAAGGAGCTGGGCATCAAGTTCACCATTCTCCATGCGGACAAGACCTACGATGAGGTGTTCCATCATGTCATCACCCGCGGACCACACAAGGGCGAGGTTCGCGGTTTTGCGTGGGCCGGGATGTGCGCAGTCAATCGGGACTGCAAAATCCCGCCCGTCCGAAAGTACAATGCCGCGCTTTCTCCGGACACCGTGAGCTATGTCGGCATCGCGGAGGATGAACCCAAACGCCTTGCGCGTCTGGACGGAATAACGAAGGTCAGTCTGCTTGCCAAATACGGTATGACCGAGGCGGACGCCTACAAGCTCTGCCAGGAACACGGGCTGCTTTCTCCAATCTACGCTCACTGCCGAAGAAACGGCTGCTGGTTCTGTCCCAACGCCAGTGACTCGGAGCTGCTGCACATGGTCACGAAGCACCCTGAGATGTTTGACCGGCTGATTGAATGGGAGAGCGAAGACAACATCTTCCATCGTCGGATGACGCGCAGAGAAACCCCGTCTGAGGTAAAGGCTCGTTTACTGAGCAAATCCCAGACGGGGTTTTCTTCGCCAAAAAGCAAATAAGAAATGGAGGTTTGAAATGGCTGAAAACAAAAATGCACAGCAAGTCCGCGAAATCACGGACAAGCTGGAACAGGGCATCAAGGAGCTTTTTGAATCCGAGCGGTTCAAGGAATATCTCCGCACGATGTCCAAGTTCTACAACTATTCCTTCAACAACACGCTGCTCATTGCGATGCAGAAGCCGGAGGCAACCTATGTTGCCGGTTATACCTCGTGGCAGCGCAACTTTGACCGTCAGGTCATGAAGGGCGAAAAGGGTATCAAGATTCTTGCACCTGCGCCGTACAAGGCACAGGAAGAGCGTGAGAAGATTGACCCCGCGACGCAGAAGCCGGTGATCGGCGCAGATGGGAAGGCTGTCACAGAGACGGTTGAGGTTCTGCGCCCTGCCTTCAAGGTGGTGAGCGTGTTCGATGTCTCCCAGACGGACGGCAAGGAGCTTCCGGACATCATTGTCGATGAGCTGAAAGGCACCGTCGAGAACTACGAGGCGTTCTTCGATGCACTCAAGCAGGAATCTCCCGTCCCTATTTCCTTTGAGGACATTCCGGGCGGTGCAAAGGGATTCTTCTCGCCGGTTGAAAGCCGCATTGCCATTCAGGAGGGCATGAGCGAAATCCAGACGGTCAAAACCGCCATTCACGAGATCGCCCACGCGAAGCTCCACGCCGTCAAGCCGGATGAGAAAGCCGCGCCAGAAGATAAGAAGGATCGGCACACCAAGGAGGTTGAAGCGGAAAGCGTTGCCTACACCGTCTGCCAACGGTACGGCATTGAAACCTCGGACTACTCCTTCGGTTACATCGCCGGTTGGTCATCCGGCAAGGAAACCAAGGAACTGAAAAGCTCTCTGGACACCATCCGCAAGACGGCGGCTGAGATGATCGAGGGCATTGACGCCAAGCTCAAGGTGCTGCTGGCAGAAAAAGCACAGTCCGCAGAGAAGGAAGCCGAAGCGCCCGCAGAACCGATGCCGGAAGTCCCCATTTACCACGAGACGGCGAATTACGCCTATGAAGCCGGTGAGCTGGAGTCATATCGTGCTTCTCTCGCCGCAAACGTGGAATGCCGCCGTGCGATTGAAGCGGCGATCAGCTCCAACTACGGAGATAACCGCCTGAATGCGGAAGCTGCCGTGAAAAGCGTCCTTGAGCAGTTCTCTCCGGAGCGCGTCCGGTATGTCCTCGCAAACACCATTCAGCAGAAAGATTTTGACGGGCGCATTCCCCAGCCCCTCAAGGAATGGGCGAAGAACGTTGAGGTCTGCCCGGAGAATGCCTCTCGCTTCCTTGTGGATAAACCCAATCCCGGACTGACGGCACTTTTCGTGGATGCGTTCCGTCAGCAGACCGAACCCCAGAAGGAAGTCACTTCTGAGAAAACAGAGGAAAGAGACCCGGAGGTCGTTGCATGGGAGAACGATGAGATTACCTCTATTGAGGTAAAAACCGTGGAGGTCAAGTCTCCCTTTGCTCCCTTACCGGAGGAAGCGGCAAAAGCACCGAAGGGACACCGCCTGACTGCCGAAGAGAAGGAAATCAAAGCCGCCGTCATGGACACGCTCAAGGGGCAGATTGCCTATCACAATGACGGGATGCGGGCTTCCTACCGCGCCTCTAACCACTCCTTCAATCTGCTGGCACGGAACGGCGTCAAAATTGAGGGCAACACGGTCACGCAGAACGGTGAGCCGCTGTTCAAAATCCATCGCCGTCATGCGGCACGGAAAACGCAGGGCTGTTATCGTGAACTGATGCCGACGCTGGAATACATCAAACAGGAGCAGAAGCAGGAAAAGCCCTCTATCCGCGATCAGCTCAAAGCTGCCGCAAAACAGCAGCCGGAGAAGAAATCCCCGGTCAAATCCAAAACACACGACATGGAGTTGTGAGAAAGGAGACGCATGAAGAAATACACAGACGTTGACATCATTGCGGAGCTGCAGAAGCTCGTGGACAGTCATGTAGACAGCTACAAGGAAGACTTCGACATCGACAAGCGCATCATCCGCCGCGCCGCCGAAAGCCAGAATCCCGAAGACAAGACGCTGATGTGGTTCTGCCGCCCGCACGGAACGCACTGCCTCACCGAAAATCAGGTCTTCATTCAGGGAACGCGGGATCACAACACCTTCCGTTTTTATGCGGAGCAGACCTACGACGAGTGCGTTGCCCGCGTCATTATCCCGAAAACCGTCAAGCACGGCAAGGTCTTCGGAGATGTCTTTGAGATCAACTACCGGGAACAGGCGGCAAATGTAGCGCAGAACTCGGTTGCGCCGGATCATGACCGGCTGACCTTTGCAGACGGCTATGTGCTGGACGCCCCCTGCCGCAGCAGCTTCGATGCAGCAATGGCTCTGGTCGGTGAGCATGGCGGCGTCAAAACCCACCAGACGCTCCCAAAGGATGCGGAGGCTCTGGCGGAAGTGCTGTCCAAGCAGAAAACCCGCCGTGACAGACTGCCGGATGCAGGAAGGACAGAGACGCTTTCGCCTCTGCCCGTTGCAGAACTTCGGAAGTATGAGGTAGTCAAAAAGGCGCATCCGGACGCACTGGTCTGCTTTGCCCAGAATGGCTATTTTGAGCTGTACGGCAAGGACGCGGAAAAAGCTGCGCCCTTGCTCGGCACAAAGCTCCTTGAGAAGAAGGTACGCGGCAAGCCTTCTATTCCGGTCACTGGCTTTCGTGAAAATGCGTGGGTAGCCGGTTCTCACAAGCTCTGGAAGTCCGGCGCAGATGTCTTTCTCAGCAAGGACGGCGAGACCTTCAAGGAACTCAAAGGCGCAGATTACATTCCTGTCGGCGCAACGCTGAATGTGGACGGCATCAAGTGCAGAATCGACGCGGTTGATTTTGCCGCCGATGAAGTCCGGCTGACCAACATTGAGGACAAGAACCGCCCCATCCGCTTTTCTGAGAGCATCCAGTATGTCCGCTCCTATGTGGAGGATGCCGGAACTGCCATCTACGACACCTTCCCAAAGAAGCCCGCTGCCCGTGAATCCATCCGTGACAAACTGAAATCCGCACAGAAAGCCCAGCCGACCCACACGCCGAAACCGCAGAAATCGAAAGGAAAGGATATGGTACTCTGATATGAAAAACTTTACCGTAGAAGAACTCAACCTCATGTGCTGCTTCAATACGTCCAGCCGGAAGCGACTGATCGACGATATGAAGAGCGTCACCCTGAACGACATGGACGGCGAGATCGCAGAGCTGATGTATAAGACCGTCCGGAAGCTCGAAGCCATGACCGACGCGGAGTTTGAGGAACTGTATATCATGCCGGACGGCATGGGGGATGACTGAAAGGAGGATGCCTATGCCCGTATTAGACGGTAATTTTGAAGCCTTCGTCACAAACCTCGGCAAGTACAACGAGGGTATGCTGGTCGGTGAGTGGGTGAAGCTCCCCACCACCGAGGAAGAGATGCAGAAGGTCTTTGAGCGCATTGGGATCGGCAAGCAGGATGAGTTCGGTCAGCCCTACGAAGAGTGGTTTATCACCGACTACGAATGCCCGATCTACGGCGTCCAGAAGATGCTTGGCGAGTACGAGAGCCTTGATAAGCTCAACTACCTTGCCGCCTTGATTGACGAGCTTTCCCTGAGCGATCAGGAAAAGCTCGTTGCCATTATGGAGGCTGGCTGCGATGAGGTCAGCGACATCGACGATCTTATCAATCTGACATTCAATCTGGACTGCTACGACATCATGCCCGGTATCAACGACGAATCCGACCTTGGCTATTATTACGCCCACGACGCCGGTATCTACTCCGAAAAGGATCTCGGTCCTCTGGCAAATTACATCGACTATGAACGCTATGGGCGCGACATTGCGATGGATGAGCAGGGACGCTTCACCGATGAAGGCTATGTCCGTGTCGCAAGCGAACGCTGGGATAGGCAGTTTAACGGGGAGCTTGATGACATTCCCGACGAATACCGGATCACCGGCTCAGGGGAAGCCGCCGAGCGTGACAGCACCATTGCCGTTCTCATCGTTGAGCCGGGTAAGGAGCCTTATGTGAAGGAGATTGACTCCGGTCTGGAGTCCTTGCAGCATGAGGTCGGCGGCTATATCGAGGCGATTTATCCCTACGAAGACCCGATTGCCTTAGTCTGCAACGAGGAAGGCAAGCTGGAAGGTCTGCCCCTGAACCGCGCTCTGCGTGATGAGGACGGTGACATCTACGACGTTGTTGCCGGAACATTCATGGTAGTCGGCTTGACGGATGACAGCTTCGGTTCTCTGACCGTAGAGCAGATGCAGAAGTTCTCCGACCTCTTCAAAGTTCCGGAGCAGTTTGTTAAGTTGGGCGATAAGATTGTTGCGATCCCCATGATCTCGAAGGAGCAGCAGAAGCAGGAAGCTACCGAGCAGAAGGACTTTAAGATGAATGCCGACACCTCCGGTCTGACGGTTGCCGGTCACATCGGGACGTGGCACACCATTGACCAGCACGAAGTCGGCGGTCGCAGCTTTTATCTGATGGAGCATGATACCTACGGCGATGAAGCGGCCTGTATCATTGTCGATGAGCGCGGCAAGCTCGTCCTTGATGATGTCTACAACGGCTTTGACGATGACACGCTCCGCCTTCTCGATCTTGAAGTCAAGGAAGTGCCAGAAATGCCCGATCCCGCGCTCACTGTTCAGGATATGAAGGACTATGGCTACGCATGGGCTGGCGTTCTTCCCGCTGGGCAGGAGGCGGCAGAGAAGGCTTTGGAGAAGGGCTGCGAGGTTTACCGTCTCTATTCCGATAACACCGAGGGCTTGTGCGTAGATGCCAAAGAGATTGCCGATCATGCGGCAAAGGGCGGAATGCTTGGTATCAGCAAGGAAAGCTGGATGGCGGCACTTGAGAAGGAAAACTACCTCAAGGCGGCAGAGATGTCGATGGAGGATGACTACGGCATGATTGACGGGATCATCAACAACGGTCCGAAGGAGGACAAGACCGCAGAGGTCAAAGCCCCCGAAAGGGGCGAGAAGTCCTCCATCATGGACAGGCTCAAGTCTGCAAAGGCTGAAAAGCAGAAGGAATGCTGCCCTCCCAAAAAGCACAAAGGAGAGATTGAGCTGTGAGCAGAAGTCAGAAATGGCGGCAGGAGTGGTCGTTCTTCATCGGGGACAGCGGTCGCCGGAAGTATAACCGCTTCTGCGTCCGCTGCGTCCATAGCTGCAAGCAGAGCTTCCGTGCGGATCTCATCGCCTGTCCGCACTTCTCCCGCAAGGCATCGAGGTGTAGACAGTTAGGGGTCGAAAAAGCCTGTGATTGCAAGCCTCAGAGCGGCGCAAATTGACCAGCCTAAGTGATTGTATTCCCTGCGCAGTTTCTACTTTAGCGCGGAAATAAGTGTCGATTTCGGCACTTGTTTGAATGCCCGGAAAACGAACCAAGAGCCTCTGTCGATGCCCGTTTTGGATGTCGGCAGAGGCTCTTTTTTTACGACATATTCAAAATAGCGGACAGCAGCTCTTGAACCTGTTGCCGGTATTCCGGCTTTATATCCGAAATACGTCTGGCAAGCGCAAGGGCTTCCGCTTCTGGCTCATCAGTCCCAAAAATAATTCGGTCTGCGCTGACGCCGAGCAAACGGCAAAGACGCTGCAAGGCTTCAAGAGAGATACCTGAAGCACCACGCTCAATAGCACTCAGGTGATTCGGCGTCATGCCAAGCATTTCTGAGAGCGTGTCCTGCGTATAGCCCGCCTGTTCTCTTGCCACTTGAATATTGCCGCCGATTTCAATATTGATGTCCTTCTTCTCTCGCATAGCCTCACCACCTTTGCATTTAGTGTACCTAACGGCGGTGTCATTATCCACGGTACGCCGTCGTTGATTTTACTAACGACACTGCATTGACTGTCCGTGATGAGGGTGATAGAATGGAGTTACCTACCAAAGGAGCGAAAGAAGGGGTGTCATGTCACGCATTATTGAGTTTAGAAAGTCTGCTCAAAAAGCTGCAAAGCAATCCGTTCAAGGCAAGACTTGTGCGTTTACCGGTCATAGACCGCAGAGTCTTCCGTTCGGCTTTGATGAATCCGATAAGCGTTGTACTTCTTTGAAGTCTGTTATGCGGGATCAGATTGTAGCACTCATCGAGAACGAGGGCGTCACGCATTTTATTACCGGCATGGCTCTTGGCGTCGATATGTATGCTGCGGAAATTGTACTCGATTTGAAATCAAAATACCCTCACATTACTCTGGAAAGCGCAATCCCTTGTGAGACACAAGCAATCAAATGGTCTGTGGCATCACGGGAACGGTATTATAATATCGCGGCAAAGTGTGACAAGGAGACCATGCTGCAACGGGAGTACACGCCGGACTGCATGGACAAGAGAAATCGGTACATGGTCGATCACGCCGATTATATTCTTGCAGTATGGAATGGATGCCCCAGCGGTACCGGGAACACCGTGAGATATGCCCACAAAAAGGGCAAATCTATCATCGTTATCAATCCGGTTTCCCTTGATGTCACGCGGGAATAAGGCAAAAATCCCACTCCTGAATCAAGCGTTGCGAAAACCGTGAAGTATTTCCTGATAGTGAATACACATTGCACTACTCGGTGATTATTGGAAACGTGTACGGCGTATGCTGCCCAGTGAACATCTCCACGGAACACATCGAATTTTCACGGCTTCGTAAAACGGAAAGTGTCACCTTATGAACTGTCCCTTGCCGAGAGAAAAATAAATCGCTGGAAACGGGAACGCCCCCGGCACTGTGCGTCTGGCACAGTGTCGGGGGCGTTTTTCCGTGTCTTAGTTATGAGCCAGTTCATTTAGGAGCAGCTTTCGATAGCCCACATCCAAGACGCAGCAATGGAAGTCCATCAGACGGTGTTCGTCGAACAGCTTTTCACAGAGCTTGGTCAGCGGATGATTCATCAGCTTTGCAGAAATGCCAGTCTCGTTGAAAAACCTTGCCCATGTGAAGACCTCTTCTAAATCCTCCTGCCCAAGCGTGGCAGGAATGATGGCGTTGCAGAGACGGACAATGGGGCTGTCCGCAAATCGCTCTGCGACTTCCTCCGGTGTGCATTCATAGCGGTCACAGTCAAAGGAAAGCGCATCCTCAATTTTAAGATAATTTTCGGTTTCATCCCGCGTCAGGGTTATGGTGTAGTCTCCCATACCGGACGGCACATCGATATTCTCCATGACATCAAGCTCGTAACGGGAGCCGCCGATGATCGCCTCAAAGGAGAAGGACTGACAGATTACTGCTGGGTTCTTGTCTATCTTGTCCTCATTCAGAAAGGACAGCGGATTGTACTCTGTTAGTTCCCAGTCGATTTTTCCTCTCTCTGTTTGCTCGGCAATCTGCTGGATCAGATGTTGTTCTTCTTCGTGCAGATTTTCATTGTACAACATGATACACCTCCGTTTTCTGATTGTCGTTTTTTGGGGGGCTGCTCTATGTTTCCGAAGAGACTGCCGTTTGTATCATCATTCCTTGGCTGAGGGCAGACCTTCGTAAAACTTCCTAAGTTCGCCCAAACTGCTTGTCCGATTTTTGATAGGCAGGGAGTCCCATGTAATGTCATGATAGCGTTCCGGCGGCTCATCCCGCAGTCTTCGGTCGATGATGCAGACAATGCCGGTGTCTGTGAAATTGCGGATCAATCGCCCGATGCCTTGCTTGAGCTTGATAATCATTTCGGGAACGCGAACATCCATCAGCGCATCCTTAGCAACGGAACACTTATACTCGATAATCGGATCGGGGACAGGGAACGGAAGCCGGAAAATGATGACATTGGAAAGGCTTTTTCCTTCAATGCTGATACCTTCCCAATATGCACCCGTCCCCAGAAGCACGGAGTTCGTATCTTCCTTAAACTCATTCAGCACCTTGTCCTGCGACGATCCCGGCTGCTGCATCAAGATTTTGTACGGAAGATTTTTCTCACTGAGAATGGAGTAGACCTCTTCCATGTCGGTCTTTGCCGTAAACAGCACGAGTGCCTTTCCGTTGGAAATGCTCAGGATCTCAAGCAGTCGCTCCACACCCTTTTCAATGAAGGCTTCATGTTCTCTGGTCGGGTGCGGGAGATCGTCGCAATAGTAGATCATGGCGTGTTCATCGTATGGATATGGGGAAGGCTTTGGCTCGGATAAGCAGCCGCGGTCACCAGCGGGAAAGCCGGTATTGCTGATAAAGTAAGAATACTGTTCTTCCAGAGACCCGCTCGTGGCGTTCGTCAGCGTGGCAGAGGTCAAGATGGTTCTTTCATCACCATTGAAGTATAGGCGGCTCACAATTTCTTTTGTGTTTTTAGGGCAATAGACGAGTTCCGTGTTGCTGCCGTGCTGCTCAATCCAGATCAGCATATCGTCTATCTGGTCAAGAAGCTCTGAAAGGGACTCGCTGACGGCATCCAGATCATCAGAGGCAGCAAAGGAACGGTTGTTTCTGAAATCCATGCTGGAATAAATCTGAATGCTGGACGAAAGGTTGTGTATGGCGGCGTTCATCTCGGTAAGCAGTTCAATCGCACTGCCATTGTTGTCGAAGAAAAAGCGGTCAGCGTAGCGCATATCCTGTTCTGCCTCGTTGATCTGCTTTTGGACTTGTGCTTTCAGGCAGTTATAGAAGGCGATGATTGCGCTCTCTGCCTCTCGCTTTTCACCTGACACACTGCTCTGGTCAAAGGATCGCAGCTCATAGAATGCGCTCTTAATCATTCCAAAGAGCATACCTTGCCCGAAACGCTCCGTTGTGGCACTCCGCACCTTATCATCCAAGTTGTGTGCTTCATCCACGACAAGCAGATCAGCGGCGACGTTAATCAGCCCTTCCTGACCGCGCCGGAGTTTCATGAGATGCTGGGTTAAAAAATCCTGATTGCACAGTACCACTCCATCCGTAAACTTTAATGCTGCGCGGACTTTGTAATACTTGCACTTCTTTTCACAGGAGCCACAATTCTTCATGCTGAACCGCTGCACGTTTACCTTGTCCCAGACTCCTTGCGGCAAAACCTCCGGGAAATCCTTGCGTTCCTCATACCCTTGCTTGATTCCTTCTTTGATCGCGTCCGGTGGGTCTGCTTTCGGGTCACACATATACTCATCTGCGCGTTTGTTGCAGAGATAATGGGTCTGTCCTTTTGCGAGGATAACATCTCTGTTCAGCCCAAGAAGGGGCATTACCGCGTGGACATCGCGCCAGAGCTGTTCTTGAAGCGCAATGGTCGAGGTTGCGATGATAACCGGCTTGTTCATGCGTTTGCTGTACAGCAGCACCGGCACAAGATAACCAAAGGACTTTCCAATGCCCACGCCAGCTTCAATCGCAAAATGCTGATCGTTTATGAAGGCGTCCACAATCTCAAAGGACATATCCTGCTGCCCTTCACGCATTTCCAAGCCATGCTGCGGGGCTTCATCCCAAAAGAAGGTGCTGACTTGCTCACTCATGGAGTACAGCTCTGCTTTTCTGCGCTTTTTCCGTTCCTCCGATGTATTGAATCCAAAATAGAATCTGTTGTCCATCCACATTCCTCCCGGAATAGAAACCAAGGCTATCCGCGTTTCAGTTCAATGCTGACGTTTCCGTTCTCGTCGATAGTCAGCGTCATGTGCCTGATGTGCTTCTCATAGAACTGCCGCCGCTCTGCGGGAGACATTTCGATCCTCGTGTTTCGCAGAGCTGCATCAAACATATCGTTGACATTCAGGTGAACGGAGTTGTCAATCCAGCGGTACATCTCCTTGAACAGTGCGTTTTTCTTGATGTCCTCGCTGTTGCCGGAGTAGAAGTCATCCAGATAGCAGTAGAATATCCCTGATTCTGCAAGTGCTGCCTTCATATCCGGTCCGCATTTTTCCCGCTCAATCATGACAAGGAATCTGGCGTCCGGTAAGGAAGAAATCAGCCCCCAGTAGTCGGAATCGCTTGAGACGATGACGAAGGAATCCACTTGCTTTTGGTAGTGTTCCTGACAGGCTCTTGCGGTGAGCTTGATGTCTACCAGTGATTTGTTCTGCTTGATCCGCTCAATCATGATATGTTCAACGGGGATGCGGGTGTAGTTTTCAAGAATCCGCCATGCCGTAGCGGTGTGTACGTCATCAAAGAGAATGATCGCCGTAATTTTCTGCATGACCTCATAATCAAGGTTTTTGAGCGTGGCGCACAGCTTGTACGGGTCAGAGTTTTCGCAGTCCACTACCAATACGGTCTTCTCACTGTCATCTATGAAGTCGTAGATATTGTTTTTTACAAAAGCCCCTGCATCGGAGACTTTACTGTATTCCGTGAAGGCGTCGCAATGCCATTGATAAAGCAGGGTAGCAAACTTCTTATCATTATAGAGGACATTGCCCTCGTCCATCGGTACCCAGTTGATGTACATTTGATAGGGGTAGTAGGAGAGACTTGCGTAATAGATGTCCGCAGCATCTTTCGTTCCGTCCTCTGTCAAGCCGTTTGGCATAATGAACAGCTCTTTTATGTACGTCCAGTTAATCCAGATTGGAAAGAGGCTTTTGCAGTTGTTAATGCGGTCTGAAATCAGCCGGTTGATCTCGATAATGTGGTGGCATAGCTTTGTACTCGACTTTTTGATAAAGCTGATTCCGTCATTTGAAAGCTGCTGCATACTGGATGTTGGAAGGATCTCCGGCATCGAAAGAAGCCCACGGTATTCCATCCGCATGATGTCATTTATTTTCCGGTAATTGCGCTCAATGGCGGTGCGGATGATACATAGATTACGAATGATACGGGCATTTTTATCCTGTTCAAGCCGGTTGTATATCTCTATCTTCGGCGGCTCGTGTTCATTTTGGAAAATACGAAGCGGGACGCCGATCAGGTAAGCGACCTTTGACACAAGCTCATAGGTGCTGTCTTTGTAGGCAATCTGTTCTCCGGCATATTCGATGCCATTCAACATGACTGAATTGCCCATGATCTACTCCTTTCTCGTAGGGGAGTTAAGCGGTCATTACATTGTCCGTCCACATCTCACACTGGCTCATGACAGTCTGGACAGCATCATCCATACCCTCTGGCGGATATTTGTGTTTTTTCAGCAACCTTTTGACCAAGCGGCGCATTCCTGCTCTTGCGCTCTCTTTCTTTTGCCAGTCTATTG
>PPYE01663066.1_pt1 | contig 12348 bp, 16 predicted proteins | sample 1559881 | NCBI WGS metagenome assembly PPYE01 (sample SAMN08240022, study PRJNA423297) | Human gut metagenome, whole genome shotgun sequencing project.
CTGGATCTGAAATCCAGAATCCTGATCGAGCCTTGTGCAGTATTGATCCATGCGGTAGAGAGAGCAAAGACAACAGGAATCTTAAGATTCAACAGCAGAGTTGTTGTTCAGGGATGTGGACCAATCGGTCTGATCTGTATCGCAATTCTTCGTACAATGGGTATTGAGAACATCGTAGCAGTTGACGGAGAACAGAAGAGACTTGATTTTGCGAAGAAGATGGGTGCAGAAAAATCTGTAAACTTCAAAGATTTCCAGGGAGTAGAAGCACTGGCAAAAGGAGTAGAAGATGCATTTGGAGGATATCCGGCAGACTTCGCATTCCAGTGTACAGGATCACCGATCGCACACGCAAATATCTATAAATTCATCAGAAATGGTGGAGGGCTTTGTGAACTTGGATTCTTCATCAATGGTGGAGATGCAACAATCAACCCACACTTCGACCTGTGTTCAAAAGAGATCACATTGGTAGGATCCTGGGTATATACTTTAAGAGATTATGCAACAACATTTGATTTCTTAAAGAGAGCAAAAGGAATCGGACTTCCAATCGATGAGCTGATCACACATGAATACCCATTGGAGGAGATCAACGAAGCTCACAGAACAAATCTTGCAATGGAAGGCCTGAAGATCGCTATTATCAACAAATAGTGACGGCCATTCCAGAGAAGGAGAATGGATATGGCAGAAGCAGTAGGCATGCTTGAAGTTTTCGGTCTGGCGACCGCCTTTGCAGCAGCGGATGCAGGATGCAAGGCAGGAAACGTCTGGCTGGAGAATTTTGATAAAAACAAACCGGGTAATGCAGATGAATTACCGGTACCGCTGATCGTGATGATCAAGTTTCGAGGAAGTGTCTCTGACGTGCAGGCAGCGCTGGAGGCGGCAAAAGCCAAAGCAGAGCAGCTGGCAGGTGTTGTGAATGAATATGAGATCGCAAGACCGACAGAGGATACGGAAAAGATGTTGAAGATCAGCGCGTTCGACAAAGGAACACCACACAAAATAAACAAAGAAGAGATTGAAGAGATTTAGGAGGATTTAAAAATGGCAATGGCACAGCAGGCATTAGGAATGGTAGAAACAAGAGGACTTACAGCAGCAATCGAAGCAGCAGATGCAATGACAAAAGCAGCTGAGGTAACATTAGTTGGAACAGAGAAAATCGGATCCGGACTTGTAACAGTTATGGTTCGCGGAGATGTTGGAGCTGTGAAAGCAGCTGTTGAGACAGGAGCAGATGCAGCAGGAAGACTTGGAGAATTAGTAGCAACACACGTAATCCCAAGACCACACAACGACGTAGAAAAAATCCTTCCAACTGTATAATTAAGGACTACAGAAAGTAAAGGAGAAGTCTCATGGGACAGTGTTATGGATTTTTTGAAATCCCGAGTGTAACAGCGGCTATCGATGCTGTCGATATTATGTGTAAAACCGCAGATGTTGAGATGATCACCTGGGAGAAAAAACTCGGCGGACGTCTTGTGACGATCATTATCCGTGGCGATGTATCCGCTGTAACACAAGCCATTGAAGCTGCCGCAGCGAATGGAATCAAAGAGCCGGTATGTTATACGGTGATTCCGAGTCCCCATGAAGAGATCATCAAATTGATTAATAAGAGCGTCAATCGGATACGTTAGGAGGCAGCCCTTATGGCAGAGGAAAAGAAACCGGCAGAGCAGGAAAGTGCAAAGACAACTGCAAAGCCTGCCGCAAGAAAGAAAACAACTGCAGCCAAAGCGCCGGCCAAAACCGTACAGAGAGTAAGGAAGAGCGCTAAGAAGGCAGAGCAGGCGGAAACAAAAGTAGAATTGAAGGAGGAACGAAGAATGGCACAGGAAGCATTAGGAATGGTTGAAACTAGAGGTCTTGTAGCATCTATTGAAGCAGCAGATACAATGTTAAAAGCTGCAAACGTAGTTTTAGTCGGAACAGAAAAAATCGGTTCCGGACTGGTAACAGTAATGGTTCGTGGAGACGTTGGAGCTGTAAAATCTGCAGTAGAATCAGGTGCAGAAGCAGCAGGAAGACTTGGTGAATTAGTGGCAACACACGTAATCCCAAGACCACACACAGACGTAGAAAAAATTCTTCCGGCAATCAAATAAGTTTTGGTTTCAAAAAAATGCCCGAATCATTTCAGTCAGCGGTAACGGTTGTAAATGAGAGCATATGCGAGCGGATCAGCTCGCATATGTTCTTGTGCTACAGCCGGATTTAAGGGCGGGCATGCATTGATGAGGAGAATTAATATGGACAATAATAATGTAGCTTTGATTACAAAGATGGTTCTGGAAGCTGTAGAAAAACAGAAATCTTCCGAAAAAGAACCGGGATATCTGGTTCCGGTAGGGGTATCTGCAAGACACATTCATCTGACACAGGAGCATGTGGAAGCATTATTCGGACCAGGATATCAGCTGACGAAGAAAAAAGAACTGATGGGCGGACAGTTTGCCTCCAATGAGACAGTTACAATTGTCGGTCTGAAGCTCAGAGCAATCGAAAATGTAAGAATTCTGGGACCTGTAAGAAGCAAATCTCAGGTTGAGGTTTCTGCTACAGATGCAATTAAACTTGGAGTGAAGGCTCCGATTCGGGAATCCGGTAATGTTGCAGGAAGTGCACCGATCGCAGTTGTCGGACCAAAAGGTGCGATTTATCTGAATGAAGGATGTATCATTGCAAAACGACATATTCATATGCCGCCGAAAGACGCAATGGCAGCCGGAGTGCATGACGGGGATGTGGTATCCGTGCAGGCGGAGAATGAAAGAGGCACTGTTTTCAATCATGTACAGATCCGTGTGGATGACAGCTTTACGCTGGAGATGCATATCGATACTGATGAAGCGAATGCAGCGAAGATTGCGACTGGACAGACTGTAAGAATTATAAAATAGATACTTACATTAGAAAATCGCAAGAGGAAGTGAGGAAAGTATGATAGCAGGAAAAGTAGTAGGAAGTGTTATCTCGACACGGAAATGTGAAAATTTGGTCGGCAATAAATTCATGATAGTGGATGTGCTGGATCATATGCAGACATCTGGAAAACAACTCATTGCGATTGACAAGATCGGAGCGGGAATAGGAGAGTATGTGCTGGTGGCACAGGGCAGTGCGGCACGGATTGGCTGCGGCATGAGCGATGCTCCTATTGATGCAGCGATCGTTGGAATTATTGACGATGGAACAGGACTGGAGTAGTGAAATTATGGATATGAAAGAATTAAGCAGCATATTGCAGCAAAACGGAATTGTTGGTGCAGGTGGTGCAGGATTCCCGACTTATGCGAAACTGGATCAGCGTGCAGAAACAATTATCCTGAACTGTGCAGAATGTGAGCCACTACTGAGATTACATAGACAGTTATTGGAAAAATATGCGCGTGAGATTGTGGATACATTTCACCTGGTAGGCCAGGCTGTAGGCGCAAAAGAAGTCATTATCGGAATCAAAAAAGCATATAAGCAGACAATTGAGGCAGTCGAGAGTGTAATCGGAGAATATCCGGAAGTCAGACTGGGACTGCTGGATGAAGTATATCCAGCAGGTGATGAGGTTGTTCTGATTTACGAAGTGACAGGAAAGGTCGTACGTCCGGGAGGACTTCCGATCGAGAGCGGCGTTGCGGTATTCAACGTTGAGACGATCTACAACGTATGGCGCGCTATGAATCAGCAGACTCCTGTTGTAGATAAACTGGTATCCGTTGTTGCCGAGGTAGAGCATCCGGTGACAGTTCGTGTACCGATTGGAACTACAATCGAGGAAGTCGTGGCACTTGCAGGCGGAACAACTGTAAAAGATCCGGTATATTTTATCGGAGGACCGATGATGGGATTCATCGGAAGCGGTTCGCAGCCGGTTACGAAAACAACTAATGCGGTACTGGTATTGCCGCAGGATCATTATCTCGTAAAGAGAAAAAGAAGCAAATCTTCCATTGACATGAAACGTGCGGCTGCATGCTGCTGTCAGTGTTCAATGTGTACAGATTTATGTCCAAGACATCTGCTTGGACACCCGATTCAGCCACACTTGTTTATGCGTGCGGCAACATGCAAAGACGTTCAGCAGCCGAATATCTTTATCAATACATTCTTCTGCTGTTCATGTGGTGTCTGTGAGTTATATTCCTGTCCGCAGGAGCTTTCTCCTAGAACACTGATGCTGGAATACAAAAACGGACTTCGTGCGAACGGACTTCGTGCGCCGGAAGTGACAGCAGTACCGGTAGGAGAAGAAAGATCTTACAGAAGAGTTCCGATGGAACGTCTGATGTCAAGACTGGACTTGACAAAATATAACAAAGAAGCTCCGCTGGATGAATCCGTGATCCCTGTAAAACGAGTGAAGATCATGTTGAGTCAGCATATCGGAGCGCCTGCTTCCTGTGTTGTAAAACCGGGAGATATGGTAGTCAAAGGACAGATGATCGCAGAACCGGCAAAGGGCTTAAGTGTTGGAATCCACGCTTCTGTCAATGGTCTGGTAAGCGAAGTAAATGAGAAATATGTAGTCATAGAGACACAGGAAGGACGTGCAGATAATGAGTAAGGCAATTGGAATGGTAGAATATAAGACTACTTCAGCAGGTGTCGTAGCGGCAGATTCTATGGTAAAAACTTCTGAAGTAAGCATTATCGAAGCGCAGACCGTATGTCCGGGAAAATACATTGTAATTATTACAGGAGATTTAAGTGCAGTAACTTCTGCTGTTGACAATGCAAAAACAATGCATGGAAAACATCTGATCAACAGTTTTGTACTTGGTAATCCGCATGAATCCATTTTCCCTGCAATTTATGGAGCTGCAGAAATCAAGGATGTATCAGCACTGGGTATCATTGAGTCCTATGATGCATCTTCGATCATCGTGGCAGCGGATGAAGCTGCAAAAACAGCAATCGTTGATCTGATCGAAGTACGCCTTGCAAGAGGTATGTGCGGAAAATCTTATCTGATGCTGACAGGTGAGGTTGCTGCTGTAGAAGCTGCGATCGACAGAGCAAAAGAAGCAGTATCTGACGATGGTATGTATCTGGATTCTGCAGTGATCGCACATCCGGATGCACAGATTCGCGACGCAATTTTATAATTAAGAATTCAGCCATGACAAGTATCAGAAAACAGAGGACATCCAGATTAGAGGATCCTGTTTTCTGATATTTGTATACGGCAATAACAAAGGTTTTGAGACAGAATTTATCAGGAGGCAACACGATGCTGGCAATTGAAAGACGTAATGAAATTCTGGAAAAACTACAGACCGACCGAAGGGTAGTCGTGAGTGAGTTAAGCCAGATTTATGAAGTGTCAGAAGAGACGATTCGAAGAGATCTGGATAAGCTTGTGAATGATGGCTACGCAATCAAGAGCTACGGCGGTGCTGTGATCAATGAGAATATGAATATAGATCTGCCTTTCAATATCAGAAAGAACCGCAATGTGATCGGAAAACAACGGATTGCAGAGCTGGTGGCAAAGATCGTACAGGATGGAGACAGCATTATGCTGGATGCGAGTTCTACCGCAGTTTATATTGCAAAAGGACTGAAAGATAAAAAGAATCTGACGCTGATCACCAATTCAATGGAAATTGTGATCGAGCTTTTGGATATGTCAGATTGGAGGGTATTATCTACCGGCGGAGTATCAAGAGAGGGATCGTTTGCCCTTGTGGGAACCCAGACGAACCGGATGCTTCAGTCGTATCATGCAGACAAAGCAATTATTTCGTGCAAAGGCCTGGATATGGCAGCAGGACTTACAGATTCTGATGAACTTCTTGCAGATAACAAACGAACAATGCTGGAAAATGCCAAGGAGCGCATCCTTGCAATTGACAGCAGTAAGTTTGGGGCAACAGCCTTTATGACGGTCGGAAGATTGAAAGATATTACAATGATCGTAACGGATGAAAAGCCCGAGATGAAGTGGCTGAAAGAATTCAAAAAGTTGGGGATAGAGTGTATCTATCCAGAATAGAGGAAGGACGCTATGAAGAGCTTTGATATAAAAACAAAAGTATACTTTGGGGACAATGCATTAGACCGTCTTTCAGAGATCCCATATAAAAAAGTACTGGTTATTACAGATCCGTTTCTGGCACAGAGCAGTATGATCAATCTGATCACAGATCCATTGAAAAAAGGGCATATTGAGTATGACATTTTTCAGGATGTTGTGCCGGATCCGCCGATTGAAAAAATCAGTGAAGGCGTAAAAAAATTACTGGCGTATAAACCGGAAGCAATTATCGCAGTGGGTGGGGGGTCTGCCATTGATTCTTCCAAATCAATCCGGGAATTTGCAGTGCGGATCGAGCACTACGGCGATGTAGGGCTGATCGCGATTCCGACGACAAGCGGTACTGGTTCAGAGGTGACTTCCTTTGCAGTTGTATCGGATCCGGCAGAGCAGAGAAAATATCCGCTGGTATCCAGAGATCTGACACCGGATGAGGCAATTCTGGATGCAGAGCTGGTAAAGAGTGTACCGCCTGCAGTTACAGCAGATACCGGAATGGACGTGTTTACCCATGCGCTTGAGGCATGTGTAAGTACAGACAGAAATGATTTTGCAACGGCACTGGCAGAAAAAGCGATTGAAATTTGTGGAGTATTTCTGCTGAGAGCCTATCTGGATGGAAGTGATACGCATGCGCGTCAGAAGATGCATTCTGCATCCTGTCTGGCAGGTCTTGCATTTAATTCCGCTTCTTTGGGATTGAATCACGGAATGGCACATCAGCTTGGTGCAACATTCCATATTCCGCATGGTCGTGCAAATGCGATGCTGCTGCCGCATATCATTGAGTTCAACAGTGATATCAACAAGCACAGTAAAAGTCAGGCAAAATATCTGCCTGCTGTGGAACGATATAAAACAGTAGCCAGAATTTTAGGGCTGAGCAGTTATAACACGATTATGACAGTCAGAAACCTTGTAAACTGGGTACAGTTTATGCTGAAAGAGATGGATATTCCGTTGTCGATCTCGCAGATGGGCAAGATCTCCAAAGAAGAATACTTTGCAGAAATCGAGCGTATGGCAGAAGCAGCGCTGGCGGATGGATGTACTGAATACAGGAGGAGCACAGCATGGTAAGAAAAGGATTTAAGATGAAGTTATATCCGGATATGGCAGAGGAGTATGAAAAACGTCATAATGAACTCTGGCCGGAAATGAAAGAGATGATCCACGAGTACGGCGGACGCAATTATACGATTTTTCTGGATCGTGAAACCAATGTACTGTATGGATATATTGAAGTTGAGGATTTGAAAAAATGGGACGAGAGCGCAGATACAGCAATCAATCGCAAATGGTGGGATTTTATGGCTGATATCATGGAGACGAACCCGGACAACAGCCCGGTGTGTACAGATCTCCATGAAGTCTTCCATTTAGACTGATCACACGAGCAGATCTTTTTGCATGTCCCGGAAATCTTTGGGAGAAATCCCGTATTCTTTTTTGAATGCCCGGTAAAAACTGGAGTAGTCACCGAAGCCGAAGGTCTGATAGGCTTCGGTGATACTCATTTGTCCGAGAATGGCTTCCCTGCAAATTTTGACTGACCTGCACATGCTGCATTAAATAAGCGTAATCTTTGGAAATCTGCAGCAGGTGGTTGCAGTATTCCTGACTGATCCAGAACACAAAACGCCGGTAGGGAGAGGCCGTGCTGTGAATGATCGGGCGATGTGGGATATGTGGCGGGACGAGCATGATATCTCCGAAATGGATCGGGTAAACTTCGGTTCCGATCTGAATGCTGACATCACCTTCCATAAAAAAATAAAATTCATAATAATTGTGGGAATGCAGGTCTACTTTGGACAGATTGTGGTCATTATAATAGTAAAGTTCGAAATCCCGTGACAGCATATGCTGTCTTGTAATAAATGCTGTCTGCAGATTTTTTTTCATAAAAACTCCTTTAAAAGTATGCGCTGATTTTTGCAGCACATGAATTTCTTTTTTTAGAGTAGCATGAAACAACAAGATTTGCAATGTATACAACAACTAAGTCAATGGTATTTTAGACAGTATTTTTTATAATGAATGTAACAGAGTTATTGTTCACACCAGATGTTGAATATAGGTTCTGAACCGTCATGCTTGCATGGAAAGGAAAGAACCTATATTCAACATCTGGTGGAACCAGTCACCGCCCACGCATAAGCAATCTAGCACGAAGTGCGGTACTGGAGTGCGCAAGCACGACGATTGCGCATGTATGGGTGGTTATGGTGTGAACAGTAATGTAACAACACGATTTCAGAAAAGGAAGGTATGATAACTATGGAAATGACACTCAGATGGTATGGAGCTAAATTTGACACAGTGACTCTGAAGCAGATTCGCCAGATCCCGGGAGTAACAGGTGTGATTACAACACTGTATGATACAGCGCCGGGAGAGGTATGGAGCCGTGAGCGTATCCGTGCAATGAAAGAAGAAGTAGAGGCAGCCGGACTGCGTGTAGCAGGTATCGAGAGTGTAAATGTGCACGATGCGATCAAAACAGGAGCACCGGAGAGAGACCAGTACATCGACAACTACATCGAAACACTGGAAAATCTGGGAAAAGAAGATATTCACCTGGTATGCTATAATTTCATGCCTGTATTTGACTGGACAAGAACAGAGCTGGCAAGAATGCGTCCGGATGGTTCTACTGTACTTGCTTATACACAGGAAGCAGTAGATGCACTGGATCCGGAAAAAATGTTTGATTCTATCGCAGGTGACATGAACGGAACGGTGATGCCGGGATGGGAGCCGGAAAGAATGGAGCATGTCAAAGAACTGTTTGAGATGTACAAAGAGATCGATGATGAGAAACTGTTTGAAAACCTGAAATATTTCCTAGAGAGAATTATGCCGGTTTGTGACAAATATGACATCAACATGGCAATTCATCCGGATGATCCGGCATGGAGCGTATTCGGACTGCCTCGTATCATCATCAACAAGAAGAACATTCTCCGTATGATGGAAATGGTAGACAACCCGCACAATGGTGTGACATTCTGTTCTGGTTCTTACGGAACAAATCTGGAGAACGATCTTCCGGATATGATTCGTTCCCTGAAAGGAAGAATCCATTTTGCACACGTGCGTAACCTGAAATTCAACTCTCCGACAGACTTTGAAGAGGCAGCACACCTGTCTTCTGACGGAACATTTGATATGTATGAGATCATGAAGGCTCTTTACGAAATCGGATTTGACGGACCGATCCGCCCGGATCACGGACGTATGATCTGGGATGAAGTGGCAATGCCGGGATACGGACTTTATGACCGTGCACTGGGGGCAACTTACTTAAACGGCCTGTGGGAAGCAATCGAGAAAGGAGCCAGATAATCATGAGATTAAGTGCAGAAGGACTGAAAGACAGAGCAAAATGGGAAGAGGCGGGATACGCCCTTCCAAAATTTGACAGAGAAAAAGTGACAGAAGCGACAAAAGAAAATCCGTTCTGGATCCATTTCGGTGCGGGAAATATTTTCCGTGCATTTCAGGCAAATGTAGTACAGAACCTGTTGAATGACGGCATTCTGGATCGCGGTCTGATCGTTGCAGAGGGATTTGACTATGAGATCGTGGAAAAAATGAACCATCCTCATGATGATTACACAATTCTTGTGACACTCAAAGCAGATGGAAACATTGAGAAAACAGTAGTCGGAAGTGTGGTAGAGTCTTTGACTGTCAACACAGAAAATGCATCTGATTTTGCACGTCTGAAAGAGATCTTTGCAAAAGACTCTCTGCAGATGGTGACATTTACGATTACAGAAAAGGGATACAGCCTTGTAAACGGAAAAGGAGAACTGCTTTCTGATGTAGAGGCAGACTTTGTAAGCGGACCGGAAGCTCCGAAGAGTTACATCGGAAAAGTGGCAGCGCTCCTTTATGCGAGATATCAGGCAGGAGAAAAGCCGGTGGCAATGGTCAGCATGGACAACTGTTCCCACAACGGAGATAAACTGTATGCAGCGATCAATACATTTGCAGAGAAATGGGAAGAGAACAAACTTACAGATGCAGGATTCAGAGCATATGTAAACTGTAAAGAAAAAGTGACATTCCCATGGACCATGATCGACAAGATCACACCGCGTCCGGACGCTTCAGTAGAAGAACTGTTAAAGAAAGATGGAATTGAAGAGCTGGATCCGGTGATCACATCCAAGAATACGTATGTGGCGCCATTTGTAAATGCAGAAGAATGCGAATACCTTGTGATCGAAGATGCGTTCCCGAACGGAAGACCAGAACTGGAAAAAGGCGGTCTGATGTTTACAGAGCGTGAGACAGTAGACAAAGTGGAGAAGATGAAAGTCTGCACCTGCTTAAATCCTCTGCATACAGCGCTGGCAGTATTCGGATGTCTGCTTGAATATGAAAAAATCTCGGACGAAATGAAAGATGAGGAACTCAAAAAATTAGTAGAGACGATCGGATACAAAGAAGGTCTTCCGGTTGTAGTCAATCCGGGAGTACTGGATCCGAAAGAGTTTATCGATACGGTACTTCAGGTTCGTGTACCGAACCCATTTATGCCGGATACCCCACAGCGTATTGCAACAGACACTTCCCAGAAACTGGCGATCCGTTTTGGAGAGACGATCAAAGCATATGCAGCATCCGATGAACTGGATGTCAAAGACCTGAAGTTGATTCCGCTTGTATTTGCGGGATGGCTGCGTTATCTGATGGGCGTAGATGACAGCGGAAAAGCATTTGATTTAAGTCCGGATCCGCTGCTTACAACTGTCTGCCCATATGTTGCAGACCTGAAGCTGGAAGAGGGACAGGATGTAGAAAGTGCAGTATCAGAAGTACTGAAGATGAAACAGATTTTCGGTGTGGATTTATATGAAGCAGGACTTGCCGAACTTGTATGTGGATACTTGAAAGAAATGACAAAAGCACCGGGAGCTGTTCGCGAAACACTCAAAAAATACGTGTAGGAGGAAGCAGTATGAAAGCATTTATGGATCAGGATTTCCTTCTGGAGACGGAAACTGCGAAGATGCTGTATCATGATTATGCAGCGAAGATGCCGGTTTTAGATTACCATTGTCATATCAGTCCGCAGGAAATCGCAGAGGACAGACAGTTTGAAAATATTACCCAGGTATGGCTGGGAGGTGACCATTACAAATGGCGTCAGATGCGTTCTAATGGAATCGAAGAGCGCTATATTACAGGAGATGCGTCTGATCGGGAGAAATTCCAGAAATGGGCAGAGACACTGGAGCGCGCGATCGGAAACCCGCTGTATCACTGGAGTCATCTGGAGCTTCAGCGCTATTTCGGATATCATGGCGCATTAAACGCGAAGACAGCAGAAGAAGTATGGAATCTTTGCAATGAAAAACTGCAAAGCCCGCAGATGAGTGCAAGAAATCTGATCCGCCAGTCCAACGTGACATTGATCTGTACAACAGATGATCCGGCGGATGACTTAAGATGGCACAAACAGTTAAAAGAGGATGATTCTTTTGAAGTGCAGGTACTGCGCATCGGATCATGGACTGGACTATGCGATGTATGTGCCTGCTTCAGAGGAAGAGATCGAAGCAATCTTTGCAAAAGGGATGGAAGGAGAGCCGATCAGCAAAGAAGAAGAATTAAAATATAAGACTGCATTTATGCTTTATGCAGGAAGAGAATACCATCGTCTGGGATGGGCAATGCAGCTTCATTACGGATGCAAACGTGACAATGATGTAAAACGTTTCCGCAAGCTTGGACCGGATACGGGATTTGACTGTATTGACACATACACACCATCTGCACAACTGGCAGATCTGCTCAATGCACTGAATGTGACAGACGAGCTGCCAAAGACAATTTTGTACAGCCTGAATCCAAACGACAATGCAGCAATCGGAACGATCATCGGATGCTTCCAGGATGCCGGTGTTGCAGGAAAGATTCAGCAGGGAAGCGCATGGTGGTTCAATGACCACAAGCAGGGCATGATCGATCAGATGACGTCCCTTGCAAATCTGGGACTTCTCAGTAATTTTGTGGGAATGCTGACAGATTCCAGAAGCTTTTTGTCTTATACAAGACATGAGTATTTCAGACGGATCCTCTGCAATCTTATCGGCGGATGGGTAGAAAACGGAGAGTATCCGGCAGATGAAGAGATCCTCGGAAGAATTGTGCAGGATATTTCTTACAACAACGCAGTGAGATATTTTGGATTTGATTTGTAAATAAAAGGAAAATGAGGAAAGATCAATGCTTTCCTCATTTTTTTAAGTTTAGAGTCAGATTTAATTTCCCAGTTCATTCTG
>PPYE01644107.1_pt1 | contig 12345 bp, 16 predicted proteins | sample 1559881 | NCBI WGS metagenome assembly PPYE01 (sample SAMN08240022, study PRJNA423297) | Human gut metagenome, whole genome shotgun sequencing project.
CCGACGGCAATTTGCAGATGTTCGCGCCATGCAGCCGCAACGCGACGCAGACGGCCTCGCCACCATGCTTCGGTAAACATACGGATAACGGCAGGTGCAATGTCGTCCTGATTGAATACTTTGCGGGTCACTCGCTCCCAGTGGGGAGGGGTGACGTTGAATTGGCGCGAGATATACCCGGCGCGCATGTACCAGGTATAAAGCGTTTTGAGCTCGCCGAAATCACTGTCATCAATATTGGCAAGTTCACCGCGAATGAAGTTCGCAATATCAGCGGCGAGTAGATCAATGTCGGCGCGCGCCATATCCGGCAAGCGGTTGTATCGCGCCACCATATTGACCATACGTGATGCCAGATACTGAACTAATTGCGTATCAAACTGACCGGCAAAAACATCAGCAGATACTTTCTGGTCAATGCCAGTACATTCATATTTTTTTGCAACTAGTTCGAGGCGCGGCAATGCCTTTTTACAGAAGCTGATTAAAAAGGCATTGGCTCGCTGACTACCCTGATTTTGCTCCAGCACCGCAGCAGTGCGGTAAACGTCAAAGCGCACACACTCTGGCTGAAGAGAAAGCACTTTTCGAGCATGCAGCAAAGCCGCGAACATACGATCGCGGCGATACTGTTGGTCATAGGTCAGATATGGGCTGGCTATAGCTGACCGCGCTGCGTTCCACGGGTAAGCGTAGGTGACAGCTACCATTTATTTCTCAGGCCCATAATTAAAGGCGGTTGCACACATTCGCCCTATAAGCTCGATTTCTGATACAAGCTCATCAAGAGTGACTAACTCAGAACTGCAAATATGATGGTGAATCAGCCCATTAATAAGCTGGTTAATCTTCGGGTAATAACCGATAGTATCTAGCCACTCTTCGCCAGCTTTTTTACCGGATTTAACGATTTTCTTTTCATTCAGGATGAATTGATATTGGTCGCTGGTAATAACCCATTTGTCGCCAATGCTGATATGAATACTCATTTGATTATTTCCTTATATGGAGCGCGAGGGGCGGCGCGGAGCATGTCTTTATATCTGGTGGTTAGCGCTTCGGTTGTCCAAACATCAGATAGCTTGATGCGCGCCAGCATATCGCCAGTAGGCTCAGCGGGTACTGCTACCCAGCCATCTGGAACAATGCGAGATTTTAGGCATTCCCGAAGCTCATCTATCTCATCTAGCAGGTCAGCAATAATGTCTGTTTCTCGATAGGCGATTTCTCGCTTAAACGCCGCTGTAGCCTCATTACAATCTTGTTCTGCGTTTGGGTTATCGATGTTCTCCTGATACCACGACAACGTCGATTGATAGTCTTGAGCTGCCTTGCGTAGACGTGCGCGTTTTTCTAACTGGTTATTGGTCATTTCCTTAGCCATTAGTGCAGCTCCTGAGATTCGTTTTCGTAGCGGGTGGCTTCGCGGCGCAGAAGCTCAGCCGCTTCTTTGCCGGACATATCGTTATTGGTAATGTGAACGGCCAGAGCCTCGAGACGGATTGAAACGGCTAAAGCGCGGTCTTTGCGCTCTTCCTTTTTGGCCTCTTTAAACAAGGTTGCTAATACGTCATCGCTAGCGCCGCTCGGTGTTGATAAGAAAATAGTTCGACTCATAAAATCTCCTGAATTTGGGCAAAAGAATGCCCGGCGGGTTTACGCCATTAATTTCTGTTGTGGTTAGTTCGGCATGGTTAGCCGTTTTGGAAATAAGCTCACCACTGCACGAAAATGATTCATCGCTGTAATAAGCGCTTTTTTCTCGTCAGTCGTCAGCTCACTTAACTCGAGCTCATGACGAGCCGCCGGTATTTTTGCCAGAAAGAAAATCGCGGCCATTGCGCGGTTATTCTCTTCAAACTGTGGATCACGTTTATCACGCATATCACGAATAAATTGCTCCACTTCTTTCCAGCTATCACCCCAAAAACGGGCGCGTAATTCAGCAATATGGTTTAAACCAGCCAGCCGCTCACCGGCGGTCAGTGGCGCAGACAGTTCAGCAGCTTCGATAGCCATGATTCCCCCTGCTTTTTGGTGGATAGTCCAGCCAGTAAATCAGCCTGTGAATGGCTCGGGTGCCAGCGCTTTCCGTCCTGACCTGCGATCCAGCCGTGGCCGTAGTGCATGCCGGGACTTTGCTTAACGAGCAGTGAGGCAAATGACGGTTCGTTAGTCAGCATAAGCCCTCACACCAAACCGAAAGTTGCGCCAATGCCGGTCACTGAATCGACTACGCTCGACATTGCCGGGTTAGCCTGTAGACGCGCATGCAGCGCCAGTGCAGACAGGGAGAGCATGCGAATACCTGCGTTTACGCTCTCAACCATGCTGTGCTTCCGGTCTGAGGTCATGCGTTCAGTCGAAACCGCACCGTTTGCCAGTTCTCCGAGTGAACTCATAGCGCGCATGACGTAGGTCTGTAATTTGTCTTTCGCTAGCTCGTTCACCGGCACACAAGGCAGACAATGAATCTGAGCAAGGAAGCCATCGACGAGGGTTGAATCTTCGGTCAGGTCGGTCAGCAGCCACAGCTCAGGAGGCGTGAGCTGGTGAGGCTGTTCCGGGTTGAGCTTGTTACGAAGCGTCTGAACTTTGATACCGGCGCGCTCGGCCAACTTCACCATGTTGTGACGTTGTGCAAAAGCGCGACATGCTTCGTCATAGTGAAGATGTTTGGAAACCTGAAAATCAAACATGCTGTAACTCCCTTTAACTTGCAAAATTAAGTTACTGGAACACGGCGTAACGAGAATTTAGAGCCTGAGCAAGTAAGCGAGTACGGAATGCGATCATGTTGATACGGCCTAATCCACCTTCACGGGTGCGCGGCACCAGAAGCAGCTCGCCGCGTTTTACCATCTCTTTGACGGTGTTCAGGCTGCATCCGTACTGCTTCGCGAACTCGTCATATGAGAGGAAGTCTGGGCCAGAAGGGATTGCAATTTGAAGATTCATAAGCGAGTATCTCCGGTTAGTTTGGTTTTTAGTATGTTTTGACACATTTGCGGTGTGTTGAGGCAAAGGTTAATCCCGAAATCGGTATTTGTAAACCTGATTTCAGTATTTAATGGTGCTTGATATGGGATTTGGTGCTGGGGATGTGAAGCAAGTTATTGAAAGAATGCTTGTTTCCTATGGAGTCAGGAATCGACAGGCATACTCTGAAATAACAAAGGTTCCGCTTTCTACAATTAGTAACTGGGTTAAAAGTGGAAAAGTACCAGGTGATTATCTTATCCAATGTACATTGGACACCGGGGCTGACCTCAAATGGCTCATGGAAGGCACTGAACTTACAAATGTAAGATTCAAGCCGGGCAATTACCCCATGCAGGGAATACGACTGATGGAAGCAATGCAAAACTCAGGCGGGAAAGAGATTCTGCAGCGCATCATGCAAGCGTACGGCTTCACCATGCAAAAGGAGTTGGGCGACCATCTCGATATACCATCCGGTACGATGAGCGCCTGGGTTCGGCGTGAGCATTTCCCGGGGGATGTTGTTATCGTTTGTGCTTTAGATACGGGGGCATCTTTATACTGGCTTGCCACAGGTAACGGTGGACTTTATGAAAGTAATGTGACCTTACCCGCAGAGCAAACGGCATTAGCCACAATAAGAAAATACCGCCTTGAAAACGGTGAATTAAAAAAAATAGGCAACTGGCTGGCTGACCCGTCAATGATTCCTGATAATCATGATGGTCTGATGTTTGTTGAAGGTATGAGTAAATCTTGGCTGGTTGATATTTCTGCAAAGAATATTGCTAACGGCCGCTGGCTCATCAGTATTGATGGTGCAATGGATGTGTTCAATGTGATTCGGCTACCCGGAAATAAAGTTCGGTTGTCCAATGATTCTGCTGAGTTTGAATGCAATTTATCTGATATTACACCATCAGGCACGGTTATTTTTACAATTGAGAAACATATATAAGGGATTTTATGATGCGCTCATTATTTGCAATAGGATTACTTGTTCTCAGTGCATCTGCGTTCGCAGCCGAGAAAACGCAGGCGATAGACGGAACATCATTTGGTAATACATGGCCTCTGACTTTTGAAAAGGCTACGGTTTCCTGTGTTAATGGTGCATATGCTTTTGTTTATGATACCGCTACAGATAACCGCTACCCGCTTAACGGTATGGCTTCCAGCGCTGTTAAGTCCGGAAAAATGGAAGGTTACGATTTAGATACAGTATGGAAAGATGATCCTAATTATTCCGGTGTGAAAATGTCAATATCTCCGGTTTTAGATTCAGCCCTGAATCTCTGTAAATAATTTATTAAAAAGGAATTGGTAATGAAAGAAAATAAGCATGTTGTGAAATTTAAGTCAAACCACCTGAATTCAGGTGAGTCTGTCATTGCATGGGCGGAAGGATATATCGGTAAAATGATGGGTAGTGGAAAAGATACTCAGCATAATGGCGTGTTAATTGTGACAGAAAGTAGAGTTGCTTTTTATCGTAAGGGATTTATTGGCGAGGTAATTGAAACTATACCTTTAAAATCTATCACCTCTATTGAGAGAAAGTCGACGCTTGGTCATAGGGTTATAAGGGTGCATACATCCCATGATGACCTTGAATTTAAAACATTCAGCAAAGAGTCAGAGCTTGCCCTCGTTGAAGCAATTGAGAGCGGGCGAGGGTTGAGAACTGAAACTGTAGCACCCGAAAAAAATAAGGCGAGTAACGATCCTTTCGAACAACTCAAAAAATTATCAGAGCTTAAAGATGCTGGGGTGATTTCTGATGAGGAGTTTCAGGCTAAAAAAAGTAAGTTGATGGATCTGATTTAAGTATCCCTCGGTATGGGGATGATACCTTGATTTATTAGACAGTCGATTAGCCACAGTGCTAGATGTAGCAAATAAGGAGGGGGATTTGACTGTTAAAAAGCTTTCATCCGGTGAGTGGCTATGTGATTTTCGCGTTAATGGGAGAGAAAGCCGTCGCGTGCGTAAACGCTTCACCACTAAAGGTGAGGCAGTGGCTTATGAGCAATATTACCGTGATGAGGCCAAAGATAAGCCGTGGATGTCAGAGAAAGAAGACCGGCGCAAACTCAGCGAAATTATTCAGCTCTGGCATAATCTGCACGGGCAAGCGCTGGTCGCTAGCAAATCCCGACTGGCTAAACTGCAAATTGTCTGCAACGGACTAGGCGACCCGATAGCATCACAACTTACAGCTAAGGACTGGGCGCATTATCGTGACCAGCGCCTGAGCGGTAAGATTGATAATGGATATCACAAAGACCCGGCAAAATGGGTTGCGAAGCCGATAACCGTCAACCGAGAACAGCAGTACCTTGAAGCGGTTTTCAATGAACTAAAAAGGCTGGGGGAGTGGAGCTTACCGAATCCTCTTGATGGTATTCGCGTCTTCAAGGAAGCTGAAAAGGAAATGTCCTGGCTGACGCTTGAGCAGATTCCACAGCTCTTATTAGCTTGCCATGAGTACGGTCATGAAGACCTTACGATGATTGCGAAAGTTTGCTTGGCCACTGGCGCACGCTGGGGGGAGGCCCAACGGCTTACGCGGCCCCAGCTATCACCCTATAAATTGACCTTCACAAAGACGAAGGGAAAAAAGAATCGCACCGTACCGATCCCGAAGTGGCTTTACGAGGAACTATCGAAGCGACAGGGCAGGATGTTTAAGCCCTGCTATCAGGAGTTCAAAAAGATGCTGGCGCTTACCGATATTGAGCTAACCGAGGGACAAAAGACACACGTTCTGCGTCACACCTTCGGCGCGCATTTTATGATGAACGGTGGAAACATCCTTGTACTGCAAAAGATACTCGGTCACGCTAACATTCGTGAAACAATGAAGTACGCGCACTTTGCACCTGACCATCTTGAACAGGCTGTTGAGCTGAATCCGCTGAGCCTTGTTATGTCCACCGAATGACCACTCAGCATGTGCTAGGATGGTTTAGAGTGTATCTAGGATGTACGTAACTTATTGTGAAATATATAAATTGTTGTTTTATAAAGGTGCCCGCTAGAAGCGTCTTAACTAAGATTCGCGCAAGCGACATCCTGTTAGAAAGGGCTGGCCGAAAGGCTGGCCCTTTTTTTATCCTCAAAGGCACCATGCGTTAACATTTGGTTGTTAAATCATTTACAATGCCCTCATTCATTGGAGGGCAGTGTGAGCGGCAGAGCATTCAACATCACAGCACTGAAACAGTGGGCCGCCGGACTTGCGCTGTTGGCTATGGCGCTGATTATCTTTGCTCCGCTGATCTCGGTGTCGCTACAGCAATCGCCAATGAGCGCGATGCCCGGTATGCACCATGAAATGACGATGCCAATGCCCACTCATCATTCGATGTCGGACAGCATACCCATTGACCACGGTGAAGCCTGCGGCTACTGCGTGCTGCTGACGCATATGCCAGGCGTAATGCTGGCGCTGTGTGCACTGCTGTGCGCGTTGTTGCTGCGCGTGACGATTGTGTTGTTCCCACCTGTCGTCACCCACTGGTGCTATTTTCCCTGGCTCTTTCCTGATACCCGCGCGCCGCCGCGTTTGCCTGCTGTACCTGCTTAAAAATAATCAATGACGCCTCAGCGTCACACCACTTTTCGCATGTATGAAGGAAGAGTATGACAACCTGCACCTCGCGGGCGGCATGGGTGCACCTGCTGCGCCGCCTGCATTTTTTTATCGGTCTGTTTGTTGGGCCATTTATTTTCGTCGCGGCCCTGACGGGCACGCTGTATGTCGCCACGCCGCAGCTAGAGAACCTGCTGTATCGCGATGCGCTACACGGCACCATTGGCGGAGAGCGGCAGCCAATAGCCGTGCAGATTGCGGCTGCGGAACGCGCGTTGGATACACCGTTGCGTTTGAGCGCCGTACGACCTGCGCTGGAAGCGGGTGAAACCACACGCGTAATGTTTGCCGATCCGGCGCTTCAGGTCTCGGAAAATCGCGCCATCTTTATTGATCCGGTGACGTTGGCGGTGAAAGGCGATATGACGGTCTACGGTACCAGCGGTATTTTACCGCTGCGTCAGTGGATTGATTATGCGCATCGATCGCTATTGCTCGGCGATACGGGGCGCTTATACAGCGAGCTGGCCGCGTCGTGGATGTGGGTGGCCGCGCTGGGGGGAATTGTCCTGTGGGCCTTTACCCGCCCTAAGCGACGGATCAAAAGCCGTCTGCAAAATACGCGCCGCCTGCATGTCACCCTTGGCTGGTCTCTTCTGGCGGGAATGTTGCTCTTTTCCGCGACCGGCTTAACCTGGTCGCAGTGGGCCGGGGGTAACGTTGATAAGCTGCGCGCAGCTTTTGGTTGGCTGACACCGCAGGTCAATACCCAACTGCACGGTGGTGAGATGATGGCGATGGATCCTCATTCGGAGCATCGCGGCCATTCGGGCGAGATGATGCCACATGTTTCACAGGTCGCCTGGGAGCGGATCGATGCCGTCCTTAACGTTGCTCAACGCGGCGGCATCGATGCCACTCATCTGGAGATGCGCCCGCCGCGCAGCGCCGATCGTGCCTGGACGGTCACTGAGATCGACCGGCGCTGGCCCACGCAGGTCGATGCCGTTGCGGTCGATCCGCACTCTCTGGCGATTATCGACTCTACGCAGTTTGCTGATTTTCCGTTGATGGCAAAGCTCACGCGCTGGGGTGTTGATTTCCATATGGGGATCCTGTTCGGTTTGCCAAACCAGCTTTTGTTGATCGCCTTTGGGCTGGCGCTGTGCGTGGCGATTGTGATGGGCTATCGGCTCTGGTGGATTAAACGCCCTGCCCAGCTACAGAGCAGCCCGCTGCAAACGTTGACGCAAAGCTGGCTGGCATTGGCGCTGCCTGCGCGCATTGCGACACTCGTCGTCACTGCGGCACTTGGTCTGGCGTTGCCAGTGATGGGGGCAAGTTTACTGCTGTTTGTTGCTATTGACTGGGTGCGCTGGCGTAGCAGGGTCGCGCAGGGATTATCGCGCGCAGCTGAGTAGGGGGCTTAAATCAGGGGGAACGCATTGGCGTTCGCCCTTTTTTATACCTCTCAATTAAAAGTGTAATTATTATTGTACACATTGGTGGTAATTACTTTGCCTTTAATAGGGGTTGTAAATAATAATTTACGGATTTTGGATTGATATCTTTACTCATTATGATATTGTGAGTGCACCTCATTGAGGAAACAACTATCGCAAACGAGCCATAACAGGTAATGCCATCATGCAAAAAGACGCGCTGAATAACGTAAATATCGCCGATGAACAGGTTTTGATCACCCCGGATCAGCTGAAAGCTGAATTTCCGCTCACCGTTGAGCAGGAAGCGCAAATCGCCCAGTCACGTAAAACGATTTCTGACATTATCTCCGGTCGCGATCCGCGTCTGCTGGTAGTGTGTGGGCCTTGCTCCATCCACGATCCTGAAGCTGCCATCGAATATGCGCGTCGATTTAAAACACTGGCGGAAGAGGTCAGCGATAGCCTCTACCTGGTGATGCGCGTCTATTTTGAAAAGCCGCGTACTACCGTCGGCTGGAAAGGGCTTATCAACGATCCGCACATGGATGGCTCGTTTGATGTGGAAGGCGGACTGAAAATTGCCCGTCGTCTGTTGGTTGAACTGGTCAGCATGGGGCTGCCGCTGGCAACCGAGGCGCTGGATCCGAACAGCCCGCAGTACCTGGGCGATCTGTTCAGTTGGTCAGCGATTGGCGCGCGTACCACAGAATCGCAGACGCACCGCGAAATGGCTTCTGGCCTGTCGATGCCGGTCGGTTTCAAAAACGGCACCGACGGATCGCTGGCGACCGCCATCAACGCGATGCGCGCTGCGGCGATGCCGCATCGTTTCGTGGGGATCAACCAGGCCGGTCAGGTTTGCCTGCTGCGCACCCAGGGTAACCCGGATGGACACGTGATTCTGCGCGGCGGTAAAAAGCCGAACTACGGCCCGGAAGATGTGGCGCAGTGTGAAAAAGAGATGGAACAGGCGGGACTGCGCGCATCGCTGATGGTAGATTGCAGTCATGGTAATTCCAATAAAGACTACCGTCGTCAGCCTGCGGTAGCGGAATCCGTTGTCGCACAGATCAAGGACGGTAACCGTTCCATTATTGGTCTGATGATTGAAAGCAACATTCACGAAGGCAATCAGTCTTCCGAGCAGCCGCGCTGTGATATGAAATACGGCGTATCGGTAACCGATGCATGCATCAGTTGGGAAACGACCGATGCGCTGCTGCGTGAGCTCGACAAGGATTTACGCGGCCATCTGGCGGCTCGTCTGGCGTAAGAGGATTGTATGGTTGCTGAACTGACCGCGCTGCGCGATCAAATTGATGAAGTGGATAAGGCTCTGCTGAACCTGCTGGCGAAGCGTCTGGAACTGGTGGCGGAAGTTGGCGAAGTCAAAAGCCAGTACGGCCTGCCGATTTATGTCCCGGAACGTGAGGCTTCAATGCTGGCTTCGCGTCGCAAAGAGGCCGCCGCATTAGGCGTGCCGCCTGATTTGATTGAAGATGTGCTGCGTCGCGTGATGCGCGAGTCCTACTCCAGCGAAAACGACAAAGGCTTCAAAACGCTCTGTCCGTCGCTGCGCCCGGTGGTGATTGTCGGCGGCGGCGGCCAGATGGGGCGGCTGTTTGAAAAAATGCTGACCCTGTCCGGCTATCAGGTGCGGACGCTGGAAAAAGAAGACTGGGCAAACGCGCCAGAAATGGTGGCGGATGCCGGTATGGTCATCGTCAGCGTGCCAATCCACGTCACTGAGCAGGTGATTGCAAAGCTACCGCCGCTACCGAAGGACTGTATTCTGGTGGATCTGGCCTCGGTGAAAGCCGGGCCACTGCAAGCGATGCTGTCGGTGCACTCGGGGCCCGTTGTGGGGCTGCACCCGATGTTTGGTCCGGACAGCGGCAGCCTGGCTAAACAGGTGGTGGTCTACTGCGATGGCCGCCAGCCGGAAGCCTACCAGTGGTTCCTCGAGCAGATTCAGGTCTGGGGCGCGCGTTTACATCGTATCAGCGCGGTTGAGCACGACCAGAATATGGCGTTTATCCAGGCGCTGCGTCACTTTGCGACTTTCGCCTATGGCCTGCATCTGGCGGAAGAGAATGTGCAACTGGAACAACTACTGGCGCTCTCTTCACCGATCTACCGCCTGGAACTGGCGATGGTTGGCCGTCTGTTTGCTCAGGATCCGCAGCTGTACGCCGACATTATTATGTCGTCTGGTAACAATCTGGCGCTGATTAAACGTTACTACCAGCGCTTTGGCGAGGCAATTGGGCTGCTGGAGCAGGGCGATAAGCAGGCGTTTATCGACAGCTTCCGTAAGGTGGAACACTGGTTCGGCGACTACGCACAGCGTTTCCAGAGTGAGAGCCGCGTCCTGTTACGCCAGGCGAATGACAGTCGGCAGTAAACGAAAACTGTATATACTTGAAAGCCAGGGGAAATCCTCTGGCTTTTTTTATGGGATGAAGACGATGGCTGAAGCAAACCTGCTGTTTGATTACACCGGACATCTGCCGGAATGCCCGACCTGGAGCGACGCCGAGCAGGCGTTGTACTGGGCGGACATCATGGAGTGTGAAATTCACCGCTATGTACCTGCGACGGGCGACCACCAGATCTTACAGTTCCCGGAAGAGGTTGGCTGCTTTGCGCTGAGGGAGAAGGGGGGCTTTATCGTCGCGCTACGCAGCGCAATCTGGCTTGCCGATAGCCGCGGTCTGCTCCAGCATAAAATCTGCGATAACCCAAGTAATCCACAGCTGGCGCGTTTTAACGACGGCGGCACCGATCGCGATGGACGTTTTTATGCCGGTACCTTCTGGGGGCCGGGTGATTACAACGGGGCGCTGTTGGTTAGGGTGGATAACCAACTGAGGCCAAAGGTGATTCAGTGTGATATTCACGGCGCCAACGGTTTGGCATTCAGCGAGGATAAAGGCTGGATGTATACCTCCGACACGCCAAACGGCGTGATTTATCGTACGCCGCTGGACGCCGACGGCGAACCGGGAGCGCGGGAGGTGTTCCGCTTGTTTCAGGACGGTGAGGGGATCCCGGACGGCGCGGCTATCGATGAAGAAGGCTGTTACTGGAGCGCGATGTTTGACGGCTGGCGCGTGGCGCGCTTCTCGCCAACGGGGGAGCAGCTTGCGGAATATCGTCTGCCGGTGCGTTGCCCGACGATGGTCTGCTTCGGTGGCGCGGATATGCGCACGCTGTTTATTACCACGACCCGAGAGAATATGTCGGCGGATGAGGTGGCGCAGTATCCGCTTTCTGGTGCCATCTTCACCCTGCACGTTGAAGTCGCAGGGATGAAGAAGCTACCGTTTATCGAACGTTAAACCGGGTCGACCGGTACCACGTTCTCGCTTGGGTAGCAGCCCAGCACTTTCATCGAGCGGGTAATACCGGAAAGCTCTTTGAGTGCTTTTTGCATCGGCAGCGCGTCCAGGTTCGCCTGGACGTCGAGATAAAACATCTCTTCCCACGGGTTGCCGTGAATCGGGCGCGATTCGAGCTTGGTCATAATCAGGTTGTGATTACGCAATACCAGCAGCGCTTCAACCAGCGCACCGGCCTGCTGCCCGGTGGCGATCAGCAGGGTGGTTTTCGCCGGTACCTGGTCGGAGACGTTCACCGCTTTGCGCGCCAGCACCAGGAAGCGCGTGATGTTCTGCGTCTGGTTCGCCTGGCAGCGTTCCAGCACCTGCAAGCCATACAGCTTGCCGCCGGCTTCGCTACCCAGCGCCGCGACGGTTGGTGAGTTGGCCTGCGCCACTTTTTCCATTGCCGCCGAGGTGCTCTCGGTATACTCAATTTTCCACTGCGGATAATGGCTCAGGAACTGGCTGCACTGCTGGAACGGCTGCGGATGGCTGTAGACCGTTTCAATGGTGTCGAGGGTGGTCGTGCCGTTGACCAGCACGCAGTGGTCGATAGGGACCGTCATTTCGCCCACGATCGACAGACTGGTATGCTGCAGCAGGTCGTAGACGTCGTTAATGCCGCCGGAGCTGGTGTTTTCAATCGGCACCACGGCGTAGTCAGCCTGGCCGGTCTCGACCTGATTAAAGATATCGGCAAATTTCAGGCAGCCGCTTTCGATGAACTGCTCAAAGTGGCGGGCGGCATACTGGCGGGCCGCCAGATGCGAGTAGGAACCTTTCGGGCCCAGAAACGCGATACGTGCGGAGTGCGGGTTAATTTTATTCAGGTGCTGCTGGAGCAGGGTTTGCTGGGTCAGGACTGAATCTTCAATGATGAGCTGGAACAGGCGGGTGATGTAGTGCGCGTCAAGCTGGTGGGCTTTGCCCAGCGTAATCA